>Ga0209655_10000059_pt1 | contig 38209 bp, 37 predicted proteins | sample BogFormECP03_OM2_FD_188236 | JGI IMG/M metagenome (GOLD analysis project Ga0209655, IMG submission 188236) | Bog forest soil microbial communities from Calvert Island, British Columbia, Canada - ECP03_OM2 (SPAdes) (version 2) | ecosystem: Environmental > Aquatic > Freshwater > Wetlands > Bog ...
GCGGCATCGAAAATGATGACTCCCCGTCCTTGCTTACCGGCATTCAGATCGGCGAAGGCGCGCGGCGCCTCATCGATCGAATAAGTGCGCGTAATGAGTTCATCGAGTTTCAGTCGTCCGCTGCGATACAGGCCGATCAAGCGCGGAAAATCCAGCTGCGGCCGCGCCCCGCCGTAGTGCGAACTTTCGACGCCCCAGCGCCGGACTGGAACCGCGGTCACCGCGGCGTCGACCTTGCCGGCAAGCCGGGCCAGCCGGTGTATGCCGCGGGCGCGGGAACCGTGGTGTACGCCGGGCTGCTGGCCGGCCGACAAGTGGTGTCACTGGCGCATCCGGGTGGTTTGCGCACCAGCTACGAGCCGGTGCAGGCCGGCGTGCGGGTCGGCCAGCTGCTGACCGCGGGGACGGTGATCGGCGAATTGTTGGCCGGGCATCCGGGCTGCCCGGCCGCGGCCTGTTTGCACTGGGGAGCGATGTGGGGCCCGGCCGCCCGCGCCGACTACGTCGATCCGCTGGGGTTGCTGGCGTCCACCCCCATCCGGCTCAAGCCGCTGCGCGGATGAGGGTCACGCCCGCGGATGGGCCCGATCGTGCACCGCGCGCAATCGGGCAACCGTGACGTGGGTGTAGAGCTGGGTGGTCGCCAGGCTGGAGTGCCCGAGCAACTCCTGCACGATACGAAGGTCAGCCCCGCCCTCGAGCAGGTGGGTGGCTGCGCTGTGGCGCAGCCCATGCGGCCCCATATCGGGCGCGCCGTCGACCGCGGCGACGGTCTGGTGCACGACGGTGCGGGCCTGGCGCACGTCGAGCCGCCGGCCCCGGGCACCCAGCAGCAGCGCCGGCCCGGACTCCGCGGTGACCAGCGCGGGACGCCCGTCGGTCAGCCATGCGCCCAACGCATCGGCGGCCGGTTCCCCGAACGGCGCCGTGCGCTGCTTGTCGCCCTTGCCGAGCACACGCAGCACCCGACGCCCGGTGTCTACATCGTCGATGTCCAGGCCGCACAGCTCGCTGACCCGGATGCCGGTCGCGTACAGCAACTCGACGATCAACCGGTCCCGCAGCGCGAGCGGATCACCTTGCTGGCAACCGGATTTCGCGGCCGACATGGCGGCGAGGGCCTGGTCTTGGCGTAACACCGCCGGCAGGGTGCGACGCGTCTTCGGTACCTGCAGCCGGGCCGCGGGATCGTCCGTCAGCAGCCCCTGCCGCACGGCCCACGCGGTGAACGTCTTTACCGCCGAAGTTCGGCGCGCCAGCGTGGTGCGGGCAGCGCCGGCGCCTGCCAAGGCGGCCAGCCACGACCGCAGCAACGGCAGGCTCAGCCCACGCAGGGCGGTCCCGGGCGCGCGTTCGTCCAGGAAGGCGAACAACGACCGCAGGTCGCCCAGGTATGCGCGACGGGTGTGTGCCGAGCGAAGGCGTTGCAGCGCCAGGAAGTCGTCGAACTCGTCGAGGATCGCCTCCACCAACCCACGGTCGCAGACGCCGGCGGTCGGGGTTAGCTGACGCGCCGCAACGTGTCCGGAGTGAGATCAGCCAGTGATGAATAGCCGTCGACCGCCATGGTCAGGTCGGCTTCGGCCAGCAACGAGCGCAGCACGTGCACAATGCCGTCGACGCCGCCCAGCGCCAGGCCGTAGGCGTACGGGCGCCCGATGCCTACCGCGGTCGCCCCGAGCGCGAGCGCCTTGACAATGTCGGCGCCGCTGCGGATCCCCGAGTCGAACAACACCGGCAGCCCGTCGGCGGCTGCGACCACGTCCGCCAGGCAGTCCAGCGCGGGCAAGCCGCCGTTGGCCTGCCGACCGCCGTGGGTGGAGCAGTAGATGCCGTCGACGCCGCCGTCCTTGGCGCGCCGCGCGTCGTCCGGGTGGCAGATGCCCTTGACGATCAGCGGCAGCTTGGTCAGCGAGCGCAGCCACGGGAGGTCGTCCCAGGTCAGCGGGTTGCCGAAGACCTGAATCCACCGCAGCACCGCGCCCTGCGGGTTCTCCTCGGGTGGCTGCGACAGGCTGGCACGAAAGACCGGGTCGCTGGTGTAGTTGCTCAGGCAATGCCCGCGGAGTTGAGGAAAGTTCGACGTGCTCAGGTCGCGGGGCCGCCAGCCGGTGACCCAGGTGTCGAGGGTGACGACGATGCCCTTGAAGCCGGCCGCCTCGGCGCGATGCACCAGGCTGGCGGCCAGGTCACGGTCGGTTGGGGTGTACAGCTGGAAGAAGCCTGGGGTCTCGGCGAACTCCGCCGCGACGTCTTCCATCGGGTCGACCGTCAGCGTCGAGGCGACCATCGGAACGCCAGTGCGGGCGGCGGCGCGGGCAGTGGCCAGGTCACCGTGGCCGTCCTGGGCACACAACCCGATGACACCGATCGGTGCCATGAATAACGGGGTGGCCAGCTTCAGACCGAATAACTCCACGGTCAGGTCACGGTCCTTGGCGCCGACGAACATCCGCGGGATCAGTCCCCAATGCTCGAAAGCCTCGCAGTTGGCCCGCTGCGTGCGCTCGTCACCGGCGCCGCCCGCGACGTATGACCACACCGAAGGCGGCAGTGCCTTTGCCGCCTTGGCTTCCAGTTCCGCGAACACCATCGGCAGTGGCGGCGCCACTCCCGCCAGGCCCTGGAAGTAGATCTCGTTTTGATAGTCGCCGAATGCCATGCGACGAGCATGCCAGCCGGCGGTCAGGCTGACGAGGCTCTAGTAAGCCCCGGCCTCAGCTTCGGCGAGTTCCTTCTTCCATTGGCGGAACGTCTCTTCGGTGCGACCGCGCCGCCAGTAACCCGAGATCGACGCCCACTTCGCAGCCACTTCACGGTCTTTGCGGATGTAGGGCCGAAGGTTGTGCATGACCGCCTGCGCTTCGCCGTGGATGAAGACCTGCACCTGGCCGGGAAGCCACGGGGCGGATTTGACTGCCTCGATCAATGGCGCGTGGTCGCCGGCTCGGTCCTCGCCGACCAGATCGGGCCGTCCGCCGCGATAAATCCAATTGATCTGAACACCGTCCGGCGCGGTCAGCGGTATTTCATCCTCGGGCTCGGCAGTCTCGATGAACACCTGACCAATTGCGTTGGCGGGCAACGCTTCCAGCGCAACGCTAATGGCCGGCAGCGCGCTCTCGTCGCCGGCCAGTAAATGCCACTCGGCCGCCGGATCCGGTGCGTAGGCGCCACTGGGGCCCATCAGGTAGACCGGCTGGCCCGGCTCGGCCGTTGCGGCCCATTGTCCGGCCGCGCCGTGCTCGCCGTGCACGACGACGTCGATGTCGATCTCGCGGGCAGCGGGGTCGGCACGTCGCACGGTCAGCGTCCGCACCACCGGCTGCTTGGCGGCCGGCAGGTCGGCGAAACTGTCCAACGTCAACGGACGGAGCAGGCCCGCCACGTCGACGTCATCGGCAACGACTACCAGCTTGACGTACGAGTCGGTGAACTCGCTGGGAGTGAATGTGTCAAACCCGCTGCCGCCGAGCACAACCCGGACCATGTGCGACGTGACTTGTTCGCTGCGCAGCACTTCGAAGGTGTGCACTGGTCGACCGGCCACGTAGTTCCTCCCCTTCACAGCGGACCCCGTCGACTATACGAGCCGTCGCCGTCACGGCGTGGGGCTCCGATTCCGCACTATCCGCCAGCGGCCGTCGTCACGCTCGGCCAAGCCGGCGAGCTCCAGCATCGCCAGCGGCGCCAGTATGCGGGCCGGCTCCAACGCCGCGGCGACCGCGATCTCGTCGACCGTGGCGACCCCGCGCCCGGGCAGCGCCTCATACACCTGCCGCTCGGCGTCACTGAGCCCGTCCAGCGGCGTTGCCGGGCGAGGCTGGTCGGGCGCCAGCTCGCCGACCCGACCCACCAGCTCGACGACGTCTGCGGCGCGGGTCACCACCTCTGCGCCGGCGCGCAGCAGGGCGTGGCATCCCGTCGACGCCGACGAGGTCACCGGCCCGGGCACCGCACCGACCACCCTGCCCAATACTCGCGCCCACGCGGCGGTGTTCGCCGCCCCACTGCGCAAACCGGCCTCAACCACCACCGCCGCTCCGGCGAATGCGGCCACCAAACGATTGCGCGTCAGGAACCGATGCCGCGCCGGTCGCACCTCCGGCGGGTATTCGGTGACCAACAATCCGTTGCCGCCGATACGATGCAATAGCCCGGAATGCCCAGCGGGATAAGGGATGTCAAGCCCGCCGGCCAAGACGGCGACAGTGACGCCTTCCACTGCCAGCGCCGCGCGGTGCGCCGCACCGTCGATGCCGTAAGCGCCGCCGGAGACCACCGCGACCTCCTGCTCGGCCAGCCCGGCCGCCAAGTCGGCAGCCACCTGCTCGCCGTAGCTGGTCGCCGCACGGGTTCCGACTACGGCGGCTGCTCGCTGTGCTGTCTCATCGAGCCGCGCCGGCCCCATCGCCCACAACACCAGCGGCGGTCTGCCCTGTGGTCTCGCCGCGACCGCGTCGCCGCCGAACGCGGCGAACGCCAGCATCGGCCACTCGTCGTCGTCGGGCGTGATCAGCCGACCACCGCGGCGAGCGAGCCATTCGAGATCATTTGCCGCCCTGTCGATTTCGCGCCTGGCCTCGGTACGGCAGGCAAGTTTGTCATCGACCTGACCCCTCCGCACTCGTTCGGCCGCTTCCACCGGCCCAACCCGATCCACCAAGGCGGCGAGTTCAGCGCAGGGCGGTTCGACGACCCGGGACAGGTAGGCCCATGCTCGCAAAGTCAGGTCGGTCATCGTGAGGCTCCGGGTTGACGAAAGCTCAACGCGACGGCCACCTCATCGCGCCCGGGTGATGTGCGGCCCGCCAGATCGGACAGTGTCCAGGCCACGCGCATCGTGCGGTCGGCGCCGCGGATGCTGAGCAGGCCCCGTTCCAGCGCCGCGCGCAGCGGCTGCATCGCCGCAGTGCCAAGCCGGAACCGGCGCCGCAGCAGCGTTCCGCTGACCTCGGCATTGGTGTGAAATCCGTGTGGTCGCCAACGCTCGATGGCCGCATCACGGGCCAATGCCACCCTGCTCCGGACCTGGGCCGTCGACTCTGCCTCAGTGGACGCGAACGCGCTCATCCGCACCGGATGCATTTCGACTCGCAAGTCGACGCGATCGAGCAGGGGCCCCGACAACCGGCCCAGATAGCGGCGTTTGACTGCCGCCGCACAGATGCAGTCACGCGGATCTGCCGGGGCGCACGGACACGGGTTGGCGGCCATCACCAATTGAAAGCGGGCCGGATAGCACGCCACCCCGTCTCGGCGCGCAAGGCGAATCTCACCGTCCTCCAACGGTGTTCGCAATGCTTCCATGACGTTCACATTGATCTCGGCGCATTCATCGAGGAATAGCACCCCACGATGCGCCCGGCTGACCGCACCGGGCCGCGCCATTCCCGATCCGCCGCCGACCAGCGCTGCGACGCTGGAGCTGTGATGCGGAGCGACGAACGGCGGTCGGGTGATCAGCGGCGTGGCATCCGACAACAGGCCGGCCACCGAGTGGATAGCGGTGACCTCCAACGACTCGCTGCCCGACAGCGACGGCAGAAGCCCCGGAAGACGTTGTGCCAGCATCGTTTTCCCCACACCCGGCGGGCCGGTGAGCATCAGATGATGCGCCCCGGCGGCGGCCACCTCGACGGCGAAGCGGGCCTGGGTCTGCCCCACGACGTCGGCCAGGTCCACCGACGGCTCAGCTTCCGGAACGACCCCGCTGATCCGCTCGTCGAGTTGTGCTGATCCGCCCAGCCAGGCCTGTAGCTGCGCCAGGGTACGCACGCCCCATACCTCGATGCCGTCGACCAGACTGGCTTCCGGCAGGTTCTCCACGGGAACCACCGCGGCCTTCCAGCCCCCACCTTTGGCGGCCAGCACGGCCGGCAGCACCCCGCGCACCGGCCGAACCCGTCCGTCGAGAGCCAACTCGCCCAACACCACGACCGCCTCCAGCTGTCGCCACGGCGTCTTCCGTTGCGCCGACAACACGGCGACCGCCAGGGCGAGGTCATAAACCGAACCCATCTTCGGCAGCGTTGCCGGTGATAGTGCCAGCGTGAGGCGAGACATCGGCCAGCGGTTGTTGCAGTTGGTGATCGCTGCCCGGACCCGGTCTCGTGACTCCTGCAACGCGGCGTCCGGCAGACCCACCAGGTGCACACCCGGCAGGCCCGAGGTGATGTCGGCTTCGATCTCCACGATCTGCCCGTCCAGTCCCAGCACCGCGACCGAAAACGCACGCCCCAGCGCCATCAGCCGATGCCCTGCAGGTGGCTGATTTCCGGAGTCCGGCGCCGGCCGATGCGCACACCGATCACGTCGATGCGGACCGCCGCCCAACGTTGCTCCTGGGTGGCCAGCCACATCGCGGCCAGCCGACGCAGCCGGCGGGCCTTCGGCTCGGTCACCGCTTGCGCGAGACCGCCGAAACCGTCGCCGGTTCGGGTCTTGACCTCGACGAACACCACCGTGTTGGTGGTCGGGTCGGCGGCGATCACATCCAGTTCGCCGTATCGGCAGCGCCAATTGCGGGCCAGGATCCGCAGCCCCAGTGCGGCCAGGTGATCGGCGGCCAACTGCTCGCCGAGCGCTCCGATCTCGGCCCGCGTCAACATCGTCATGCGGCCACCCTGCGCCAGCGCACCGACGCCGATATTCGCCGCGCCGCCGTCGGCACGAGACGCCGACGGGTTATCCCCAGTTGCGCGGCCGTCCACAACCGGCCAGCGCGCCCCGTTGCATCTGCAGTTCAGCCGCCGTTAACATCGCGTTCAGGCGATGAAGCTCGCCTTAACCGCCGTACCGGCTAATGGCTTCTACCCGTACTTGGTCAGAAGGCGGGGTGGGACCACTGAGTCACGATCCCCCTATTGCGCGGCGGATTCAATGTGGTTCACCTGAAGGCGCGGGGTGTTCACGCGCCATCGCGCAGCAGCATGCTGTTCTGCAGAGATCCTCAACCGCAGTCGACACCTATCGAGAGGAAGAGCGATGTCATTCGTCACGACGCAACCTGAGGCGCTGAGCGCCGCCGCCACCAGCCTGACCGGTATCGGCACCACGATGAGCGCGGAGAATGCCGCCGTTGCGGCGCCGACGACGGGCGTGATACCTGCGGCCGCCGACGAGGTGTCGGCGCTGACGGCAACCCAATTCGCTGTCCACGCGCAGATGTACCAGGCGGTCAGCGCCCAGGCAGAGGCGATTCATGAGTTGTTCGTCAGCACGCTCGGAACGAGCGCGACGTCATATGCGGCTACCGAAGCCGCTAATGCCGCAGCGGCCGGTTAAGACGGGATAGGACAATGGATTTCGCGATGTTACCGCCGGAGGTCAACTCCGGAAGAATGTACGCCGGCCCCGGTACGGGGCCGATACTGGCGGCGGCTACCGCATGGGATGGGCTGGCCGCAGAGCTTCAATCCACGGCAGCTTCCTACGGGTCGGTGATCTCCGAGCTGAGCGGCGGGCCCTGGCTCGGACCGTCGTCGGCCTCGATGGCGGCAGCGGCCGCACCGTACATGGAGTGGATGACGACGACCGCGGCGCAAGCCGAACAGACTGCCACACAGGCCAAAGCGGCAGCAGCGGCCTATGAGGCGGCGTTCGCAATGACGGTGCCGCCCCCGCTGATTGCGGCCAACCGCAGCCTGTTGATGACCCTGATTGCGACCAACATCTTCGGACAGAACACCGCGGCGATCGCGGCCACCGAAACGGACTACGCCGAGATGTGGGCCCAGGACGCCGCCGCGATGTACGGCTACGCCGGCTCGTCGGCGACAGCATCGACGCTGACGCCGTTCACCTCACCGCCGCCGACCACCAACCCGGCTGGGGCGGGCAGCCAGGGAGCCGCGGTGGCGCAGTCGTCCACGTCGGGCGGTTCGCAGCTGATGTCGGCGGTCCCCCAGGCGCTGCAGGGGCTCGCGTCGTCCGCGGCGGCGGATCCGCCATCGGCGAGCGCTCTGTCTGATCTGCTGAGCCTGATCACTGTCCCCCTGACGGCCCTGGCAATCCCAATAAGCACGACTTCTGTCGGCTCCTCGGCGACGGGCATCGCGGCAGCGTTCACGGGGGTCGGGACCAACTTCCGCGGCTTTGAGATCAATGCCGACCGCGACTTCGCTCACGGAACGGGCCCGTACACGGGCTATGGGCCGGGCGCCGCCAACCTGCCGAACTGGTTCTTCAACGGCCAAGGCAGCGTCGGTGCACCGTCGAACGCGGCAACGGCATCCGTATCCGCCGGGTTGGGCCAGGCAAACACCGTCGGCAGGCTGTCAGTGCCGTCGGCTTGGACCGTGGCGGCGCCCGAGATTCGCCCGGCCGCCTACACGCTGCCCATCACCGACGCCGCGGCCGCCCCCGAGATCGCTGCAGGTAGCTCCGGCAACCTGTTCAGCAATATGGGCCTCGCCGGTGCGGCCGGGGGCGCTGTCGGCAGCAGCGCTTCCCTGGGACGCGGCGATCAGCGCACCAGGACGACGAACCGGGGCAACCCGAAGCCACCGCAACGGCCACCGGGCGAGCCGGTGGCGGAAATCGCCGCCGAGTTACGCGAGATTGCCGCGCGGGCGCAGTCGCTGCTCGCCAAGCTGGCTGATTCCGGGCTGATGACCGCCGAGGAGGTCACGGAACAGAAGCGACAGTTCGCCTGGCCAGTAGGCTGAGTAGCCAATCACCGCAACTGCCGGCGGTTCATCGATAGCCGGCCGCGGCACTGGGAGGGGCGGTTGTGATTCCGGCAGGCTACGGGATCCTGCTCATTTGCGGGCCGTTGGCGGCCGTGGCCGCGGTGTGGGTGGCCGAGCGGATCGGCGTACCGTATCCGGTCCTGCTGGTAGTTGTCGGCGCGGTGTTCAGCTGGCTCCCTGGGGTCAGCGTGCCGGTGCTGGCGCCGCACGTGGTGTTCTACGTGTTTCTACCGCCGTTGATCTATTACGCGGCGTATTTCATTGCGCCCGACGATCTTCGGGCCAACGCCCGATCGATCGGTCTGTTGTCGGTCGGGCTGGTGATCGTCACCACCGCCGCGGTGGCCGGAGTTCTGGTGGGTCTCGCGGGTGTGCCGTTGGCGGTGGCACTCGTCGCCGGAGCGGTGGTTGCGCCGACTGATGCGGTCGCGGCGACATCCGTGTTCAAGCGGCTGGACGTCCCGGAACGGCTCGCAACAATCGTCGAGGGAGAGGGCCTCACGAACGACGGCACCGCCTTGGTGCTCTACGCAGGCGCGGTGGGCGCCGCCGCGGTCGGCGCGCTCCGGCCCGGCCCGCTCGCGGTGACGCTGCTGGCTGCTCCGGTGGGCGGGGCTGCGCTCGGCCTCGCCGTCGGCTGGGTGGCTGTGCAGATACGGCGTCGAATCGACCAACCGTTGTTGGAGATCACCATCTCGCTGGCGACGCCGTACCTGACCTATGTACTCGCCGAGAGCGCCCACCTGTCGGGGGTGTTGGCCACCGTCGCCGCCGGTGTCTACGTCGGTTCGCACCTCAGCGCCATCTTTGCCCCAGGTGCACGGCTGCAGGCCTTTGCGTTTCTCGACGTTCTGGTGTTCCTGCTCAACGCAGTGCTGTTCACACTGGTCGGCGCGGAACTTGTGCGCTCGGTGCATTGGGTGCCGGGTATGACCCCGTTGCGAGTCGTGGCGGTGATCTCGGTGGTGGTCATCGTGGTGATCGCGTTGCGGCTGATGTGGATGCTGTTTGGACCGGTCACCGCCAAGCTATTCGGACGCCCACGCGGCGAGCCAGTGTGGCGGGAACGCGTCGTCGTCGCGTGGGCCGGCATGCGCGGCGGGTTATCGCTGGCAGCCGCGCTGGCCATTCCGCTGCGACGTGCCGACGGCTCGCCGTTCCCCGACCGCGACTTGTTGATCGTGGTGGCGGCTGCGGTGATCGTGGCAAGCCTGCTCATGCAGGGCACCAGCCTCCCTTCGCTGCTGCGCCGGCTCGGGCTGCGGGCTGAGGATTTCGGGACTGCGGAGAACAAAGCCCGGCTCAAGGCGGCCCGTGCCGCGTTGGAGTGGCTGCACGACAATTCCAAAGCTGAAAGTGCAGATGAGGCAACAAAATCCGCGCGTGCCCTTTATGAGGCCAAGGTGCGGCGCCTGCAGCTCAGCCCGCCAGGAGATGAGGAGTCCGACGAAGCCCGGGAGATGGAACGGTATCGGGCGTTGCGCCTGGAGTTGCTCGGAGTCGAGCGATCAACGGTGCTGGCGTTGAGACGCGACGGCCGCATCAACGCGACAGTATTGCGCACCGTCGAACGAGACCTCGACCTCGAGGAGGCGCGGCTCAGCGGTTCGTGAGCATCGCTGCGAGCTTCGGCCTAGATCCCGTTGTCCACCCGTCGGGCCGCGGCTGCCCGCGAAATCCGAGATCCCACGTCGTAGGCCAGGATTTGCGCGGTCGCATCCCGGACCCGGCTGATCGCCCCAGCCATCCTGTCGGCGGTGCGGTCATGTAACAGCCGGCCCACCAGTGGGGCATATGTCCGACGCGGCAACAACACCGTCACCTTGATGCCCGGATTATCCGCAATCTCCCCCGCAACCAGCTCTTGTGCGGCCCGACTCAGGTGGCGATCCGGGCACGGGATCATCCGCAGCGGCGTCTGCTCCCCGAAGTGCTCCCAGCGCTGTTGCAGCCGCGACGCATGAAGCGCGTCAATCACGAAGTGCACCGCGGTTACCGAGTCGGCGTGCAGCCCGGTTGCGTAGTGCAGCGCCTCCATCACCGCGAGGTCGTAGTGATCGACAAAGACAAATATTCGATGCCGCGGATGCCTGACCAACTCCTGACGCTCTGTTAGCGACATTTCCAAAACGGAGTTTTCGGCACGGTACTGGCGGTTGAGCCGCATCAAACCGAACACGAGAATCGGGAAGACCACGACCACCAGCCAGGCGCCCTCGGTGAACTTCGCGACCGCGAAGATCAACACCACCGTCGTGGACAAGATCCCCGCGGACAGGTTGATCACCAACTTCTGCCGCCAACCGGGATCTCGATGAGTCAGATGGTGTTTGGTCATGCCGTAGCCGGCCATCGAGAAGCCGGTGAAAACACCCATCGCAAATAGCGGCACGACCGCGTCGACCGAGCCGCGGGTGACGATCACCAGTGTCGTTGACAGTGCGGTCAGCACGATGATGGCGTTGGAAAACACCAGCCGATGACCACGCTTCATCATCGGCCGCGGCAGGAAACTGTCCTCGGCGACGAAACTGGTCAGTGCGGGAAAGCCGTTGAAACTGGTATTGGCGCCGAAGAACAAGATCGCCGCGCTGGCCGCCTGCAGGAGCCAGTACATGACATTCCCTATTAATCCCTGGCCGAACACCGCCCGGCCGACCTCGGAAAGCATTGACGGGTATTCAGCCACATAGGGAGTCGCGTGGGTGGCGTGCACCAGGTAGATGACACCAACCAAGAGAAATCCGAGGATGCAGGCCATCCTGGTCAGCACCCGACGGGCGTTCGGGCCCTGTGGCTGACGAAAGACGTTGACCGCGTCGGCGATTGCCTCGACCCCGGTCAACGAGGTGCCGCCGTTGGCGAACGCGCGCAGGAACACCAGGACCGTGGCGCCCATGATGATGCCGTTGCCGTGGCCGAGCGGGATTGCTCCGACATGTTCTAGTTGTTGCGGATCGTATTTCGGTAAATCAAAGAAGATGCTGCGGACGACACCGGTCACGATCATCACCGTGAGCATGGCGATGAACGCGTATACGGGTACCGCGAATATCCGGCCCGCCTCTTTCATTCCGCGCAAGTTGGCAAAAGACATCAGCAGCAACGCCCCAACAGTGATTTCCAAGTGGTACTGCCCCAGGCTAGGTACCGCGGACACCACCGCAAACGTGCCCGACGCGCACTGCACCGCTACGGTGACCACATAGTCGATCAACAGCGCCGCCGAAGAGATCTGCGCAATCCGCGGCCCGAAGTTGGCCCGCGCCACCACGTAGGATCCGCCTCGTTGGGTGTAGGCCATGACGACCTGCCGATATGACGCAGTCACCAAAGCCAAGATCAACAAGATGATCCCGGCGATCGGAATCACCAGCACGAACGCGGCCAGCCCGGCAGCCGGGAGCAGTTCGACCATGATCTGCTCGGGACCATAGACCGTCGACGAGATCGCGTCCGGGGAAAGCGCCCCTAGCGCAACGACATTGGACAAGCTCTCGTGTTCCAGGTCCTCGCTGATCAGCGGCTTGCCCAGGAAGAACCGCTTCCACGCATCGGCGAACGTCGACGGGAGCTTCTGGTCGTCAGAAATATCTGTCACGTTTGCTTTCTTCCCGCCGTTGAACGTGAGTAATGCCTACGAACGTGAAGATTAGCGTCTCCGGACAGGTGCGGCAGTCCGCGGCCAATGGACCGAGCACCGATTCCCATCCAACGCGATGGGTCTTGACAGGTATCTCCCACCCGATACCACGTCCAGTTTGACGAATTCGCGACTAGGATGCTGCCGCCCTACCGGCGGCTAGCCGACAGCCCGGTATTCAGCTAACCGGCGTCGTCGCGTGCGCCTCTTCGATCGACTCCAGGGCTTGAGCAGCACGGTTAGCGTCTGCGGCTCGAGCGGCTTGGGCTTGTGCGATCCGGGACCCTATGTCGTAGGCAACGATCTGCGCGCTTGCGCCTGGGATCCGACTGATCACGCGGGCGATCTTGTCGGCGGTGCGGTCATGCAACAGCCGGCCCAGTAGCGCCGAGTAGGTTCGGCGCGGCAACAGCACCGTCACGGTGGTGTCCGGGTGCTCCCGCTTGACCCACGAAACCAGGTCTTGGGCGGCCCGGCTCAGATTGCGATCCAGGCACTCGACCAAGCGCAACTCGGTGATGTGCCCGAAATGCTGCCAATTCTCCTGGAGGCGCGCGGCGCGATCCCCGTCCAGCACAAAGTGCACCGCGGTCAGCTCGTCGGCATGCAGCCCCTGCGCGTAGCGCATCGCCTCGATCTCGGCCAGGTCGATGCTGTCGACAAAGACGAACACCCGATGCCGGTCGTGTTTGTCCAGGTCGGCGCGCTCGATCAGCGACATCTCCAGTACGGAGGCCTCGGCGCGATACTGCCGGTTGAGCCGCATCAGCACCAACACGAGAATCGGGAAGACGACGACGACCAGCCAGGCGCCCTCGGTGAATTTCGCGATCGCGAAGATCAACACCACGCTCGTCGACAAGATGCCCGCCGACAGGTTGATCACCAGCTTGTAGCGCCAGCCGGGCCCACGATGGGTCAGGTGGTGCTTGGTCATCCCGTAGCCGGCCATCGAGAACGCGGTGAACACGCCCATTGCGAACATCGGCACCAGCGCGCTGACCGAGCCTCCCGTGGCGAGCAAAAGCGCCACCGCGAGCGTGGTCAGCAGGATGATGGCATTGGAGAACACCAGCCGATGACCGCGCTTCATCAGCGGGCGTGGCAGGAAGCGATCCTCGGCAACAAAGTGAGTCAGCGCCGGAAAACCGTTGAAGCTGGTATTGGCACCGTTGTACAAGATGGCCGCGCTCGCCGCCTGCAGCAGAAAGTAAAAGACGTTGCCGATCAGTCCGTGTCCGAAGACCGCCCGGCCGATCTCGGAGAGCATCGACGGATATCCGGCGGAAAACGGAACGGAATGGGTGGCGTAGCCAAGCCAGGCCACCCCGGCCAACAACAGCCCAAGAATCGCAGCCATGATGGTCAGCACCCGGCGGGCGTTGAGTCCTTCGGGCTTGTGAAACAGGTTGACAGTGTTGGAAATCGCCTCGACCCCGGTCAGCGACGAACCTCCGTTCGCGAACGCCCGCAGGATTATCAGAATCGTGGCGCCCATCACCAGACCGCTGCCCTGGTGCACCGGCACTGCCCCATCGAGGTGCTGCGGATCGTATTGCGGCAGATTCCCTAAGATTTCACGAGCAACGCCGACCACGATCATCAGCGTGAGCATGCCGATAAACCAGTACGTTGGCACCGCGAATGTCCGGCCCGCCTCGCGCAATCCGCGCAGGTTGAAATAACAGAAAATCAGCACCGCACCGACCGAGATTTCTAGGCTGTAGGGGCCCAGCACCGGTATCGCGGACGCCACTGCCACGGTGCCGGCAGCACACTGGATCGCCACGGTGACGACGTAGTCGATCAACAGCGCCGCGGCCGCGATCTGCGCCACCCGAGGTCCGAAGTTTTCCCTGGCCACGATGTAGGAACCGCCGGCCCGGGTGTAGGCCATGACGACCTGCCGATACGACGCCGTCACCAGCACCAGAATCAGCAGGATCACGCCGACCAGTGGCAGCAACAACACAAACGCGGCCATCCCGGCAGCCGGCAGTAACTCAACCATGATCTGCTCGGGGCCGTAAGCGGTCGATGAGATCGCATCGGGTGAAAGTGCGCCCAGCGCAACGGTGTTCGACAGTTTCTCATGCTGAAGTTCGTCGGTGATCATTGGCTTGCCGAGCAAAACGCGCTTGCACCCGTCGAAGAACGACGGCGCGCGCCGCTGCTCGTCAGCCAAATCGGTCACGAGCCATTCCTAACCGATCTTCGGGCTCACCGCTTTCTTCCTTACGGGATTTTGACGCACAGGATCCTTACGCCTGGCAGCCAAAACGCCCATACGTTGGCCAGCGCGGAAGCGGCCTGAAATGATGGATGACGTGGCAGACGACGGGAACAACGGCTTGGCGGGAGCCTCCGCTCCAGCAGACCCAAGCACGGTCTTCTCGGCGCTGGCCGAGATCATCTACCAGGGCACGGAGTCGAGCGAGGTCTACGCGGCCATCTGTGTCGCCGCGACGCTGGTCGTGACGGGATGCGATCACGCCAGCCTGCTGGTGCGCCGCGAGGGGCGATACGTCACCGTCGGCGCCAGCGACCGCATCGCACAGCGAATCGACGACATGGAGCGTACGGCCGGGGACGGACCGTGCGTCGACGCGATCGAGGAAGAGACCCCGCAGATCGAAACGGACCTCGCGACGCCCAACCAATGGCCCCAGCTGGCCGCGCGCCTGGTCGCCGAGACCCCCGTCCGCGGCGCGATGGGCTTTCGGATCCTGGTCGACCGGCGCAAAACCGGCGCGCTCAATCTGTTCAGCGACAAGGCAGGCGTCTTCGACCAGGAATCCGCCGGCCAGGCCATCGTGCTGGCATCCTTCGCCAGCGTGGCCATCAACGCCGTCGCTCAGGGCGAGGACGTCGCCACCTTGCGGCGCGGGCTGCTCAGCAACCGGGAAATCGGGAAGGCCGTCGGCATGCTGATGATGCTGAACGGCGTGGACGAGCACGCGGCCTTCGACGTGCTGCGCAAGTATTCCCAGGATCTGAACATCAAGCTCGCCGACGTTGCGCGGTCAGTCATCGAGCACCGCGGGAATCCGCTATTCGGCGACGACCGGTCGTCGAGCGACCACTAGCGCCGGCCGGCTGCCTACTCGGGCAGCCGTAGCTCGGGTTTCTCGACCTCTTCGATGTTGACGTCTTTGAAGGTGACCACCCGCACGTGCTTGACGAACCGGGCCGGCCGGTACATATCCCACACCCACGCATCGGAAAGTCGCAGCTCGAAGTAAACCTCGCCGTCCGCGTTGCGTGGCACCATCTCGACACCGTTTGCCAAATAGAAGCGGCGCTCGGTTTCTACCACGTAGCTGAACTGCCCCACGATGTCCTTGTATTCGCGGTACAGCGAGAGCTCCATCTCGGTTTCGTACTTTTCGAGATCTTCGGCACTCATCTGCTCAGCCGTCCTTCTCCGTCTTATCCGCCCGACCCATCCCGTCGGGCGAGGCGGCTTCCATCTTTCCCCACCCGTTGTGGGAGTTTTGACCCGGTGGGTGCGGTCCGCAATCGACTACGCCCGATTGCCCGGCTGTCCCCCGCAAGCGGGAGGTGCCCCCACCTCGGGCCGTATCGGCCCGCATCGTCACCAGGCGCACTTTGCTGCCCGAGCCGGTTGCCACCCGCCGGACATTAATGAAGGAATGCCGATGCTGCGAACACGGGCCCAGCTCGTTCAGCGCAGCTGAGTGCGCAAGCGTGCTGTAGCCCTTGTGGTCGGCGAACCCGTAGCCCGGATGATCCGCGTCCATCGCCACCATCAACCGATCCCGGCTGACCTTGGCCAGCACACTGGCGGCGGCGATACAGGCCGCCGCAGCGTCGCCACCGATCACCGGCAGCGACGGCACCGACAATCCCGGCACCCGAAAACCGTCGCTGAGTACATAGCCGGGACGCACCGACAGCCCGGCCACCGCGCGGCGCATCCCTTCGATGTTGGCCACATGCACGCCGCGGCGGTCAACGTCGACCGACGGGATGAACACCACGTGATAGGCCACCGCGTAGCGGCAAATCAGCGGGTACAGCTGCTCCCGCGCCTTCTCGGTGAGCTTCTTCGAATCATCAAGGGCAGCAAGGCTTTCCAGTCGCCCCTGTCCCAGTACGCACGCCGCGACCACCAGCGGACCGGCGCAAGCCCCGCGGCCGACCTCGTCCACTCCGGCCACCGGCCCAAGACCGCTGCGGTATAGCGCCAACTCCAGTGTGCGCAAGCCGGACGATTTGCGGATCACCGTCCGCGGCGGCCAGGTGGTGGCCATCGCTAATGATTCTGCTGCGGATTCACCGCACGCACACCACCCCATCGCGACGGCGGCCACACGATGAACCTCGCCTTACCGATGACGTTGCCCACCGGCACGGTGCCAGCCATGGGATCACCCGTGCACAGCAGTCCATTCATTGCGTCGGTGGGTGTGCTGGTGCAGTGTGCGCGAGAGTCCGCGGAATGAGTGCGGTTGTCCCCCATCACCCACAACCGCCCCTGCGGGACGGTGACCGGTCCGAACTCGGGACCCAGGCACGGGTATACCGACGGGTCGGCGTTCATCGTGGCCGGATCCAGATAGGGCTCCTTCAACCGTGCGCCGTTGACCGTCAGCCCGGTGTTGCTCCGGCACTGCACGGTCTGTCCGCCCACCGCGATGACACGCTTGACGAGGTCGTTCTCGTCAGGCGGCACAAAGCCGATGAAAGACAGCGCGTTTTGCACCCAGCGGATCGCGGTGTCGTGCGAGCGAATCGACTTGTAGCCCACGTTCCACGACGGCGGTCCCTTGAAGACGATGACGTCACCGGGGTGCGGTGAGCCGAAATGAAAGGTGAGCTTGTCCACCATGATCCGGTCGCCGACGCAACCCGAGCATCCGTGCAGCGTGGGTTCCATGGATTCCGACGGGATCAGGTAGGGGCGTGCCACGAACGTCAACATGACGTAGTAGAGCAGCAGCGCGATCGCCGCCAGGACGACGGTTTCCCGCAGCGCGGCTCGCTTCTTGCCTTCGGGCTCGTCCTCACCGTCGGTGCCGCCCGATTCGGTGATAGCCGGATGGCTTGTCGCGGCTTCCGCCTCAGCCGGATCAGGGTCGGGTTTGCCTTCAGGCGACGAGTCGGTGGCTTCGGTCACTGGGTCAGCCTAGCCAGCACGGGCTGCGGCGTCGCGCGCCGCCGCCCGGTGAGCCGCACCAGGTCAGCGCTTTTCTTTGATCTTGGCTTTCTTGCCGCGCAGCTCTCGCAGGTAGTAGAGCTTGGCGCGGCGCACATCACCACGGGTCACGATCTCGATGTGGTCGATATTCGGCGAATGCACCGGGAAGGTCCGTTCCACGCCTACGCCGTAGCTCTCCTTGCGCACCGTGAAGGTCTCCCGGATCCCGCCGCCTTGCCGACGCAGCACCACACCCTTGAACACCTGGATACGCTCTTTGGCGCCCTCAATCACCTTGACGTGCACATTGATCGTGTCACCGGGGCTGAAGGCCGGGATGTCGTCGCGCAGCGACGCCTTGTCGACGAAGTCCAGCGTGTTCATGTCGGAGACACTTCCTTGCGGTCGCGGCTGCGGGCTGCTGCTCGCGCTGTGGGCACGTTGACAGTCAACCAAGCCGATGGATTCGGGCATCTGGGCGCGTCTCGCAGCAGGTGGGAGCCGACCGGCCGGCCGAGAACCGCTGGAGACAACTGGTCAATTGTGCCAGATCGGGCCCAGGCAGTGAAATCGCCGCGAATCGCCGATCCGCCCTACCTGGCCGTGACGTGGGCGAATGGTACATAGGAGCCATGCGAGCGCGACCGCTGATGGTGCTGATCGCCAACGCAGCGGTGCTGACGGCGTCGCTGGCGGGCTTCGAAGCGAAGGTGTACGGCTCGCCCGGTGCCGCGTCCCAGGCGCCGCACGTCGCCGCGCCACCGCAAGCGATCAGGCCGCCGGCGTCGCCGCAGGGGATGCCCGGCGCGGCGTTCGATGGACTGCCGGCCCGCATCGCGCAGGCGACCCAAGACGCGGCCGCCGACGGCGCCACCATCGCGGTCGCCGTCCTCGACCGAACCACCCACCAGATGCTGTCCAACGGCAATGACCAGCTCATCGCGATCGCCTCGGTGGCCAAGCTTTTTATCGCCGATGATGTGCTGGCGCATGGCCCGGACGGCTCAGAGGACAACCCCCGGCTGCCGACGGCAGACCGCCAGGCATTGGACAGCATGCTGCGCTCCTCCGACGACAGCGCCGCGGAGACGTTCTGGGCCCAGCGTGGCGGTGAGGCGATCATCACCGACGTCGCGGGCCGGTACGGGCTGACATCCACGGCGCCGCCCAGCGACGGCCGGTGGTGGAACACGATGAGCTCGGCGTCGGATTTGGTGCGCTACTACGACACGCTGCTCAACGGGTCCGGTGGGCTATCTGGCGAGCGCGCGGAGACCATCGTCGACGACCTCGCCGGATCCACCGCAACCGGGGCCGACGGCTACCCGCAGCGGTTCGGCATTCCCGACGGGCTGTACGCCGAACCCGTTGCCGTCAAGCAGGGGTGGATGTGCTGTATGGACGGGGACAGCTGGATGCACCTGTCCACTGGCGTCATCGGCTCCGACCGGCGCTACGTCATGGTGATCGAGTCGCTGCAACCCTCCGACGACGCCACCGCACGGGCGGCGATCACCCAGGCGGTCAAGACGATGTTTCCGTCCGGGCGGATCTGAGACGTTATCGCCGACCCCACAAGTCGGGACGGCGTTCACGGGTGCGCTCCTCGGCGGCCTGCCGTCGCCAAGACTCGACGCGAGCGTGGTCGCCGGACAGCAGCACCTCGGGGACGTCGAGTCCACGCCAGCTCGGCGGCCGGGTGTACGACGGACCCTCCAGAAGACCGCAAGAGTGCGAATCATCTTGGTGTGACAGTGGATTGCCCAAGACATTGGGCAGCAGTCGCAGCACCGCCTCGATGATCACGACGGCTGCCGATTCCCCTCCCGGCAGCACGTAGTCTCCGATCGAGACCTCTTCCACCCGCATCCGTCCAGCGGCATCATCGATGACCCTTTGGTCGATCCCCTCGTAGCGACCGCAGGCGAACACCAGATGCGTCTCGCTGCTCCACCGCTGTGCGGTCTCCTGGGTAAACAGCGCGCCCGCGGGCGTCGGGACAACGAGGAGCGTTTCCGGCGAACAGATCTCGTCTAGCGCCTCGCCCCAAACCGGCGCCCTCATCACCATCCCCGGACCGCCGCCGTAGGGCGCGTCGTCCACTGAGTGGTGCACGTCGTGAGTCCACTTCCGCAAGTCGTGCACTTCCAGCTGGACGAGACCGGACTCTATCGCCTTGCCCGGCAACGATTCCCGCAGCGGATCCAAGTACGTCGGGAAGATCGTCACAACGTCAATCTTCATATTGGCCTTCAGGTCTCCAGCTCCAACAAGCCCTCAGGCGGATCGATTTCGACGATGCCAGAGTCCAACGACACCGACGTGACGATCGCGCTCACAAACGGCACCAGCAACTCGTCGGCATCGGCTCGGTCGACGGCCAGTAACTCGCCGGCGGCGGTATGCAGAACCTCGGTCACGGTGCCGATGTCGCGGCCGGCCGTCGTCCGCACCAGAAGACCTTCCAGCTGGTGGTCGTAAAAGGTGTCCGGCTCGTCGATGGGCGGCAAGTCCTCGGAGTCGATCACGAACAAGCTGCCGCGCATCGCGTCGGCCGCAGCGCGGTCGGCCACCCCTTCCAAGCGCAGCAGAATGCGGTTGCCGTGCGGACGGACTGCCGCCACCACGTAGTTGTGCTCACGGTGATCGGATGCCTTGGCGCGCAATATCGCGCCCGGGGCGAACCGTAACTCGGGATCATCGGTGCGAACGTCGACGACGAGTTCGCCGGTGACGCCGTGAGCCTTGGCCACGCGCCCAACTATGAGCTCCACGGAAGTCCCCTGGGCCGGGCTTCGCTACTGGTCGGTGTCCACCACATCGACTCGGATACCGCGACCACCGATTCCGGCGACCAGCGTGCGCAAGGCGGTCGCAGTGCGCCCACCGCGGCCGATCACCTTGCCGAGATCGTCGGGATGGACGTGCACCTCGACAGTCCTGCCACGCCTGCTGGTCACCAGGTCGACTCGGACATCGTCGGGATTGTCGACAATGCCGCGCACCAGATGTTCGACGGCGTCGACGACGACGGTACTCATGGCCGCGGTCAGCTCTCGCTGGCCGGCTCGGCCGGTTCGGCCTGCTCGCTGGCTTCAGCCGGCTGGGTTGCCTCGGCTTCAGCGGACGGCTCGGCGGCTGCCTCGGCTTCAGCGGACGGCTCGGCGGCTGCCTCGGCTTGGGCGGCTTCCTCGGCTTTTTCAGCTTTGTCAGCCGCGGCCTTCTTGGCCGGAGCTTTCTTCTTCTTCGGTGTCGCGGCCTCGGTGGTGGGAGCACCGTCAGCGGCGGCCAGCGCGGCGTTGAACAGCTCCAGTTTGCTCGGCTTGGGCGCGGCGACCTTCAGCTTCCCCTCGGCGCCGGGCAGCCCCTTGAACTTCTGCCAGTCACCGGTGATCTTGAGCAGCTTGAGGACGGGCTCGGTCGGCTGAGCACCCACTGACAGCCAGTACTGGGCACGCTCAGAGTCGATCTCGATGAGGCTCGGCTCTTGCTTCGGGTGATATCTGCCGATGATCTCGATGGCGCGACCGTCACGGCGCGTCCGCGAGTCGGCGATCGCGATGCGGTACTGCGGATTGCGAATCTTGCCAAGCCGGCTCAGCTTGATCTTTACAGCCATGGTTAAGCGACTTCTCCTGTGAGTGTCACGCTGCGATTCAGCGATCCGGGCGGGTTGCCAGGATCCGGTTTTGCCTCGCGTGTGTCTGACCGCCGAGCGAGCCCGAAAAGGCCAAGTCGCAGGGCGGACAGCCGCCTATTGTGCCAGAGCAAGGTCAGGCAGCGGAAATTCGCCTGGTCGATCTTCAGGCTTCAGAGAATTTTCTGGACGCATTTGGTTTCCACCCGGCGGGTCATCCGCCAGCCCTCGGCGGTGCGCAGGAACTCGTCGTCGTACCAGAGCCCGCAGAACATCACCTGTTCCTTTTCGCCGCCGAGGACCATCGGGTTGAAGCAGATTGTTCGCGACGCCGCGGTGTCCCCCTCGATGCGCACCGAGAAGTTGCCCAGCATGTGGTAGTACATCGGGAAATTCGGCAGCACTTGGGCCAGCCAGGCCTTCACCTCCGGATAGGGGCCTTCGATGCCGCCCAAAGCCGTGTAATCGATGTAAGCGTCCGGGGTGAACACCGCGTCGAGGTCGTTGAAGCGGCGCTGGTCAATCGCGGTGGAGTAGTCCACCACCAGCTGCTGGATTTCCAAGCGGTCGGAGATTTCGGCCAGGCTCAACATGAGTGAATTGAACACCGCGACTGGGCGGACACGCGGCGCGGGCCGTAAGCTCGTCGGCCATGCGGACACTCCTCGCGGCAGTCGCGGCTGCTCTCACCTTCGCTACCTGCGCTGCACCCGCGTGGGCCGACGTCGGCGTCCAGCCGGTCGGCTCGGTACCCATCCCCGACGGCCCGGCGCAGACCTGGCTGATCGCTGATCTCGATTCCGGTCAGGTGCTGGCCGAGCGTGACGAGAATGTGCAGCACCCGCCCGCCAGCACCATCAAAGTGCTATTGGCGCTGGTCGCCCTGGACGAGCTCAGCCTGGACTCCACCGTGGTTGCCGACGAGGCCGACAGCCACGTTGAATGTGCCTGCGCGGGTGTCAAAGCCGGCCGCACCTACACAGCGCGTCAACTGCTCGACGGCCTGCTGCTGGTGTCGGGTAACGACGCCGCTAACACGCTGGCGCACATGCTGGGCGGCACGGAGGCCACCGTCGCCAAGATGGACGCGAAGGCCGCATCGCTGGGCGCGGTGAACACTCACGCAGCGACCCCGTCCGGTCTGGATGGGCCGGGAGGCTCGGGCTGGTCGACGGCGCGCGACCTGGCTGTGATCTTCCGGGCGGCGATGGCCAATCCGGTGTTCGCCCAGATCACCGCCGAGCCCTCGGCTGTGTTTCCCGGTTCCCCGGGGACCGACGGCGATCACCCGATTGCCAATCAGGACGAACTGCTGCAGCGCTACCCGGGCGCAATCGGCGGCAAGACCGGCTTCACGGACGCGGCCCGCAAGACGTTCGTCGGCGCCGCTGCCCGCGGCGGTCGCCGCCTGGTGGTCGCCATGATGTACGGGCTGGTGCACGAGGGCGGGCCGACGTACTGGGATCAGGCCGGCAGCCTGCTGGACTGGGGTTTCGCCCTCAACCCGCAATCAACGGTCGGCGCGCTGTAGGCTCTGACGACACATGCCGGGTTTTGCTAGTCTGCCTATGCCGTTTGCATTCGATTTCGCAGTTGCCCTATTTTGCAGTTGCCCAATATGAGCTTTCACGGCATCGTGTCGGCATGTGTCGACGTTGTCCATAGGTTGAGTCGCCAGCCATCGCCAACTAGGTCTGGGTCGCAAGCAGCGAACGCAGTGCCCGCAAGGAGTGATGATCGATGATGGCCGAAAACCAACCCGCTGCTTCTGGCTCGCCTCCTCAATCTGACAAGGACGACTTCAACACGCACGAGTCGTTGGTCGATGGTCTGGCAGTGGTATCGGTCAGCGGCAGCGTGGACATGCTCACTGCCCCCGGGCTGGCGGCGTCCCTCGACTCCGCGCTTGCCAAGAAGCCGAACGGCCTGATTGTCGACCTGTCCAAAGTCGAGTTTCTCGGCTCAGCCGGGATCAGCGTGCTGATGAAAACCCGCGACACCCTGGGAGACTCGACCCCGTTCTGCGTGGTCGCCGACGGGCCGGCCACGCACCGGCCGCTCACGTTGCTGGGTATCAACGAGATGATGTGCCTATGTCGGACGTTGGACGACGCGGTCAGCAAAATCACTGACCGCTGAGACGTTCAGGCCGGTAGGCCAACTCCGCTCAGCAGCGACAGCATCAGCTGAATCCGTCGCTCCTCGATGTCGGGTTGCGGAAACACCGCTCCCACCAACGCGGCTCCGTCGAACGTGTTGGTCAACAGCGCCACCAGGACCGGGAAGCTTTCCTGCGGGAAGCTTTCGGCACCGGGCAACGCACGCGCCGCATCGCAGATCTTCGTGCCGTACTGCTCGAGGACGTTTTGCAAAGTGGCGTTGAGCTTTTCGTCGGTGCGCGCGGCGATCATCAATTCGTAGAGCACGGCGTTGGTGGGGCTGCTGGTGATGTCCCGCAGGATGGTCAGCGCCGCCTCCAGCGCCGGCCGGTCAGAAGGTATCGCGGCGACCTGCTTGGTGAACGAATCGAGTTGACGTCGTAGCACCTCGTACGCCGTGGCCGCCATGAAGTCGCCCATGTTGTCGAAGTGGCGAAACAAAGCCCCGACCGATACCCCGGCGCGTTTGGTGATCACCGCCGCAGATGCCCGGGCATATCCGACTTCGATAATCGTCGCGATGCTCGCCTCGAGCAATCGCGCCACCGTCTCTTCGCGACGCTGCTGCTGGGTTCTCGCCATCTCAGACCCGCGCACCCGAGCCGGCGGGCTGCCGTTGGCCCGCAGCCGCCCGCAGATAGCGGCCGGACTTCACCGTCTTTCCGTAGCCGTCGCGGAATTGCCCTTCGCGGAACACGATCGCGCCGTTGACGCCGGTGGCCACCACGGCCGCGTCGTTGCGGTTGACCATGCGGCTCAGTCCGCCGTAGAACGGAACCTTCTCCTCGTGGTACGCGTCGACCGAGTCGTCCAGGCCGGCCGGATCGATCACCACAAAGTCGGCGCGGTCGCCCTCGCGCAGCGTGCCCGCGTCCAGCCCGAACCATTCGGCCACTTCGCCGGTCAGGCGATGCACCGCGCGCTCGAGGGTGAGGAACGGCTTGCCGTCCCGTTGGGCGTCAAGCGTCCGCTTGAGCAGCCGCAGCGAGAAGTTGTAGAAGGCCATGTTGCGCAGGTGAGCCCCGGCATCGGAGAAGCCCATGTGGATCGTCGGCTCGGCGGCCAATTTGTTCAGTTGCTTGGGGCGATGGTTCGCGACGATCGTAGTCCAGCGGACGTTGCGCTCGCCGTTCTCCACCAGAACATCGAGGAACACGTCGAGCGGGTGTAGCCCCCGCTCGTCGGCGATTGCGCCAAAGCTCTTGCCGACCAACGACTTATCCGGGCATTCAACGATCACCGCGTCGTGGAAGTCGCGGTGCCACAACGAGGGTCCGAGTTTGATGCGGTCGAACTGGCGGCGGAACCTGCGACGGTATTCCTTGTCGGCCAGCAGCGTGTTGCGCTCCAACTGGTCGCGCAGGTGCAGAGCTGCAGTGCCCGCGCCGAACTCTTCGAAGACCGGCAAGTCGATTCCGTCGGAGTACAACTCGAACGGGACCGGCAAATGCTGGAAGCGTACCTGCGAGCCCAGCAGGAAGTTGAGCAGCCGCGTGCCGAGCCCGAAGACGTGCACGGCCAGCGGCATCGACTTTGCGTCGGCAGACACCAGGAGGCTCATGCGAACGGGTTTGCGGCGCCCGAACATTGGGCTGCTGGACAGGAAGAACAGCAACCCGGACTCGGCTTTGGCCACGTTGGGGGCGCTCTGCAGGATCCGACCGCGCTTGCGCAGCACCTTGATCAGCTTGCGCCGCTCACGCCACGTCGCGAAGGTGGACGGCAACGCGCGGGAACGGAAGCGATCGCCGTCGAGTTTGTCGATCGCGGCGTCCATTCCGGACATGCCGAGCATCCCGGCTTCGAGCGCCTCGTCGAGCAATGCCGCCATCTTGTCGAGTTCGGCGTCGGTTGGTCGCACATCCTTGTCGGTGGCGCGATCAAGGCCGAGCACGGTGGTCCGCAGATCCGAATGGCCCAGCAGCGAGCCCACATTCGGCCCGAGAGGCAGGTTGTCGATGGCCTCAACATATTCCGCAGCCGTCGACCAGGTTTTGTTGGACTCCAGCGCGCCCACGACGAACTTGCGCGGCACCGCCTCGACGCGGCTGAACAGGTCGGCGGCGTCGTCGGAGTTGGCGTAGACCGTCGACAGCGAGCACATGCCCAGCAACACCGTGGTGACGCCGTGACGCACCGACTCCTGCAGTCCGGGATCCAGCAACACCTCGGCGTCGTAGTGGGTGTGCACGTCGACGAAGCCGGGGACGACCCACTTGCCCTTCGCGTCGATCAGCTCGGGGCAGCCGGCCTCGTCCAGCGGACCGGCGGAGACCGCGGCGACGACGCCGTCGCGGATTCCCAGCGTGCGGGTCTGCGGCGCGCTGCCGGTGCCGTCGAACCACAAACCGTCGCGAATGATCACGTCGTAGGTCACTGTCTTCCTCCGCATCGTTGGGGTGGAGCGAACGTAGCATAGATAGCGAGTACTCGCAATCTTTCTTAGGAGCTCAAAGTGTTCCTAGCCGAGTCCCTCCTCACGTCCGGGCACCGAAGCATCGAACGCGTTGAGCGTGACACCGACCATCGAGAAGCAGCCGACCAGGAACACGATTTCGGCAAGGCCCTGCTCCCCGAAGGTGCTGAACGCGGCGCGGTAGGTCGTCTCCGGAAGCGGTCCGCCACGGTTCAGCGCGGCCGCCATGTCGTAAGCGGCGCGTTCGTCGTGAGTGAGGTCATCCGGGCGTTCTCCGGCGACGACGCTGGCGATTTTCTGCTCGGCGAGGCCCGCCCGGCCGGCAAAGTACTCGTGGCCATAGATCTCATAGCGGGCGCCGAACTTGGCCGCGGTGACCAGGATGACCAGCTGGTGGATTGCGGCAGGCAAAACACTGTGCTCCCACATTGCCCTGTTGAAAGCCCACGCGGGCTTGCCGAACTGCGGGAAGTGCAGCCAGGCGTTGAACGGACCAATCAGCGCACCGTAGCTGCGGCGCGCGATGAGTTCACCAAAGTTCTTCTCTATGACATCCGCCATGTCGTCATAGAGGTTCTTTTGATCCGGGCTCAGACTGGCCGGTGGCAGCAACGGTAGGCGCATCTCTAGTCCTTAAATCTCGATCGACAATCATCCTTGGTCATAGCCGCCCCCGTGTTCGCGGACGCTGCACCTGCGGACTCACCGCACCGAGCAGCCCGGCCAACTCGGCGACCGAAATCTCATCGAGGCGCCACACGGCATCGATGATCTCGGCGCGCAGCGTGGCATCGGCGAACGGTTCACCAAGCCAATGCAATTTCTGCACGACACGGTCCCAGGACATGGGTCGCGTCGGTGATCCCTCGAAGTCGGACTGTTCGCGGTGCAGCTCCCGGCCATCGTGGAGAGCGATGTGCACGCGAGCCGCCGTGCGTTCGGGGTAAGCGGCGGTCAGGTCGGCCGCGGCCTCGACGTGGACGCGCGCCAATACGTCCCGGACATCGTCACGGCGCACGCGTTCGGTCTCGAGCTGCTCGGGGCCCACCTGGCCGTCGAGCAGCGCGACGCCCACGAGGTATTTGAGGTTGTAGTCCGCCTGCTCCTTGGTCGACGGGTGGTCCTTGTTGCCATAACTCCCACCGCCGGCGATGTCGAACGCGACCTGAAAGACCTCCAGCGTCACCGACGTGACATCGGCAACGGTAATGCCGTACTCGTCGCGAAGCGCCAACGTCGCGTCGATGATGACCTGACCGTGAATCAGCGAGCAGTACTGCTTGAGGTAGGTCTGTTCGACGGCGGTCAGCGACCGGTCGGATGTGCGCATGTCGATCGCCTGGTCGAACAACCGCTCGAGGCCGTTGGGACCCTCGAAAAGTGCTCTGGGTCCGGTGATTCCACGGCCCGCGAGCATGGTGTTGTACACCGCACGCATCCCGGTGATGGCAGGCGAGATGCCTTTCCAGGTCGAGACAGGCTCCGCGTGCACCGCGGCGAGCGACACGTTGTCCGCGGCCGAGGCGCCGATGGCGTCGGCGGTGTGCTCGACGTCGAGCGCAAGTAACTTGGCCGAGCCGGCAGCCGCCGACATGGCCAGTTGCAGTGCGTGGTTGAGGCCGCGGCCCATAACGGGAACCTGTGCGCTGAAACGGGATTGGATCTCGTAGGCGACTGCCAGAGCCAGCAGGAAATCTGCTCCGCGCGCTTCGGCGTGTTCGGCGACGGCGAAAACGGCACCGAAGTTGTCGGCCGGGTGACACAGACCGCCGGGAGTCAGATAGGTGTCGAGTAGATCGGGATAGCGCACCAGCACCGCATTGAAGAAGGCCGCCTGATCGACTGACGCACGCCCACCGCCGATGAACGTCGCCGTCGGGCGGCTACTGAACTGCTCGGCGTGGGCGCGGATGGCCGGGATGAGTTCTCCGTCCAGCGCACCGAGCGCGCAGGCGATGCTGTCGAGAACATTCCGCTTCAACGTCGGCAGCACCTGCCCGCTCAGATCAGACTGATCCGCCCTGACCACAAACTCCGCCATCTTGTCGACCGTGTATGTCGCGTGTTGGCGTGTCATGGGCGGTCCATTTCTTGTCGGGTATCGAAAACCGTAGGGGCACTGAGATTGTCATCACTCGCCCGTTCGATCCGCCGACGCATGTCAGCCGACATATCCGGCATCTCCGCGAGGGCAAACCAGCGAGCCTCGAGGCTTTCATCATCTGCGGCGAACGGTTCTCCGGCAGCCCAGTCCATGCGGAACACGAGATCCAGGTATTGAGCATGATCGCCGTTGGCATGAACTATCGGGCGGGAGACCTGCACCGAGGCCAATCGCCGAGCAACCACGTGAATACCGGTCTCTTCAAACACTTCTCGGACGGCACAGTCGGCCGGGTTCTCGCCGGGTTCCACAATGCCGGTGACCGGGGTCCATGCCAGGTTGTCGGAGCGCTTTACCAGAAGCACTTGCTCATCGCGGATGACCACAGCCGTCGCACCCGGCAACCACAGTGGCGCTTGTCCGATGTGCCGACGAAGTTCGACGACGAATTCGGGGATCGGCATACTCACGTGTTTAGCAGAGACCGCGATCGCGGGGCGGCAAACACCGTTGTGAGCTGCAGCGCAAGGTGTTTACAAGGGCCATGTCGGATTCTTTTATTGACCCACCAGCCGCCCTGGGCGGCGTGGGTGAAAAGGAGTAAGAAAGCGGCCTCGGCTGGCACGGACCCGGTTGGGGCGGACCCGGCTGGCGTGGACCCGGTTGGGGCGGACCCGGCTGCATCTGAGCGAGCAGTGAACCAGGACGGTCGCCTTGCCGAATAGAGCGGCAAGGCGACTGTCCCGTTAAAGCCTCGCAGTAGTTAACTCTGCAGTACCACGCGCCGTTGCCGGGCCCGCCGCGCGTTCTGCTTTCCCAGGCTGACAATTTCCTTGAGCGTTGCGATCAGCTGGTCAGGCCTGTCGAGCAGCGCACGCGCCGCGGCCCGGGCCGCCCTGGGCCTGGTGAACAGCTGCGAGGGACGGATCTCGTGGTTGAGCACACCGAAGAACATCAGCGTGGCTTTGGGATCCACTGCCAGACCACGCATTAACCGCGTCATCAACGGCGACGCAGCACCGGGTGCACCCATATCGCTTGCAAACCAGTACATTTCGTAGGCGTCGTCGTCGCGCCAGCGCCACCAGCTCTGCATGGCAGCGTCCAGACGGCCGTTACCGAGTCCATCCTCGATAGCAGCGGCCAGCCGATCGGCCTGGCGGAACGCGTCGCCGATGCCCTGCCCTGGCGTTGGATCCTTGAAATGCCCGGCATCGCCGACCAGCACCCATCCAGGACCGGCGGCCTCACGAAAGTACCCATGCCAATTCGTCAGAACCCGGATCGGGCCGACACGGCGCCCGTCGGCGATGACATCAGCAAGCTCGGGCCATGCCCGTATACCAGCGGTGAAGTTGGCGTCACGATCGGTGTGGAACTCGGCTTGCTCCGTCATATCGAGCCCGACCGCAGCCATGTACAGGTCGCCGTCTGTCGGGCCGGCAAGGAAACCCCGCGCCCCCTGGCGCCCAATCCTGACCCGCCCTTCTCGGTCTTGCACGCCTTCGAAATAGGCCCAGGCGAACATCTTTCCCGCCGGTGCGACGTGATACTCGCGAGCTCCGACCAGGGAGGCGACTGTCGAATGGCGGCCATCAGCGCCGACCACCAGCTGCCCGTGGATCGGGCCGGCAGCCGTGTCCACTCCGGTCACGCGGCCGCCCTCGCTGATCAGACCGGTGACGCGCAATCCGGTGCGAACATCGACACCCGCCGCAGCCGCCGCGTCGACGAGCAACGCGTCCAGGGTTACCCGCCGAACGCATAGACTCGATTGGAGGAACTGGGATTCGTCGAGCGTCGCCTCGATGCGCACAACATCGTCTATCACCATCGTCATGCGATCGAGCGGGACCGCCCCGGCCGCCAAAACCGCATCGAGGACACCCAGCCTGTCCAGCAGTTGCACTCCGCACGGCTGGATCAGGTGAGTCGACGGTGTCTCCGACGGAAACTTGGCACGGTCGACCAGGCAGACGCTCAAACCCCGCCGCGCGAGCATCAATGCCAGCGGCGACCCAGCGCACCGCGCACCAACAATCACCACATCGAATCGCGTCATGCCGCTCCTCGCGAACGCCGGGACACCCGCCTAACTGCGACCCTACCCAGAAAATAAGGAATGGGTAAGATCTCTTAGATAACGTTTAAGCCAAGTCGCCTGGAGGGACGAAGCCCCTGTCAATCAGAAGGTCTGTCCGCGCAGGATCACCAGGTCGGGCCGATTCAGCACGACCGGGCCCTGACGTGGATCGTCGTTGTAGCACAACAGATCTGCCGAAGCGCCGTGGTCCAGCCCCGGCCGGCCAAGCCAGCGACGAGCATCCCAACATGCCGCACCCAACGCGTCGCTCGCACTCATCCCGATGCCTTTGAGCGCCTCGACCTCGTCGGCGATTCGCCCGTGGGCGACCATGCTCCCGGCGTCGGTACCCGCGTACACCGGTACGCCGGCGTCTCGGGCTGCGGCCATCCGCGGGTAGCACTGGGCATACAGGTCGCGCATATGCGCGGCGTATTTCGGGTAGCGGGTCGCGGCATCGGCGATGCCGGGAAAGTTTTCGATGTTGATCAGCGTCGGCACCAGGGCGGTGCCGTGCTCGACCATCAGCTCGATGGTGTCGTCGGTGAGCCCGGTGCCGTGTTCGATGCAGTCGATCCCCGCGTTGATCAGTCCGGGCATCGCGTCGTCGCCGAAGACGTGGGCGGTGACCTTTGCCCCGTGGTTATGTGCAACCTCGATCGCCGTCTTGAGCACCTCATCGGACCACAGCGGCGCCAAATCGCCCACGCCGCGGTCGATCCAGTCGCCGACCAGCTTCACCCAGCCGTCACCGCGGCGCGCCTGCTCGGCCACCAGATCCGGCAGCTGCGACTCGTCTTCGAACTCGATCGCCAAGCCGGGCGAATACCGCTTGGGTTTGGCCAGATGCCGTCCGGCGCGGATGATGCGCGGCAGATCGGCGCGTTCGTCGAGGCTGCGGGTGTCGGTCGGCGAGCCGCAGTCCCGTAGCAGCAGCGCGCCGGCTTCGCGTTCGGTCTCTGCCTGGGTGATCGCTTCGTCGAGTTCGATGGCGCCGCCATGTGTCCCCAGCCCGACGTGGCAGTGCGCGTCGACCAGCCCGGGTAGCACCCAGCCGCCGTCGAAAACCGTGTCAGCGCCGGCTACCGGCTCACGGCTGATCCGGCCGTCGACGATCCACAGCTCGACGGGTTCTTCGTCGGGTAAGGCGAACCCCTTAAGGCGAAGCGGCGCGTGCAGACGCACGGGTGCGGCTACTTCTTGCCCGGGAAGTTCAGTTTGGACAGATCGAAGTCGGCGAGGCCGGGCGGCAGCTCGTCCAGACCCTCCGGCATGTTGGACAGATCGGGGAATCCGGCTGGCATGCCCGGCATTCCCGCGCCCAGGGGTCCGCGGACCCTGGGCGGCGTCGGGCCGCGCTTCTTGCCCTTCTTGCCCTTGCCGCCTTTGGCTTTCGCGCTCTTTCGGGTGGCCGACTTTCGTCCCAGACCGGGGATGCCCATGCTGCCCACCATCGAGGACATCATCTTGCGAGCCTCGAAGAACCGGTCGACGAGGCTATTGACCTCCGACACCGTCACGCCGGAGCCGTTGGCGATGCGCAGCCGCCGCGAGGCGTTGATGATCTTCGGATCGGCGCGCTCTTGCGGCGTCATCCCGCGGATGATGGCCTGCAGCCGGTCGAGCTGTTTGTCGTCGACGGCAGCCAGAGCCTCTTTCATCTGGCCCGCGCCGGGCAGCATCCCCAGCAGGTTGCCGATCGGGCCCATTTTGCGAATTGCCAGCATCTGTTCGAGGAAGTCCTCCAACGTCAGCTCGCCGGACCCGATCTTGGCGGCGGCGGCTTCGGCCTGCTCTGCATCGAAGACCTGCTCGGCCTGCTCGATGAGGCTCAGCACATCGCCCATGCCCAGGATCCGGCTGGCCATCCGATCCGGGTGGAAGACGTCGAAGTCCTCCAGCTTCTCGCCGGCTGACGCGAAAAGGATTGGCACACCGGTGACTTCGCGGACCGACAACGCCGCGCCGCCGCGGGCGTCACCGTCCAGCTTGGTCAGCACCACGCCGGTAAAGCCGACACCTTCGCGGAACGATTCAGCGGTAGCGACGGCGTCCTGACCGATCATCGCGTCCAGGACGAAGAGCACCTCGTCGGGGTCGACGGCGTTGCGGATGGCCGCGGCCTGCGACATCAGCTCCTCGTCGATGCCCAGCCGGCCGGCGGTATCGACGATCACGACGTCGAAGTGCTTGGCCCGAGCCTCGGCGAGTCCGGCCGAGGCGACGGCAACCGGATCACCCGGACCCGCCTCGAGCGCAGCATCGGCCGACGTGCCCGGGTGTGGCGCGAACACCGCGACACCGGCCCGCTCCCCCACGATGCGCAACTGGTTGACCGCGCCCGGCCGCTGCAGGTCGCAGGCCACCAGCAGCGGAGTATGCCCTTGGCCGCGCAGCCATACCGCCAGCTTTCCCGCCAGCGTGGTCTTTCCGGAGCCTTGCAGACCGGCCAGCATCACCACGGTCGGCGGCGTCTTCGCGAAGGCCAGCCGGCGGGTCTGCCCGCCCAGGATGCCGACGAGCTCCTCGTTGACGATCTTGACGACCTGCTGCGCCGGATTGAGGGCACCGGACACCTCGGCGCCCTTGGCACGTTCTTTGATCCGGCCGACGAACTCCCGTACCACGGGCAGCGAGACGTCGGCTTCTAGCAGCGCCAGCCGGATTTCGCGCGTCGTGGTGTCGATGTCGGCGTCGGTCAGCCGGCCCTTGCCGCGCAGCCCCTGCAGGGCACCAGTCAGCCGGTCGGACAGCGATTCAAACACGCCGCCCAGCCTAGTGGCGATCGCAAGCGCGGCGGAGCCGGGCGCGGCGGGTCGCCACCATTGGCCGAGCCGGGCGACAATGACGCATGCTCGAGGTGATCGACAAGGGGTCGCGCAGCGAAGCGCATCCGGTGCCGCTGTTGTTCGTTCACGGTGGTTGGCATTCCGCGTCGTGCTGGGGCAACTTTCTGGAGTTCTTTTCCGATGCCGGCTATCGCGCGGTCGCCCTGAGCCTGCGCGGACACGGCGCCAGTCCCACCGCGAAGCGATTTCACGCATGTTCCATCGCGGACTACGTCGACGATGTCCGCGCCACGGCCGACGACCTGGGCGGTCGGCCGGTGATCGTCGCGCATTCGCTGGGCGGCTTCGTCGTGCAGCGCTATCTGGAAACCCACGATGCCCCCGCGGCGGTCCTGGTGGCCTCCGTACCACCCCAGGGCGTGCTGGGACTGGCGACCCGCATCTGGAGCCGCCACCCGTGGATCTCGCTACGGTCGCTGCCCGTCGGCGATTTGACCGGGTTCATCGGTACCCCGCCCCTGGTCCGCGAGCACCTGTTCAGCTCGCACACTCCGGATGACATCGTCGAATCCTGCGCGGCCCGCGTGCAATCCGAGGCGGTGCGCGCCTCCCTGGTCGACCCGCTGATCCGGCGTGTCCGATCCAAGCGGGTGACCACCCCCATGCTGGTGCTTGGCGCCGACGAAGACGGGATGGTCACCCACGCTGAGGTACGCGCCACCGCGCGGGCTTATCGAACCGAGGCGGAATTCTTTTCCGGCATGGGCCACAACATGATGCTCGAACCTGGATGGGCTGCCGTCGCCGAACGAATTCAGGCATGGCTGCAAGCGGGCGACCTCGGCTAGATCGCCGCGTCGTCCCCCGGCAGCGTTGCCCTGCTGCTGTCTTTGAACCACGCAACCTTGGCGTGCCAGGAGCGTGCGGACCCGTAGGAGAACCCGATCGCGCCCAGACACGCGCACAACCAGACGGGCAGGGTGATATCGATGCCGGCCTCGGCCGTGGTCACCTGTATCACGGTCGCTGCCACACCGAAGGCGGCCGAGATCAAGTAAAGGTTCGCCGTCACCGTTGAGCGGGGGTCCTTGCGGACGATCAGCATCACTCTGGCCGCGTAGCCGAACAAATAGGTGAGCAGTACTCCCAGCACGATCCAATAGGCGCCGAACAAGGTGGTGCTGACGTGGGCCGGGAACAGGTCAGGGTGATAGCCCTCGTCGGCGGCGATGAACACCGCCACCAATACCGGAATACCGAGCCACAACGGGGTTGCGATGTGCCGGCGGAAAATTCTGCGCCACTGGAAATGGTCGCCGAGTCGGGCCAACCCGTGGTCGATGATCGCCGCCGCAGCCACCATCAGGCAGATGTCGCCGAGAAGATCCTCGACGTTCCATCGCCCGAAGATCTGGTGCAGGGTTGGTCCCAGCGTTGCCGACGCCCATGGTGACATCAGCAGCACGGCGCAACCTTGCAGGGCGATGTTGAGACTCGCGTCGGCTTCCCAGCGCGATCCCCAGGTGTCCCGGCGGACCCACAAGCTGTAAAAGACGGCAGCCAGTGTGACGATGATGAGGGCGGACATCATGCTCGCAACCGAACTCCTCTGCTGTGCGGTCAGACCGGCGGTTTGCTGGGGTCGGGGCGAAGGTCGCGCAATCTCGGCTTGGCGCGTGTTGATGCCAGGTATTCGCTGACCGTCTCGGACTGGATCAGCCCGAACCGGACAAGCAAGTCAATCGGGTTCAGCCCCAGGTACTTCGCCGCTCTGATCAGGTTGTCGGCGGAGACCAACCTACCCTCGCGAGCCGCCTTGTAGTACGCCGATTTCCGGTAACCGAACGCCTCGTACACCTCGGTCGCGGCAAGCGGTCGGCCCACCAGGTAAGGCAGCACCACCGCCGGATCCTTGTCGCGGTCCTCCATGCGTAGACAATATCTCGGCTCGGTAGACGCGGTACGACAACGCAAGATTAACTTCTCCGATTCACCACAAAAGTCTACTTCTGTGATCTATAGTCCTGCGGAGCCGCGGAACCTGTCGGCCAGCTTTGGCGCCTAGATCACGTCGGCGATCATGCAGGCGCAGCGTTGCCCAGCGCAGCCAAGAGGTGTTGCTCGACCACAGTTCGCGCGTCCGCTTGGTCAGGCAGGCTGACACAGAACACGTCGTCCACCATCGACCCCAGCGTCGTCACCTTGGCCCAGTCGATGTCCGCCCCCACGTGCTCCAACGCCCCGGTGAGCAATGCAAGCAGACCGGTGCGGTCGGACGCGCGGACTTCGATAACCGATCGCTCGGGCGCGCCGTCGAGCCACAGAATGCGCGGCGGGGCGGTCGACCTGTGAACCGGAACCGCGGTCGGCGCCTCACCGACGGGCTTGGGATTCTCAGTGCTGTTCCGCTGCTCCAACGTGCCCAAAACGTCAACCTCGCCGTCCAGCGCGCCGACGAGCTGCTGACGCAACAATCCGGCGGCGGGTGGTGAACCGAAGTGCGGCGAGACCACGAATTCACTGATCGCGGAACCCTCATGGATGTTCACCGACGCCGAATGCACGCGTAACGAGTTCAGGGCCAACACGCCGGCCGCTTTGGACAGCAGCCCGCGCTGGTCCGGGGCGATCACCACCACGTGGTAGAGGCGCTGGCTGCTGCCGGGCCGCAGCTCCACATGGACCTTGCGATCGGCTGCCAGCGAAAGATACTCGGGGTCAAGCGGATCGGCGTGGGGCAGCGGCTCACCGATCATCGCCATCCGGCTGCGGCGCACCAGGTCGGCGACCAACGATGCCTTCCAGTCGCTCCACACGCCGGGCCCGGTGGCCAGCGAATCGGCCTCGGTCAGCGCATGCAACACGTCGAGCAACACCGGATCTCCGTCCAACGCCTCGCAGACGGTGGCGATGGTCTGTGGGTCGTTGAGGTCCTGGCGGGTCGCGACTATCGACAACAACAAGTGGTGGCGCACCAGCTTGGCAAGCAATTCGATGTCGGAAGGCCAGATACCCAGCCTGGTACCGATCTGGGTGATCAAATCGGCGCCAAGCACGCTGTGGTCGACACCCCGTCCTTTCCCCAGGTCGTGCACCAATGCAGCCAGCAGCAGCAAGTCGGGACGAGCCACCCGGGTAGTGAAGATCCTTGCTCGGGAGACGACCTCGGCCGAATGGCGATCGACAGTCCAGATATGGATGACATCTCGTGGCGGTAGGTCGCGGATTGCGGCCCATTCCGGCAAAAGGCGGACCCACAAACCGGTACGGTCCAGCGTTTCGATGACCGCTATCGTGTCCGGGCCGGCGGCCAGCAAGACCAAAAGGAGGTCCAACGCCTCCCGCGGCCACGGCGTTGGGAGTTCCGCCGCTGAGTCGGCCAGCCGGCTCAGCGTGGACTCCGCAATCGGCAGTCCGGTGTTCGCCGATGCCGCCGCCACGCGGAGGAGCAGCATCGGGTCGCTTTGCGGTCGGGCGTCGCGGGCCAGCACGATCTCCCCGTCGTACTCGACCACTCCCTCGTCCAGTGGTCGCCGCGGCCGCCGCCGGATTGCCGAAATCCCGCGCCGCGGAAGCGCATTGCCGGCAGTCCGAAGCCCGGCATCGACGCGGTAGCTGACGGTGCGGCCTGCGTCGGACAGCGTCCGGGACAGGTCGAATCTGTCACCGATGTGCAGCGCAGCGCTGATCTCGTCAGCGAACTGGGCCAGCAGCAGGTCGTGCCCCCGACCGGAAACCCGGTGAAGTTCAGTGCGGACGTTGAGCAGGGTGAGCTGGGCGTCGGTCAGCGAACCCAGCGGGTCCTCCGGTCGGCCAACGTGGCGGTCGGCGAGGTGGGCTATCGCCAGCGCGTCGAGCAACTGAAGATCACGCAGGCCACCGCGGCCCAATTTCAAGTCGGGTTCGGCGCGGTGTGCGATCTCACCGATGCGCCGCCAACGGGCATGCGTTTCTTCCACGAGTTCGCCGAACAGAGAACGGATTCCGGTCCGCCACTGCCCCCGCACTCCCTCAATCAGTCGGGCCGACAGCTGCTCATCGCCGGCGATGTGCCGCGCATCCAGCATGGCCAGGCCGGCGGACACGTCTACACCGGCAACCCGAAGTGTCTCGGCCACGGTGCGCACGCTGTGATCCAGACGAATGTTGTTGTCCCACAACGGATACCACAGCAGATCCGCGACCTCTCGTACCGTGCCGGCGGGCAAGCCATCGTGCAACAGCAGCAGGTCCAGGTCGGAATAGGGCACCAGCTCGCGCCGGCCCAGCGAACCGGTCGCGACGATGGAAAAGCCGCTGCCGGCCGTGATACCGATTTCCGTGGCCTTGGCGGTCAGCCAGGATTCGTGCAGGGCTCCCCATGCTTCGCGCAGGGCGGCCGAGTCAAGTTCACCCAATCCGCGGGCAAGAAGAGCTTCCCGAGCAGCGGGTAGATCGTTTGCCGCGCCGGCACTTGTGCCTGTCGCGGCCTCCGGCCAAATCGGATCGGGTGAATCTGGTTCGCGCTGCTTCATTCCCGTCCAGGTCGGATCGGCTACTCCGGAGGAGTCTTCACACGGCGTGTATCAGACGGCGTCGGCTCCACGCTCACCGGTGCGTACCCGCACCACCGTTTCCACCGCGGTCACCCACACCTTGCCGTCGCCGATCTTACCGGTGCGCGCCGCCCGCACGATGCTGTCGACCACTTTGTCCGTGTCAAAGTCTTCGACTAAGATCTCGATCCGTACCTTCGGCACGAAGTCGACCGAGTACTCAGCACCGCGGTAGACCTCAGTGTGGCCCTTCTGCCGCCCGTACCCCTGGACTTCGCTGACCGTCATCCCCAGGACTCCGACCTGTTCAAGGCTGGCTTTGATGTCCTCGAGAGTGAACGGTTTCACGATCGCGGTGATCAGCTTCATTTCTGCTCCGCCTCTACTTTGTCGTCCACTCGCTCTTCCAGGCGGCCGTTAACGCCGTCCGGCAGACTCGCATGAGGAAGAACAGAGCCGGTCGCTGTTGCGAAATCGTAACCGCTCTCCGCGTGTTGAGACTCATCGATACCAGCTTCTTCTGCCTCAGGACTGAGACGAAGCCCGATGGTGTATTTCAGGAGAAGCGCGATGATAAGGGTGACGGTGGCAGAGTAGAAGAGAACACTGAACGCGCCGGCCGCCTGCCGTCCCAGCTGATCGAAACCGCCGCCGTAGAACAAGCCCTTGGACACGCCGGCGACGCCGTTGATCGCCACGCTCTCCGGGGCGGCCAGCAGACCCACCAGCAGCGTGCCCGCCAGACCACCGATCAGGTGCACACCGACCACGTCCAGCGAGTCATCGAAGCCGAGCCTGAATTTCAGCCCGACTGCCAGCGCACACAGCACCCCCGCCACCGCGCCGATCGCCAAGGCGCCCAACGCGTTGACTGACGAGCAGGACGGTGTGATGGCGACCAATCCGGCGACGATGCCCGAGGCCCCGCCCAGCGTCGTTGCATGGCCATCGCGGATCCGCTCAGTGAGCAGCCAGAAGAGCATGGCCGA
>Ga0209655_10000060_pt1 | contig 38128 bp, 32 predicted proteins | sample BogFormECP03_OM2_FD_188236 | JGI IMG/M metagenome (GOLD analysis project Ga0209655, IMG submission 188236) | Bog forest soil microbial communities from Calvert Island, British Columbia, Canada - ECP03_OM2 (SPAdes) (version 2) | ecosystem: Environmental > Aquatic > Freshwater > Wetlands > Bog ...
CCCCGCCGGTCAGATCTGCTCGGGCATCAAGCCGCCGCTCATCACCACTTGGAACCTGGGAATTCAACGCGAAATCGCGAACAACCTAGTATTCGAGGCCAATTACGTCGGCAACCATGGCACCAGAATTCTGCGCGTCGTGGATGGCGCGCCTCCGCAACCAGCCCTGGTCTCGCAACTGCAGGCCTTCTGCGCTGTTCCCAACCCGAACCAGTGCACCGAGTCCACTCTGCAATTCGGCAATCTTTTCTTCGGTGGGGACACGCTGAACCCTGCAACCGGATTAAACGTGTTGCCCTTCGACGCCGTCAACAACAATGCCTTCGAGGACGCCTTCTTCGACGAAAGCAGCGGGCATTCCTGGTACGACGGCTTGCAAATTCAGGTGACGGAACGCAACTTCCACGGCTTGCAGATTCAGGGCTCCTACACCTGGTCGCACGCCTTGGACGACTCCTCCGATCCACTCGTAGAAACAATAGGGAATGGCAATTTCCCGGTTGACTCGTTCGAACTGCGCCGCGAGAAAGGCAACTCCGGCTTTGACACCCGCCAGCGCGGCGTCATCAATTTTGTTTACCAGCCCAATATCGGCCGCGGCAAGGCCCACCTCAGTGAAGGTTTTGTCGGGCGTGCTTTCTCAGGTTGGGAACTCAGCGGCATCGCTGCGTTTCAGACCGGCTTGCCCTACGACATCTTCGGCACGGCCGATACGCTGCACACCAACTTCGCCGACCGCGCCACCGTGGTTAACGCGTCCCTCCTGAGAACGGTACCGGCGATGGGTGCGTTCGTTCCCAGCAGTGCCGTTTTCACCGGAGAAAATCCTGCGGCCTTCAACCCAGACGACCCGACCATTATGCCGATTCCCTTCGACGTGCCTTCCAACGTCGGGCGCAATCACTGGTACGGTCCGGGTATCAACAACTGGGATTTCAACTTGGCCAAGACCACCGCGATTACCGAGAGGCTGAATTTCCAGCTGCGTTTTGAGTTCTACAATATGTTCAATCGAACTCAATTCGCCTCGCCCGCCGCCAACGGCGCCAACATCATCGGCAACCCTAACTTCGGCTACTCCACGTCGCAGGTCGGCCAAAACGACGGCACCACCGGAGCACGCCAAGTCCAAATCGGCGCGAAGCTGAACTTCTGAATCGCGCCACAGCGCGATTCACCCTGAGATTCGGCAGTGCCGAATCGAAGGGTCTGCCCGGCAGCGGGATTCGGCCTGAAGTTTGGCGAGCTAAATTGAATTGCAGCGGCGCACTTCAGAGCGCCATCGGTGGAGCGCTACAACCGAGGCGCTTCGCATGCGCCGTCGAGCACGCAAATACTGCGGTAGGGGCGCTGCTTGCTGCGCCCCAGCTTGCCACAATGTCAGTCACGCTGCAGAATCGCTGTTGCTTTCTCTGCGCCCAGCGTTTACGCCGACAAAGTCGGGGCGTCTCTGCGGTACGATTTGTATCTCTCTTTGGCTCTATGGCTCTGTGCCTCTGTGGCAAGGGCTCTTCACCCCAGCGCCTGCCGCAAATCCTCAATCAAATCCCCCGCATCCTCCAGCCCAATCGATACCCGCACCGTCCCAGGCTCCACTCCAGCCGCACGCAACTCCGCCACCGACATCCGGTAATGCGAAGAATACATCGGCAGCACCACCAAAGATTCCGCTCCCCCCAAGCTCACCGCCAGCAAAAACACTCGCGTCCGCTCGCAAAAGCGTCGCGCTGCCGCCAACCCGCCCTTCAAATCGAAAGCCATCATCCCGCCGAAGCCCTCCATCTGACGCTTCGCCAGCCGATGATCCGGATGCGAAGCGAGCCCCGGATAATGCACCCGCGCCACCTTCGGATGCTTCTCCAGAAATCGCGCGATCGTCGAAGCCGTCTCGCACTGCCGCCGCACCCGCAGCTCCAAAGTTTTCATCCCGCGGATCAACAAGTACGCTGCCTCCGGATCCATCGATCCGCCCAGATTAATAATCATTTCGCGGATCTTTGCAATCAACGCCTGCCGGCCCGCCGCCACCCCCGCAATCAAGTCGGAATGTCCCGACAGGTATTTCGTCGCGCTGTGCATCACCAAATCAAATCCGATCGCCAGCGGTTTCTGCAGCACCGGGCTAGCAAAAGTATTATCAATCAGCGAAATCAAATCCCATTCTTTCGCAAACGCAATCGCCTTCTGCAAATCCACCAGACGCAGCGTCGGATTTGTTGGCGTCTCGATGTAAAGCACCTTCGTGCGCGGATTGACCAGCCGCTCGATCCCTGCAAGATCCGTTTCCACGTGCCGCACCACGATCCCCATCCGCGGAAATACGTCGCGCATCAGCCGGTACGTCCCGCCATACAACGCCCGCGTGGCAATCACTTCATCGCCGGTCTTCAACACCGAAAGCAACGCGCTGGAAATCGCCGCCATCCCCGAAGCCGTCACGATCGCCGCCTCCGCGCCCTCCAGCGCCGCGATTTTCTTCTCCGCCACGGAAAGTGTCGGGTTCCCATAACGAGTATAGATGTACGCCGGCCTTTTCCCGTCGGCCCACAGCCTCATTTCCTCCGTATTCGCAAACGTAAAATTCGCCGTCCGCGCAATCGTGGTTCCCACCGGCGCGCTCACATGGAATTTCTCTTCGCCGGCGTGAATAGCAATCGTAGCGTCCGCCAATCGGCGGCCCTGCAAAGCTTTTTTCATGGCGAGCCAGCTTGCCGCAGCTGGTCAAAGAATCACAAGCTCCAATTTGGCGGATCGAACCGCGCCGGTGCCACCTCGACCGCCGGCGCAACCACACGGTTGGCAAATCACCCCGATTACGTAACAATGTCTCGCGCAACACAACACAGCAAAGCGCCGCGCGTTTCAGAACTCGCGCGCGGCGCGAATACCTGGCCCACGCGCCGATTCACATTTCGCGGAGCCCGCGGCAATGCACATAACCCCCACACAAGTGCTCTGTGCTTCCTGGGTTCTCTTCGCGCTCTACTGGCTCGTCGCCGCTTTCGGCCTAAAGCGAACCGCCAAGCGCCAGAATCCCGCCGAGCGCATCCTCTACGTCATCTTCATGGCCGCCGGTTTCTTCCTCCTCTACCAGGAAAATCCCAACTGGGGCCCGCTCAATCACCGCTTCGTCCCCGACAAATTGTGGATCGCCTGGCTCGGCAGCGCCCTCTGCGCCGTAGGAGTCCTCTTCGCCATCTGGGCGCGCCGTGCCATCGGCAAAGACTGGAGCGCCGAGGTTCAAATCAAAGAGGGCCACCAGCTGATTCGCTCCGGACCCTACGCTCACATCCGCCACCCGATTTACACCGGCCTCCTTCTCGCGACGCTCGGCACCGCCCTCCTCATCGGCGAATACCGTGGGCTGCTAGCCGTCGCCATGTTCCTCGTCGGATTCACCCGCAAAGCCGGCAAGGAAGAATCGTTCCTCGCAGCCGAATTCGGCCCGGCGTTCGAAGAACACCGCCGTCACACAGGCTTTTTTCTGCCCCGCTTTTCCTGAAAAAACGCGGATTTTCCGCGCCTGCAGGCCCGGTTTCGCCTTCTATTTGCTGGTGTTTTCGCCTACAGCTTCGCCGGAATTCGCTTCGCGCCCGCAGTTCCGTGCCATCATCAAGTTATAGGTTTTGCCCCTTTCGTAGCGCCTTGTTGGTTTTCGTGAGAGGAAACGATGAGCAAGAAGCTCTGCGCTGTGCTGATTCTCTGCATGTCGGCCTTGTCCCTAGCCGGCTGCTCCTGGCTCCGTGCCACGGGACCTTGCTTTGGCGTAGGCTGCCCAAGCAGCACCGAAGGCCGCAGTGGCCAATACAAACCGGGCGAGGCTCCGAAAGCCCAAAACGCCGCCGCCCCTGCACCAACGCAATCCGCCGCCGCGCCAACGCAATCCGCATCGGCGCAGCCCGCAGCGGCTCAAGTCCCAGCACAAAGCGCCCCTGCTCCATCATCGGCGCAGCCCGCCGCGGCGCAGCCTTCGACGACAGCATCTACGCCCGCGCAAGCCACGTCTGCGCAACCAGCTCCAACGCAGGAAGCAAACGCCGAAGCGAAACCCTCGCTGTTACATTCGGTTGGCGAATTCTTCGCGCACCTTATCCCGCACCACAACTCTGGCGCAGGTTCCGGCGCGGGTAACTAAGCCGAGGCTGAGCGCCCGTTCTCCTCAACCTCATCGCCCGCATGATGCGGTTTATGCGCCGCGATCACTTTCTCCGCGATCTCATTCGGCACATAATCGTAATGCGAAAATTCCATCGCATAACTCCCGCGCCCCTGCGTCAAAGAAATCAATTCATTCGCGTAACTTAGCATTTCTGAAAACGGCACCAGCGCCTTGATCACCACATTCCCCGCACGCGCCTCACTGCCGCTGATTTTTCCCCGACGCCCGCTCAGATGCCCCATCAAATCCCCCGAATACTGATCGGGCGCGTAAACCTCCACCTGCATGATCGGCTCCAGCAACGCCGGACGCGCCTGCTTCATGGCCTCCTTGAACGCCAGCGACCCCGCAATCTTGAAAGCCATGTCACTGGAATCCACGTCGTGATATTTCCCGTCGTACAAACTCACGCGGAAATCCACCACCGGAAATCCTGCCAGATACCCGCGCTCCGCCGAATCCCGTACGCCCTTTTCCACCGACGGAATCCAGTTCTTCGGAATCGCTCCGCCGAACACATCATCCACAAACTCAATCCCCTTGCCGCGCGGCAGCGGTTCCAACTTAATCCGGCAAAGCCCGAACTGCCCGTGTCCGCCGGTCTGCTTCTTGTGTTTGCCCTCCGCATCCGCCTTCGCGCGAATCGTCTCGCGGTAGGGAACTTTCGGTGGATGAATCATCAATTCCACGTGATACCTCTTGCGCAGCTTCGCCACCACCACTTCGATATGCTGCTGTCCCGCGCCGCTGAGCAAGAATTCCTTGGTCTGCGGATCGCGTCCAAACCGCAGCGCCAAATCCTCCTCCAGAATTTTGTGAATCGCAACGCCAATGCGATCCTCATCCGCGCGCGTCTTCGGTTCCACCGCAAACGTAATCGAAGGTTCCGGAATGCGCGCCGGCGCGCAGAAAACCTGCGCGTTTTTGTCGCCCAGCGTCTCGCCAGTAGTGCTCTCTTTCAATTTCGCGATCGAACCGATATCCCCCGCATGCAGCTCGCTCACCTCCGTCCCCGTTTTTCCCTGCATCACTTGGATGTGCTGAAACCGTTCTGGCGTGCCGCGATTGAAATTCGTCAGCGTCGCATCATTCTTCAGCACGCCGGACATCACCTTGAAATAAGTAATCCGGCCTGCAAAAGGATCCGCCAGCGTCTTGAACACAAATACAGAGAGCGGGCCGGAATCGCTGATCGCGCGCTCCACTGTCTCGCCTTTGTGATCCCCTTTTTGGACGGCGGTTTTGTGGCACACAATCTTCCCGCGCGCCGCAGGCGATGGAAAAATCGCCACCATCAGATTCAGCACTGCATCACTACCAATATTGTGCAGCGCTGAACTCAGCATCACCGGAAACAGCCGCTTCGCCAACACTGCTTCGCGCAAACCGATCACCAGATCGTGCACCGGCAGCGTTCCTTGGTCGAAAAATTCCTGCAGCAGCGCGTCGTTGCCCTCCGCCACCATTTCCACCAACGCCTCGTGGCCGAGTTTCGCTTCATCGGCCAGCGCCTGCGGAATTTCCTCAATTTTCGCGATGCCGTTCCCGTCCGGCGAATAAATCAGCGCCTTCATGGTGATCAAATCCACCACCCCGCGAAATCCTTTTTCCCAGCCGATCGGCAATTGAATCGGCACCACCCCGCGTCCAAAAACCTGCTGCACGGAATCGAGCGCCCGCTCGTAGCTCGCCAGGTCTCGGTCCATCCAATTCAGCAAAAACGCGCGCGGCAAATCGTACTCGGTGGCGTAGTCCCACACTTTTTCCGTCACCACCTGCACACCCGCAGCCGCGTCCACCACAATTAGCGCCGCATCCGCAGCAATCAGCGAGGATTTTGTTTCGTTGATGAAAGTCGAATACCCGGGAGTATCCAGCAGATTAATTTTGGTCTTTTCAGGCTGTGCCGGAGCCTGCCACTCCGCGTACGCCACGCCTGTATTGATCGAAATCTTCCGCGCCACCTCTTCTTCGTCCCAATCGGTCGTCGTCGATCCTTCGGTGACTTTCCCCAGCCGCGGCGTCATCCCCGCCGTGTGCAATAACGACGACACCAGCTGGGTTTTCCCCGTGTCGCCGTGGCCGACAATGCCAACGTTGCGGATCCATTCAGTGTTGTAGTTTTTCATTTTTCACCTCGGTGAGATGCAATGCAGAAAAACAGGTAAACGAAATTGAAAAGGGGAAATACGCTAGACGCGCAAGAGTTGGCGCCAGAACCACTCCGAATAGGCATTTCGCAAGGGGATAAAACAGACGTCCATTCCGACATGTAATGCGAGGCGTACATCATCACGGCGCCGCCCCCCGGCGGTTGCGCGCATGACCCTGCGGAAACCCGGATGCTAGCACACGCCCGCTCGCCGATTCAACCGGAACAACCTGCGTACCAGGACTTGCTACTTATTCTCCAGTTTCGTGCTCCGTAATGTCCACGCATCGCGCGGGATCCGGTCCATCCGGAACAGGTCCGACGTCCGCGCGTACCACCCCGCACCATGCATGCGCCCGACCAGCTTCAACCCCGGCGTATCGATATGATGCTTCACGGGATCGATCACAAATTCGTCGCGCACATGCATCGCCAGTATGCGCCCCAGCACCAACCCACTCTCCTTTCCCAAATCCACGATCTGCATCAACTCGCACTCCATCGAAACAGGGCTCTCGGCAATCCGCGGCGGTTTCACGTGCACGCTCGGCACGGTTGTCAGCCCCGCCTCGTGCGCTTCGCTCACCTCGCGCTCAAACTCAATCGCAGTGATGTTCATCCGTTCCCTAACTTCCTCCGACACCAGGTTCACCACAAACTGTCCCGTATCGCGAATATTCCGTCGGGTATCCTTCGGCCGCCCCGGATCGTGACTCCCAATACCAATTCCCACCACCGGAGGATCCCCCGCAAAGCCATTGAAAAAAGAAAATGGCGCCGCGTTCAACTGCCCCTGCAAATCCTGCGTAACCACCCAAGCAATCGGCCGCGGCACAATCGTCGAAACCATCAACTTGTACCGCTCTCGCGCAGGAATCGTCGCGAAGTCAAACAGCATGGCAAATCCTCCCGTATAAGCAACCCAGCATCCCGGCAAGTACAGATTTCGTACAGGTCCCGTACAGTTTTCGTTCAGCTAGTACTCGTTCTGTACCTTTTCTATACCACGACTGTCCCGACGCACAGCTGTTCTCCCGGCTCTCGCGTGTTAGCGTGGTGCGGAAATCAAAAAAATGAACAACTTTCAAAATCTGCGCAGCCGGGCAGCGAAGCGTTCCATGTCGCAAGGACCAACGCCGCTGGTTTTGCGGGCAGCACGCCCCTCGGTTTGTGAAGCGCGTGCGTTTAGACACTCGACCACCGCGTCCAAATCCGCCTACCGAGACGCCAGCAAACCCAGCAATGCGTACAATTCCAGCCGGCAGTCAGTAGAAGTAGGGACGCTTTGAATCGACGTCCCGGCGATTAGAAATCACCGCAAATGACTGAAAACAAACAACAGCGCTCCGATCTCATCAACGTTTTTTCGACAAAATTGACCCACCGCAAACTCTCGCACCCAGCCAAACCCGCCCACGCTACGTATCATGCGCACTCAAGGCTTCTCCGAATTCCACAGCTCAAAAGTCTTCTGCATGTTGGGATCAGTGAACAGAGCGAAACAAACATCGCGCTCGATCGGCCCATCCACAACGCACTTCATGTCCGAGCGCTTCACCACTTCCGTCGCCGGAATCTGAATCTGATGCCCGAACCGCGCCGCGTCGCCAATCGTCGCACCATACACCACGCGATCCAGCCGCGCCCACAACGCGCAGGCCATGCACATCGGGCAAGGCTCGCAAGTAGTGTACAGAGTGTACCCGCGCAACGATGGCGACTGCAGTTCGCGGCAAGCGAGCCGAATCGTGCGCACCTCAGCGTGCGCGCTGGGATCGTGCTCTTCGCCGACCGCATTCGTCGCGCGCACCAGCCGCTCGCCGCTCGCGGTGTGCACAATCTCGGCGCCGTAAGGCACCGGGTGCGACGTCTGCAAGGTCAGCGCCGTGAACGCCGCCAATTCACGCATGCGTTTATCGTCCAGGGCTGCGTCCACCACATTGCCGCTGCTTGCAGGCGCGTTATCGCTAATGAGTGCCGCGTGCGCGCTCCGCGTCGCGCAGAAAATCGAGGCCGTAGCTGCAGCGAACGATGCAGAGCGCAAGAAATGGCGGCGCGATTCGGCGGATGGTACTGCCACCTCAATTTGGCGCATGAAGTTACTCCGTCAAAGATTTCGTGTAATCGATCTGCACGTACCGTTTCGCTTTTAGCTTTCACCTGGCGCCGTGCCGCCACGCCACGGAGTGACGCGCGGAATCCAGCGCGGAACGTTCGCACAGAAGGATTCGTATTCAGCGTCGAAAGTTTTGCGCAGCGTGGGTTCCTCGTAGGCGAGCACAAACAAGTGCGCGGCGAGCCAAGCGAACAGCGTATATTCGAGAACGCGAACGTCGCCGAACAGCACCGCTTGCCCCAAAATCACCGCGACCACCGCGACGTACATCGGATTACGAACGTAACGATAAAAACCCTTCACCACCAGGTGGCGCGTGGGAACAACGGGCGCCGGCGTACCCAGTCCTTGCAGCGCGAAACGCGCGAAAGAATCGAGGACAACGTATGTGCCGGCTGCAATCAGCACGACGCCGATCACGCGGAGCGGTGGGTAGCCCCGGAACGGTGCATGGAATTGCCAGCGCGAAATCCACCAGGGCACCAGTCCCGCCACGCAGCCGGGAGCGAGCACCAGGAAGAGCGCGGTTCCCACGAGCGCAAGCGCACGGCGCATTCCATCATTCGCTTGCGATTGGCGTTCAGCGATCATTTCATTTGCCTGCCCGATGTGTGGGATTTTAGCAGCAGCGCGCAGATTCGCTGTGGAAAGTTGGCCGGCGCGAGTTACAGGGTGAACGTTGAGTGTTCCGAGTCGCGCGGCAAAACTTGCGTTATACTGCGCGGCACTATGAACGTGATTATCTCCATGCTGCGCGGCGTAAACGTGGGTGGCCACAACAAAATAAAAATGGACCAGCTCCGCGCGGTGTACGAATCGCTGGGATTTCGCGAAGCGCAAACCTACATCCAGAGCGGCAATGTGGTCTGCCGCGCGGACAAACGCGATCTCGCGACAGCCTGCACGCGCATCGAGAAGGGCATCGAGCGGCATTTCGGTTTTCGTCCCAGCGTAATCGTGCGCACCGCGCCGGAACTGCGCGAAGTGATTGTGCGCAATCCGTTCGCGAAACGCTCCGGCATGGACGCCAGCAGATTGCTGGTGGCGTTTCTCGCCAGCAGTCCCGCGGCGGACGCGCTCGACAAAGTTTTGAAAATCAAGTGCGAGCCGCAAGAATTGCGCGTAAGCGGCCGCGAGCTTTTTATTTATTTTCCGAACGGCTTGGCGCGGCCCACATTGCCCATGGCCACGGTCGAGCGCACGCTAAAAATTGCGTTCACCGGAAGAAATTGGAATACCGTGCGGAAGTTGCTGGAGATGGCGGAAGCGCTGGAGCAATCAGCGAAAAAATAATCCGCGCTGTAGGTCCGGAACTCCGCTAAACGCGGCGAAAAAAAAGAAAAGAGAACCACGCCTGCGGCAAGCAGGGTTCGCTGCGCTCAGCATCACGATGCGACTGAGCGCAGCGATCAATTGTTCTGAAGAACTTCCTCCGTTACATTTTGCCTTCGTCAGCGGACGGTCCGTAAACGCTTGGCACCGGAACATTATTCATCCGCAGATAAACACCCAGCTGTGCGCGGTGGTGAACAATGTGATTCATCACGAAGCCACGCAGGAAGACGACGCGCGGCATCACCATGATGGTTTGTCCGCCGCCCAGAAGCTTCCAGTTCTTCATCAGGTGTTCGTCGCTGGCGGTGGCGCTGCTGAGCGCCGCGCGCGCTTCGGCGGCTTTTTTATCGAAGGTGTCGAGCAGCTGCTGGCGCGAAGTCATCACCAGCGGCTGCATCGGCGGCGCGCCCGCCGGACGAAAATCCAATTCGTCTTGATTGATGATCGTCGCCGCCCAGCCGGAAAGTTCAGCCAAATGCCCGGCGAGCCGCCCCATCTTCATGGATTTCTCGTGTGGCGCCCAGTCGGGCTTGCCTTCGGGGACGCGCTCCAGGGTTTGGCGAGTGCTGATCATCTCGTGGTCGAATTCGGCAAGCAGTGCATCGCGTATGGCCATGGTCTTCTCCTTAGGGGGATTTCCTTCGGCACATCTTACCTCAACCAGGATTGGACGGGCGAGCGCGCGGGAAGTTGCTAAGGCGCGATGCGAAACTTGCCGGATTCTTCCACGTAGCCGTAAGCCATGCGTGGAGTATTGAACGCCGCGGCCGGGCGCCCCTGGCGGTCGAGGAGAATCAGCCCGCCCGTGGTGTGCGCGCGATGCGCGAGCTTGCGCACGCAGGCGTCGGCGACAGCTTGCGCCAGCGAGAGCGCGCCAGCCTTCTTGCGATGCGGAAGCAGCACGCGCTGATCGTGCAAAAGATCGGTGGCCATTTTGGCCATCACAATTTTCATGATGCCTTCGCCGTGGCCGGTGCAAGAAACGCCGCCGGCTTCAGCGTCGGCATAACACCCGCAGCCGATCAACGGGGAATCGCCGACGCGGCCGGGAAGTTTGCAGCACGTGCCGCCCGTGGAAGTCCCGGCAAAAAGATGCCCATGCTCGTCGAGAGCGACGGCGCCGACTGTGCCAGATTCGTGGCCGAGGTGATGTTCGGCGGCGTGCAAGTCGCTAAGGCAACGGCGCCACGCTATGCGTTCGCGTTCGTGAATCAGATCTTCGGGTGGACAGAGTTCGATGCCGCGCTCCTTGGCGAATTTTTCGGCGCCGCCGGCGACCAGCATCATGTGTTCGCTGTGCTCCAGGACCGCGCGCGCCAGGCGGATGGGATTATGAATGTGTTCGACTGCGGCGACTGCGCCGGCCTTCAGCGTGTTGCCGTCCATCAGGATCGCGTCGAGCTGCACACGGCCGTCCGTATTCAGGTGCGAGCCGAAGCCGGCGTCGAATGTGGGATCGTCTTCCAGAATTACGATGGCGGATGTGACCGCGTCAATCGCGGCGCCGCCCGTCGAGAGAATTTTCCATCCGGCTTCCAGGGCGCGTTGGATTCCGGCGCGGCAGTCTTCTACCGATTCGTCGGGGATATTCCAGGCGCCGCCGTGAATGATTAGGGAAGGCTTCAAAGGTCCGCGAAAATGTTCGCGAATCATGATAACTCCGGGGGAGGCGCGCGCCATAACGAAGGAGCGGCGGGTGTGCGGATGGGTGAACAGCAGAAAGGAGCAGGCGCGCTGTGTGAGGCGCGGAGAAAAAAGTCGGCACGAAAAAAATCATGCGCGACTGCCTAGCACAGCCAAGAGTGCCCTCCTGCGGCGGGCAGGGCTGCGCCACGGTGACGGAAGCGAGCGCGATGCGGACGCGGGCGGGTCCCGTACGCGCGGGACCCGCCCCTACGAAGCTGGTTTAGGAGATGGTTGAGTGCGCGACAGCTTTCTCCGCGCCTAGGCCGGTGTTGGCGCGGACTTGCAGTTCGGCGAATTTTTCTTCGCCGGCTGGGTCGCGTTTACTTAGCAGCGTGCCGAGAATCGCGCCGAGGAATCCTAGCGGAATGCTGAGGATGCCGGGATTTTCTAGAGGGAAAATTGGCGCGTGCTGAATTATGTGACGGGCCGCGGGTGCGACGGTGGGAGCGTCCACGGTCATGATGCTGGGACCGATGAAAATCAGGACGATCGAGGCGAGCAGGCCGGTGGCTAGTCCGCTGACCGCGCCTGCGGTGTTGAAGCGCTTCCAGAAAATCGAAAACAGGATTACCGGAAGATTCGCGGAAGCGGCGACGGCGAAAGCCAGCGCGACCAGGAACGCGACGTTCGCCGTCGGTCCCAGAACGATTGCGACGGCGATGGAAATCGCACCGACGACGAACGCGGCGATGCGTGCGACGCGGCGCTCTTCGCCGGGATTGTGTTCCTGGCCGTGCCGGATGATGTTGGTCCACACATCGTGGGCGAAAGAGGTGGAGGCGCTGATGGTGAGTCCGGCGACGACGGCAAGAATCGTAGCGAAAGCGATGGCGGAGATGTACGCGAAGAAAATGGGGCCCCCAAGCGCGTTCGCCAGCAGCGGCGCGCTCATATTGTTGCCGCCGTTTTTGGCGATGAAGTCGCGACCCACGATGGTCGCGGCGCCCCAACCAAGAAACGTGGTGAGAATGTAGAAGATGCCGATGAGCCACATGGCCCAAACCACGGAGAAGCGCGCCGTTTTCGCGTCGGGCACGGTATAGAAGCGCACGAGAATGTGCGGCAGTCCAGCGGTGCCGAAAATCAGCGCCAGGCCGAGTGAAAGAAGATCGAGCGCGCCGTAGGGCGGCTTGTAGCGCAGGCCTGGCGTGAGGAAATCCTTCACGACTTCGGAGCCATCCGGCGTGTGGTAATGGACCTGGCTGACCGCAGTGAAGAACGCGCCGAGGCTGAAGCCAAAATGCGCCAGCACCATGAAGCTGAGAAGGATCGTGCCGGAGATAAGCAGAATCGCTTTGATGATTTGCACCCAAGTGGTGGCGATCATGCCCCCGAAGACGACGTAAATGATCATCAGGATTCCGACGCCGGTTACCGCAACGTGAAAGCTGATGCCCGAACCTTTCAGCAGCAGGGCGACCAGCGCTCCGGCCCCGACCATCTGCGCGATCATGTAAAAGGTGCTGACGGTGATGGTACTGAGCGAAGCCATGGCGCGCACGGGGCGAGGATGCAGGCGATACGCGAGCATGTCCGCCATAGTGTATTTGCCGGTGTTGCGCAGCGGTTCAGCGACGACGAGCAAGACGGTCAGGTAAGCGACGAGAAACCCGACGGAGTACATGAAACCGTCATAACCAAAGAACGCGATGAGGCCGGCGATGCCTAGGAACGACGCGGCGGACATGTAGTCACCGGCGACGGCGACGCCATTCTGCCAGGCGCTGACGCGGCGGTTGGCCGCGAAATAGGAAGCGGAGGATCCGGAAAGCCGCGAGGCCCATGCAGTGATTCCCAGAGTGACCGCGACGAACGCCAGAAAGAGAATGAGCGTGGTATTCATCGGTTAATTTCCCTTCGCTTCGAGGTTGCCGAGATCTTTGATGACTGCGTCGGCGCGAGAATCGAATCCGCGCGCGGCACGAACGTAGAGATAAGCGATGAACCAGGCCACCACAAATTGCGAGAGGGCGAAGAGGTAGGCGATGTTCACCGGCCCCCACACCTTACGTTGCACGAACGCTGGGAAATAGCCGACGGAAATCGGCAGCGCCAAATAGTACAGCACGAAGAAAATCGTGGCAGGGACGACGAAGGCTTTTTTCGCGGCGAGGAGTTTCTTGAAATCGTCGGTTTGTGCGACGCGGTTCCAGACCGAAGCATTTGCGGAAGGTGTGTGCGGTTCCGTGCCACGCGGCGTGGGCATTTTTCTCCTCGCCCTGATTGCGGGCGTGACGGCAGTGAGCGAATTCCGTGCTTGTGCTTGATTCAGGAGTTGCTGTGTATCTGAGCGCCACTTATATCACAAACGCGGCGTGGGAACGCAAAACCGCGATGGACCATATCTCAGAAATGTGAATGGCAGGTTAAAAGATTCGTACTGGCCCGGCGAGTGGAAAAAGACTCAACAAAAGAATCAAAGATGCGGGAAGAAAATCAGCGTGATGCCGATGGCGATCAGCAGCGGACCAAGCAGAAAAACGAAACTGACGCCGAGCAGGAAACGCACCGCGCCCTGGCGTTTCTGGGCGGCTTCCTTCGAGGGGAACACGGGCGGCGTGGATTCGCGATTGTGCAGCAGGGCGCGGAAAAACGAGATATACGCGAGCATCCAGAATTTGATTTCGTGGCGCGATTGCCAGAGCAAATCAAGCCCGGCGCAGATGACCAGCAGCCCTATGATGCCGAGAAGCTTGGGCACGATTAACCTCCGCGCCGGGCCGTGCGCGTAAGCAGCGGCGAAGATTCGTGGACCTCGCCGGGAATATTGGCTTGCAGCGAAGAGGGCGCACCGGCCGGCATACCGGAAGGCTGCATCCCGGGCCGCGAAGGCGAACGCAGTGGAGAAACGGGCGGACGGCTTTCAACTTTCGTTTGCTGCCAGGTGCGCACGATGCGATGAATCACGGTGATGTTGGGGCCGATGGCCAGAATCCACAGGACGACGTCCATGCGATTCGTGAGCGCGCCCAAAATCATCAGCACCAAGCGCTCAGGCCGCTCCCAAAATCCAACTTCTGCGGAGGGCACCAGCGATTCCGCGCGGGCCTTCGCGTAGCTGACCATCACCGAGCCGGCCATTGCGGCGCCTGCCAGCATGGCGTAACCGAAGCGATTCACGTGAGAGTAATAGACGAGCAAGCCGAGGAAGAGAATCAGATCCGCGTAGCGGTCGAAAATCGAATCGAGAAATCCGCCGAACATCGAGACACGGCCTTGGCGGCGTGCGACGGGTCCATCGAGCAAGTCGCAGAGTCCAGCGAGAATCATCATGCCGCCCGCAGCAGCGAAGCGCCCGGCAGCGAAAAGAATTCCGGCCCAGAGATTCAGAATCAGTGCCGACCAGGTGATGACGTTGGGAGGGATGCCGGTAGCTGCAACCAGAGCTGCAAGACGTTCGATGGGCCAGACCAGGAGCCGGCCGATAGTGCGCGTCAGCATGAAAAAAGTTTCACCTGCTATTCCTCGTCGTAGATGGTGAAAAGCTCCACGACTTCATAATCTTTCAGGCCGGCCGGAGTGGTGACTTGCACTTCGTCACCGACTTTTTTCCCGAGCAGGGCGCGGCCAATGGGCGAGCTTGTGGAAATCAGGCCTTTGGCGGCGTCGGCCTCTTCAACAGTCACCAGTTTGTACTCGATTTTAGAGCGCTTCGCAACGTCCAAAACGGTGATGCGTGAGCCGTAAGCAGCGCGATCTTTCGGAAGGTTGCTCAAATTCAGCATGGACAGATCGGCCATGCGTTGATGGAGCTGTCCGAGGCGCGCGGAGACGAAGGACTGGCGCTCCTTGGCGTATTTGTACTCGGCGTTTTCTTTCAGATCGCCGTGGGCGCGCGCGACACTGATTTCTTTGGGCAGGTCGGTGTGCAACTCATGCTCGAGCAGGGCGATTTCGTCAGTGAGCTTTTTTTTAATTTTTTCAGCTAGATCAACCATTTTTCAGGGCGCCTGGAGGGGTTCGATTTAGCGGGCTCGATCCCACTCTGCTACATACGCTATCCCAAGGATTATAGAGGAATCGCTTGGGACACCGCAAATTAGATGGTTTTGGTCGTTGAACGGGTACACCCAAGATGTGCTGGATGGAGGAGAAAGTCAAAGGCACCGCGGATCAACGCAGATAAACACTGATGAAGGAGAAGGCTTAGGAAACCGCAGAGCCGCAGAGTGGCTAAGGCGAGGCAAATTGCGGAGACGCGGAGGACGCACGGGGTGTTAGCGGCCGACGCTGTCTTGGATTACGGCGTTTACTGGGGGGAGGATGCCTAGGTCGCGGTAAATGGGGCGGATCAGCTTGCGGATTGCGGGGAGGCGGCTGGCGAACCAGGTGGCGCCGATTATGCAGCAGGCACCGCTGAGCATCACGGTGCGCGGGGCGCCGATCGCGTGGGCCAGAGTTCCCGCGAGCAGGCTGCCGAAGGGCGCCATGCCCACGAAGGCGACGGTGTAAAAGCTCATGACGCGGCCGCGTTTACTTTGTTCGACGATCGTTTGGATGATCGTGTTGCTCGCGGCCATTTGTTGCATCAGTCCGAAGCCGCAGACCAGCATCAGCAGCAGCGAAAGCCAGAGAGTGCGCGACATTCCGAACAAGATCAGGCCGGCACCGAAGGCTGCGGTGGAAATCGGGATCATTTTACCGAGGCCCAGGACCGTTTTTCGCACTGCGAGAGATAGCGCGGAAATTAAGGCGCCGACGCCCACCGCGCCCATCAGAAAACCGAGTGTGTGTGGTCCGCCGTGCAGAATCGTGCCAGCGAAAACGGGCATGAGCACGGTGAACGGCCAGCCCATCAGGCTCACTTCGGCGAAAAGCAGCAGGATCGTGCGGATTGGCGCGAAGCCGGAAACGTACGTCCAGCCTTCTTTCAATTGCATCAGCACGGAGTCGGTGGTGCGTTTTATGGCGGCCGCGTGCAGGCGCATGGCGTAAAGCGAGGCGATGACGGCGAGGTAGCTGATGCCGTCAACCAGGAAGCAATAGCCTTCGCTGGAAATTGCGATGACCACGCCGGCGAGCGAAGGGCCGACGAGGCGCGCCATATTCACCATGGAGGAGTTCAACGCGATGGCGTTGCCCAGGTCTTGCTTGTTCTCGACCATCTCCACCAGGAAGGCTTGGCGACCGGGCATGTCAAAGGCATTGATCGTGCCTTGCAACGCGCTGAGCCAGATGATTTCGTGAATATTGATGTGGTGGCTGAGGGCGAGTGCGGCGAGTGCGAAGGATTGCAGCATCGCGAGGGCTTGCGTGACGAGTAGAACGTTGCGCCGATTCAGGCGGTCCACCCAGACTCCGGCGAAGGGCGCGAAAAGGAACGTGGGGATTTGTCCGGCGAAGCCGACGACGCCCAGCAGGAAAGCCGAGCCGGTGAGGCGATAGACGAGCCAGCTGGTGGCTAGGCGCGTCATCCACGTGCCCATCAGGGAAATGGTTTGTCCGGCGAAGTACAGGCGGAAATTTCTGTGCCGCAGCGCGCGCCAGGCGTGGGAGATGCCGGATGGTTTACGCGCTGGAGGATTGGTCGGACGGGCCTGGGCGCTCACGGGATTCTATTTTGCCATTCATGGAGCGGGCGGCGGGGTGCAAAGTTTCGTGTGTTGAGATCTTGTTCGGTTGATTTTGGATGGGCGAAACTCGAGCGATTCGCGAAGTGGCGCAGAGGGCTCCACGATATGCCAACTGGCGCCCCCAAACGCCGTCATCCAGTTTGGATACTTCTGGCCCACCTCAAATCATAAACTGCGGAGCGTCAGGCGTGCGCCGCGCGCGTGGCGGGCAGGGTGAAGTGGAAAGTTGCGCCGCGTTCGGAGGCGCTGGCGGCCCACAAGCGGCCCCCATGCGACTCAATGATCGACCGACTGATGGGCAGGCCCATACCGGTCCCCTTGTCCTTGGTCGTAACGATCGCCCGGAAGATCTGGTCTGCTTGCTCCGGGGGAAATCCCACACCGGTATCGCTGATCGAGATCAGCAGTTGAGCGTCGCCGGCTTCCGACTTGAAGGCGAGCTCACCTCCGTGAATCGTTCCCTTCATAGCGTCAATGCCGTTGAGCATCAGGTTCATGAAAACCTGCTGCAGTTGCACAGGGTCCGCCATAACCTTGGGAAGATCCGCGGCCAGGTCCAAGCGAATGGAGATCGAGTAGCGGTTCGCTTCGCTGCACAGCAGGACAAACATTTCTCGAATGAGTTCATTTACATCAACTAACTCCCGTTGCGGAGCGCCCTTCTTGAACAGCAAGCTGATTCTGCCAATGATGTCAGCTGCGTTCGTTACGTCTTTGACGATTCTCGCGGCTGCTTCGCGTGCCTCCGCCACTTCGGGTTGCTCGCGGCCAAGCCAGCGCAAGCAGGTGCGCGCGTCGGTGACTACGTGGAGTTTACCCAGCACTCGGGTGACGAAATCTACGGCCAGATCCTCGTGGATGGCGAGCTTGTGGGAGGACTCGCTAAAGACTGGTCGCCATCTGAAACGGAGACTTCTCTCCTGACAACTCTCGCGACGGAGAACAGCACACGGAAGTAGGCGGGATGCGCCCGGCGGGCGTTACGGAATGCGTTAACGCCCGCCGACGCAAACTCTGAACCCTCGAAGCCCCGGAAGCAGCGCGCCCTGAATAGCTCCGCCCTGACGCCGATGTCGAGTGAGCGATCTCTCAGATCCCACGAAATCGCCAAAGCGAGTTTTGGTGTTCCACCGGTGTTGGAAACGTGTATCAGGTGGAAGCATCCGATGGTGGCACGGTTGGCAGAATTGATTGAATTCAACATCCACCGAGGTTATGAATGATAAAGGACGGTCACATCAACAATCCAAGTGTTCGTTTCTGAGGGGCGAGGGACGCGGGTGCCAACACGGCTGATTGGCGCTGAGGTTCCGCGAGATTGAAAGTTCGGAGGCGGCTAGCAGGAGCCGCCTCCTATGCTCACACAAAAGCAGCCCAATTCTGTCAGTCTCTCTGCGACCGCTACGATCCCTGAACTACAACAATCCAAGACCGCCGTGCTCAATACGCTCGCTTCTCAACACTCACGGCGGAGCGATGAATACGCCCTCGAAAGGTTTATCGCCTGGTATTGCTCCGAACTTAGATTGACGTTCAACCGCTCTGTCGTGGTGAAGTACCGCTCATTCCTAGAACGCCTCTCCTTGTCCGCGGCTACGATCAACTTACATCTTTCCGCGATTCGGAGGCTTGCCGATGAGTCCGCAGAGAACGGCTGGCTGAGCCCGGAACATGCGATTGGAACCCGGAGAGTTAAGGGAGTCAAGCGGCTCGGACGAAAAATGGGCAACTGGCTCACTCGCAATCAAGCTCAAGAGCTAGTTAACGCCGCCTCGAAGAACAATCTACGCGGTTGGAGAGATGGCGCGATGATTGGACTGCTGTTGGGATGCGGATTGCGACGCTCGGGAGTCGTGGGTTTGGACCTCGATCAGTTGCAATCGAGGGAGGGGCATTGGGTCATTGTCAATTTGGTCGGGAAAGGAAAACGGCTACGAACGGTACCTGTGCCGTCGTGGAGCAAAGAGCTTCTCGATGCCTGGCTCCGGCATTCGGGAGTGACCGAGGGAAAAGTATTCAGGCGTGTTTTGAAGGGGGAATGGGACAAGAAGCTGGCGTGACAGCCAACGTAGTCTGGTACGCGGTGAAGCGATGCGCCCGGCAGGCCGGCATAAGCAATTTGGCACCCCACGATCTTCGCCGCACTTGCGCGCGCGTGTGCCATGGTTGTGGAGGCGAACTGGAACAGATTCAGTTTCTTCTTGGCCACACTTCTGTGCAGACCACGGAGCGGTACATCGGAAGCAAACAGAAGCTTCAAGATTCGGTGAATGATCGACTTGGAATTTCAGTCGCATGCGACGCCGTATGAACGGTTTCAGGCGCCGGCCATTTCGTGATGTTGGCGATAGCGTCCTTCATCATTCATCACCTGGGTTGACAAGCTGCGAGTGCAATGTGCAGTTTCCGATCAGCCCGTATCTAGATCGGGCACGCCGATGCCAGGCCCAAGCGGTGGCGGACGCAACCAACAGTGAGTCGTAGCTCTGTGAGGCCCACCGTGGCTGGAAGGGTGGCCTTTCAAGGTCATAAAATACGCCCGTAATGCGGGGAAAGCTTACGTTCATCAGTTACGCGCGGGAGGATTCGGACGCGGCTCGTCGGTTCGACACCTGCCTTCGTGCGCAATCAGGAGCTGTCGCTAGTCGTCCACCGAGCCCCACTGAGCGGACCCATAGTGTCGAGGCGTTGACTCAGGCCGCGTCAGTCACCTTCATGTTCTTGGTGCGATTCTTCAACTGGGACTATCCGGGAGCGGCGGTCTGGGAAATGGCGGTGGTCTGAGCATTCGCGGTGGCCAGGTCTGCACCGGGTTGCAAAAAGATTTTGACGATCGCCTGACCGTTTACGGTCGTGGACTCAATATGTTCTATATTGTCCACGGTGGTCGTCAGAACGCGTTCGTACACGCTGGTCAGCCGGCCTTCCATTTCCTCGGGATTCAGGCCCGTGTACTGCCAAGCAACGGCGATAACCGGAATATCAATATTCGGAAAGATGTCCGTCGGCGTGCGAAGAATGACGATCGGGCTGAGAATGAGAATGAGTAGCGCCAGCACGATGAAGGTGTACGGACGATCCAGTGCGACCTTAACAATCCACATACCGGAACTCCTGCGTCACCCCTTCAGCCTGTTTGTATTTCTCCATCTTATTTTCCTTGGACACTTCTCCCATTTGCTTGGTTGGGTGATTGCCACTCATAAATACAAGGCCAAAGCACGTGTTAGACCATCTCGTGATGGGAGCCGAATGTTCGTCCAAGATGTTGGCAGCTAGGGGGATATAAAGGTCGGCGAGGAGAACGAAACCCTCAGTGCGCGAGACTTGTCTGTCGACGGCTTGGACAGAGTGCCAATCTGCTGGCAATGGGATATACGCCGCTGCTGTTTCGAAGGGCCGGGAGGAAATTGTTTAAACATTTTCTCCACGCGTAGGAGTTTGGACTGCAGGGAGGGAATATCGCCCACCGCGTCGAGGAAGAGCGTTCCCGATGGGAGACGGAGCGACAATCCTCAGAAGTTTGAGAACACGCCAGACGAGAGGATGAGAGTGCGAGCTGCCAAACTCTGACGCGACTCACACGAAAACACTTTCCCCGGCGTTCTCTTGAATCAAAAAGATGCAGCCATTTGGTTCAACGTTTCGGTTTCGATTTTCGGTCCATGCGGTCCAACTGCCGACTGTCCATTTGCCGGCCGGTGGATCGTCTGGCGCAAGCCATTTTCGACTTTCTGTCGCGCCCGAGACATTCTTGATTTGAATGCACTCGTTCCAATGCCGAGCGCCTGCATAGACTCCGCGCCCGACCGGTCCTCCAGTTCGCAGAGTTGAAATGCCGTTTGCAGTCCAGGCGGAAGCTGGCGGACCTGTTGTTCGACGAGGGCGCGAATTTCGCCGGCCGCACAGATCTGCTCGGGGTTTGGCCGCGCGTCAACGATTCTGCAACGCAATTGTTCCGGGCGATTGTCGAGAAGGTCGTCCAACGAAGCTTCGGAGTGTCCATTTCTTCTGCGGCGAATCATCAGAGACGAGTTGATGACGATGCGCGTCAACCAAGTGGAGAACGAGGAGCGGCCTTGAAAGGATTGCAAATTCGTGAATGCTCTGCAAAATGCATCCTGTACAGCGTCCTCCGCGTCTTCTCTGTTGCGCAAGATGGCGAACGCAGTTCCGCGGAGCTTGCTGGTGTGGCTGGCGAATAGCTGTTCGTGAGCGTGAGAATTTCCGTCAATCGCTTGCTGAACGAGGTTCGGCTGGGCATGAGCGGTCGAGGACGCAGCCGTTCTCTCAGACCTTGGCGATGTTCTGGGGGACGAGGCGGTCCGGCCTGTTTTTCCGTGGCGAATTTTGGCGCCGAGCGGCCTGGTCCTTACAGTAGATCGAGGACTGGATGAGTACGCGTGCAATGCATTCATAAACAGTAGCTCCGTTTTCTATGATTTATTCGCCGCGGCGCAGCGGAATCCGCTTCTTCTCGATCGCGGTTTCGTCGAGCGTCACAGTGAGCATTCCTTTTCGTTCTCGAATCCAAACATCAGGGGTATGAAGCCTCCATCCATCGCAAGGGCAATTGGCATGCCGATTCGTCGTTTGTAGCATTCACGCCGCTAGTAGCTAAGAAGTCAGAGGAATAGGGAACACCGCAGATTTCGGGAATTTCGACCTGGAAACCTGGCGATGATAGCGGGCCAACTGTTGTCGGTAGCTTGACACTCGCCACCATAGCTCCAGATAGAAGCGTCCTGATCGCAGCACGCGACAATTCCAAAGTTGCTGATCGTGAAGTAAACATCAGAGCACTCGCGTTGCGGCCGTGTCATCACGCCGCTCGATGCGTCAGCCTGGAAATCGAAAGGCGAACGGAAGTCAGCAGCATGGGCGGACAATTCCCAGCTTCTTCATGCGGAAATACAGGGTTGAGCGGTTCATTCCGAGTCGAGCTGCCGCTCCTCTTGCTCCGGAGAGAACCCATTGGGTCTGTTTCAAGACCGCCCGGATATGCTCGCGCTCGACGTCCGCCAGAGTTCCCGGTCTTTCGCTGGAATGCCCGGCGATGACGCGCGATTGAAGATCCCGGTGGGGCACGCGTAAGACAGAGCTGCGGGAAAGAATCACAGCTCGCTCGATCACGTTCTCCAGTTCGCGGATATTGCCGGGCCAATGGTAATCGGTGAGCGCTGCCATGGTGTCCGATGGGATGGCGTCGATCGTCTTGTTCAGCTTGCGCGCGGCCTCTTGAACAAAATGGTCGACAAGGAGCGGAATGTCGTCGGGCCGCTCGCGTAGGGGAGGGATGGTAATGGGGAAGACATTCAAGCGGTAGTAGAGATCGCTGCGAAACTCTCGCTTGAGGATCATTCCTTCCAGGTCGCGATGGGTCGCGGCCACCATACGAACGTCGATTTTCTTCGTGCGCGTACTTCCTAATCGCTCGAACTCGCGCTCCTGCAACACGCGGAGGAGTTTCGGCTGCAACTCCAGCGGGATGTCACCTATTTCATCCAAGAACAGGGAGCCCTGGTCCGCTACCTCGACCCTGCCAATTTTTTGAGTGATGGCTCCGGTGAACGCGCCCCGTTCGTGGCCAAAAAGTTCGCTTTCGAGCAAACCGCTGGGAATGGCGGCACAGTTGAGTTTGACAAATGGCCGATCCCTGCGAGGACTGTGACTGTGAATGGCGCGTGCGAGGACCTCTTTGCCCGTGCCGGTCTCGCCTAGCAAGAGCACAGTCGAATCTCCCCAAGCGACGGTTTCGACCATGTGCAGCACGCGGCGAAGACCCGAACTTCTTCCGATGATCCCTTCGAAGCCGGTTTCCGAGTTCGCTGGTTCGTCGATTCGGTCTATATGAAGCGTGATCTCCCGATCGGTATTAAGACTTAAGTCCTCGTACTCCAGAGGGTAGGTGAGGCTATTTGTGCCCATCGTCTTGCTCCTTTGTTTGCGGTTTATCAGCGCGAGCGTTCGGTTTTTTCCGCCTTAGCCGCCCACTTTCTCGGCCAATCCAGTCACGGACATAAGGCGGACAATTCGTGAGCTTGGTACCGTCCGTCTCACAGTCAGCTAGATACTTGATTGCATCGCGGTCTACGAGTGTTACGTCTTTCAAATCCATGGCGATGTGGCTGCTGTCCCCTTCCATTTCAAGGAGCCTGCGCAGTTCGTGAATATCCTCCGCCTCGATTCGACCGCTTAACGTGAAAATAACGCCCCCATTCGTTTTTCTCTGGATCTTCAGCATTCCGCGCCCCTTCCAAGGTGCATCCCATCGTGATTAGCAGTTGGCGGTCCGATGCTAAGCACGTGATCATCCAGAACTTAACTGAGCGTTGAGTGGCGAAGTTTCGCCAATTGGCGAAATTCCGCCCAACACTCGTTTGAACACTTACTTGGTGTCCGGGAGTTTTGCACTGGCTCGGTCTGCGGCCGAGAGCAGGCTTCAAGGTTGTGCTGCTTCGCTCTCCAACAAATGCGCGTTAATGTCCCTGCGCTCAACAACCCCCCACCTCATTTCGTCGCTGGCCGTGGTAAGTTCTGGGGTCCGTTCCACAGCCTGTTGATCGAGTTCACTGCCAAGCCGCTTGCTTCGCGATACTCGCTGGCGTCTCGGCGCACATTCTCAAGGCGGGGCTTTGGGAAGTCCTTCAGGAAACTCTGAAAAAAGATGAAAAACTCTGAATCGGCCCTACAAGCCAACCAGATTCCTGTGAGCAACGTTCACCGTTTCGGGGATTTCGAGCTGGATCCAGCCACGCGGAAGCTATCTCAGGCGGGTTCACCTATTTCTCTGACCCCCAGGGCTTTCGACGTCCTGAACTATCTGGTGCAAAACCCCAACCGCCTGGTAACCAAAGAGGAATTGCTGCAAGCCGTCTGGGGCGAAGCGTTCGTGGAAGAAGGGAATCTGTCGCAATACATCTCCGATTTGTGCAAGGCGCTGGGCGACAGTTCGGAAGACGCGCGCTTGATCGTGACCATCGTTCGGAAGGGCTACCAGTTCGCCGCGCTTGTCACTGTTGGCAAGTCAGCAGATATCTCCAAACATGCCACACTTTGGGTTGCTGCGACCGCAACCTCAAAAACCGATACGCGACGCGTGGAAGTTGCACTCAGAGAGAAAGTTACTAAATCACCGTCAGTCCCTCACGGCCTGCGCAAATTGTTCGCGGCGGCCGCGCTGTTGGCCGTTATCGTTGCGACTTTCTGGTTGTACAGGAGTTACAGCCGCCGGGTGACGCTTTCTGCCAAAGACACCATCGTTCTCGCCGGTGTCAAGAACGAGACCTGCGATCCGGTGTTCGACGACGCATTAGACACAGCTTTGCGCTGCGAAATGGGGCAGACGCCCTATCTGACCTTTCTAGGCACCGACAAAGTCCAGGGGACCCTGGCGCAACTCAAGCTCTCGCCGACTACGAAGTTGACGCCCGAGGTGGCACGCCAGACCTGCATCAATACCAACAGCAAGATGGTGATCTCTCAATCGATCGGCGATGCCGGCAATGGCTACCATTTGCAGATGCGGGCGCTCGACTGCGGGTCGGGAGCAACCTTGGCCAGAGAGCAGGCGGACATCGGTAAGCGGAATGAGGTCGTACACGAATTGGGAGTCACAGCCGCCCGCCTTCGCGCGAAGCTCGGAGAGCCCGCAGATTCGCTTGCGCGCTTCAATCAGCCGCTGGAAAAGGCGCTCAGCTCTTCGCTCGAGGCTTTGCAAGCCAGCAATCAAGGGCTCAAACTTTCCCTTGCCGGCGACGCTGGGGGATCGCTCAAACTCTTCCAGCGAGTTGTCGAACTGGATCCAAACTTTGCCATAACGTATGAGAGCATGGGCGCGGCCAAGCTTATCCTTGGCAACATTGAGTCGTCGGAGGCTTCGTACACGCGTGCGTACCAACTCCGCGACCGATTGACCGAAAAAGACCCGTTGAACACCGAAATCACTTATTACAGTTATGTGAACGGCGACTGAGAGAAACAATATTCGTCAGCGCTTCGTTTCTTAGAGATATTTCCTCGGAATGTGTTCGCTCATGCCAACCTCAAGGAGGTATTTGTCCATCTGGGCCAGCCCGACCGGGCCGCTGACGAAGCGGCCGAGGTAGCACGGTTGCGGCCAAGCGCATATTATTTCGGTAGCGCGATACAGTCCAATAGGTTCGCAAGCAGATTCAATGAGGCAAAATTGTGGCTCGCGAAAGCGGACGCCCTTAAATTCGACAATTTACTAATCCGGCGAGAGAAACTAATTGTGGCATTCGCTACAGGCGACCGGGACAACGTCGAAAAGATCCTCAAGCAGGAGGAGCAAAACAAGTATCCAGAAGACTTCCTGTATGAACATGCCTTGATCGAGATTCAGCAGGGTCGCTTTCACTCCGCCGAGCGTCTGCGACCGCTAACTTTGGGGCCAACCTCGAGGGCTAGCAATGCTGCCGGGGTGGGTGATCCCCTCGGCATTGGAGGATGCCGAATTCGGAAAGGACGTGCAAGCTCGACGCTTCGAAAGCAAGGCAGCTGGAAGCCCACTAGATCGCAATGGCAAGATCGCCCTGGCGCAGGCGCTTGCACGATCAGGACGAGCAGAGGAAGCCGGCAGAATCGCAGACCAGGTCAGCGCGGAAAGGCCCGAGGACACGCTCGTGCAGCATCACTTCATTCCTACCATCCGGGCCGCGATCAAGCTGCGGCAACACGATCCGGCGGCAGCCATCGATCTGCTCCGCGGCACTGCCAAGTACGATCTGGCGTTTGCGGGATTCGACTATTTGTACCCCGCCTACATCCGCGGGCTGGCGTATTTGGAGCTCGGCGATGGCCAATCGGCCACGGCTCAGTTCCAAAAGCTGATCGACAATCCCGGTTTTAGGGTGAGAGATGTTACGCGACCCTTGGCCTGGCTCCAGCTTGGCCGCGCGCAGAAGATGATGGGCGATGAAGCCGCTGCACGGAAGTCCTACGAGACTTTCCTGGATTTGTGGAAGAACGCCGATCCCGACATCCCCATCTACCAGCAAGCCAAAGCCGAGTACGCCAAACTCCGAAATTGAATTGCACAAGCATGATGACGGCCTGATCGAAACGAAAGAGGATGCCCTACTGAAGAGCTTGCACAACGATCCGCGATTTGTCGCGTTGTTGAAGACACGCAATTTGCCGACCTGAACCGCGCTTTCATATTCGAGGGTAATTTGTGGGGGACGCGAGCCTTCAAGTTCCCGGGATACCCCTGAAGCGATTCTTGTCGATATTTAGCGACCGAATTTTCGATTCCAGCGTAGACCTTGGTATCCCCAACTTGAGCGCAGCGCCCGTGGGTCCTGAAACACGGCCACAGGCATCTTTCAGTGCAGCCTCGATCATGTCCTTCTCTTGCGCGAGGAGCGTCTGCGGGAGCTCAACTTGCTGTTTCCACTCTGGTGTCAGAGTCGTCGGCTGCGGTAACCAGTTTTCGTCGATCGAGAAAATCTCTGTGTCGCAAAGTATCACCGAACGCTCGATGACGTTCTGCAGTTCGCGAATGTTTCCGGGCCAAGGATAGGTCTGAAACAATTCCAGCGTGTGCTTGTTGACGCGTTTGATGTTCTTGCCAGCTTTTCGCGCGTAGCGATCGACAAAGTACTCGACCAGTATCAGGATGTCGTCCTTCCGCTGGCGGAGAGGCGGGATCTCGATCGGGAACACATTGATGCGGTAGAAGAGGTCTCCCCGAAAAGAGCCTGCAGCAATGGAGGCTTCCAGGTCACGATTGGTGGCAGCGATCACGCGCACGTTGGCTCGGATCGCGTGGCTTCCGCCGACGCGATCAAATTCGCGCTCTTGCAGCACGCGCAAAAGCGCAATTTGAGTTTCTGTAGGAAGCTCACCGACTTCATCCAAGAAGATTGTCCCGCCCTCGGCAAGTTCGAACCTGCCCACGCGGCGTTGCAGCGCACCGGTGAAAGAGCCTTTCTCGTGACCGAATAATTCCGAAGCGATCAAATCGCGCGGGATGGCCGCACAGTTGACGCTGACAAAAGCGCGGGAAGAACGGCGGGAGCGCCTGTGGATTGCGCGCGCTACGAGCTCCTTGCCTGTGCCGGTTTCTCCGGTAATCAGAACGGTGGAGTCGGTCGGAGCGACTTTGGCAATCCGGGATAGCACGGCCTTCAGAGGCCTGGAGGTGCCGACAATTTCCTCGAACATCGAAGCTTTGTCGATTTCTTCACGCAGAGCGACGTTTTCCTGACGAAGCCTGTCTTCCGCCTGCTTGCGATCTTCGATATCCGTCGCGGTCACATACCAACGCATAATGTGTCCGTTGTCGTCGCGCACCGGGTTGTAACGAGCCAGATGCCAACGATAGCTTCCATCATGCTTGCGCAGGCGCAACTCCACCTCGTAAGCAGATCCACTTGATAAAGCACGAGCCGCGAAGGTCTTGAACCGTTCCGCATCGTCAGGATGAGTGCTATGCGCAAACGTCTTGTGCCGCCAATCGTCGAGACTGATGCCGAGGTAATCGAGCGCGGTGCGGTTTGCATAGAAGCGTTCAAGGTTAGGCCCGTATACAGCAATAAGTTGGGGCACGAGGTCGACCATCTGCCGGAGCTCCATTTCCTGCTCCCGGATCTTTTCCTCGGCCGTCTTGCGCTCGGTGATGTCGGTCACCGCCCCGACAAACTCGCGATTGCCAGATGCATCGCGTAAAACGGGAGCTATGGCGTGGACATGCTTTACTCGCCCGTCAGGCATCAGCAAGCGATAGGCGTGCTCGAATTCTGGCGCTCCGGCGATTGCGCGATTAACGACCTCTTTGACGTCTGCGCGGTCCTCCGGATGGACGCGCTGGACCACGAAATCTATTGTTGGCTTGACGGCGCGATCGTACTCGAAGATTCGGTAGCTTTCATCTGACCAGAAAAGCTCGCCCGAGTCAGGTTTCCATCCGAAGCTGCCCGTGTGACTGAGTCTTTGGGCTCCGGACAGGTAGGCTTCGCGGCGCCGCAGTTCCTGAGTAAGGAGCTCGTGCTCGGTAACGTCCATGACGGTGCCGATAATTTCCGTAATTTCCCCGGAAGCATCCTTCGCAGGATGAGCAACGGAATGGAGGTGCTTTGTCGTTCCGTCTGGAAGAACGATTCGAAAATCCCCGTGCGAGTTTGCCCATTCCTTCCAGGTACTCTCTATTTTTGCTCTCTGCTCAATCTGTGCTCGATCTTCAGGATGAACCCTCTGCAGGAACTGTTCCCAAGTGGGACCGGTTTCTTGAGGGTCATAGCCATAGATGCGAAAAATTTCTTGCGACCAGAACAGAGCGCCTGTACGCACATTCCAAGCCCAGCTGCCTGTGTGACTGAGTCTTTGGGCCTCGGCAAGATAAGCTTCGCTTCGCCGGATGGCTTCTTCCGCGCGCTTATGCTCGGTCAAATCCATCACGGTACCCACCATTTCACGGAGGTCGCCGCCTGCGTCGACGACCGCATGCCCGGTGGACCGAATGTTCCTGATTCCCTTGGTAGGGTGAACGAAATTCAAGTCGAGTTCGAAATCCTGCTTGTCGCGGATGCCTCTTTCGAACTGTTCCCGGACCGCGGCGCGAGCATCGTCCGGTTGGACCCGTTGAAAAATTGTTTCGAGCAGCGGAGGTGGCTCAGCGGGGTCGAAACCTAGCACGCGATAGCACTCCTCCGACCAATAACCAGGTTCACCGGTCGCGGGGTTCCAGGCCCAACTCCCGGTATGGCTCAGCTTCTGTGCTTCCGCCAAGTATGCTTCGCGTCGGCGGAGTCTCTGGGTCAGCAGCTCGTGTTCCGTAACGTCTAGGGCGCTGCCAACATACTTTTTCAGGCTTTGGTGTTCGAGAACAGGAACACCGACGCAGCGAATGTACCGGACCTCACCGTTGGGACAGACGATGCGCTTTGTAGCATCGAAGGGCGAAGCATTCGTCAGGATCCCATTGATCAGGTCTGCCATGGACTCGCGATCCTGTGCGTGGAGCCGATCCAGGTATTCCTGAATAGTAGGCGGCTTGCTGGTTGGATCGAGGCCGTACATCCGAAATAATTCGGGTGACCAATAGTGGAAGCCGTCGGAATCAAAGGCCCAGCTTCCGATGTGGGCAAGACGCTGCCCTTCGGCGAGATAGAACTCGCTGTTTCGTAACTCTTCTTCAGCCCGCTTTCGGTCCTCGATGTCGAAGCCGGACACGTACCATTTCAACGGTCTTCCCGCTTCATCACAAAGGGGCACGGCGCGAAACAAGTGCCAGCGATACACACCATCGAAACGCCGTGCGCGTGCTTCGTGTTCACCCGGCTTACCGGAAATCAGGGTCGCTTCCCAATGACTTCTGAGTCCAGGGAGGTCTTCGGCATGGATTATCGGCTGAGGGTTCCCACCGTCGCCATTCGTGTCGGAAGGAACCGTCATATTCAGCACGTCAGCACGGTCCAGCGCCGCCTCGAGAGAAAGCCCGAAATAGTCAAGCCAACCTTTATTCACGTAATCGAGGTGACCGTCAGGACGGCAACTGTTTATCATTGCGGGAGTCGTGTCCACCACAAGACGAAGTCGCTCTTCCGCAAGAGTGTCACTTCTCCGGAGTTCGACTTCCGCACGCTTACGATCATCTATGTCAATGCTCGTTCCATACCACTTGACGATCTTGCCGTTTGCATCGCGAAGCGGCACTTTGTGGTGGAACATCCAGCGGTATTCCCCGTTCGCGCTGCGGACGCGAGTTTCGTATTCGAAGACTTCGCCAGCCGCGAGGCAGGCTCGCCACTTGGTCACAATCCCCTCAAGATCTTCAGGGTGAATGAAAGCGGTCCAATTCCAACCGGCCATTTTGTCCAAAGTGACGCCCAGGTATTCCAGCCAAGGCTTATTGAAGTAATCGAGGTAGCCGTCAGGCCTGGCGGTGTGTATCAGCGCGGGGATCGAGTCAACGAGAAGCTGAATATTGACCGGGTCGGATTCTGGTCTCGGGGAGGCCATGGCGCATTATATTCACACTTCAGTTCTTTTCGCATCCAGCATCGCCACACCCGCGTCCGTACGCCACCGCACGGTTACTCGCGTGCGGCACCGGCCCGCGTTCGCCACACAAATGGCGCGCTCGCGGGAGCGACAACATCTGGGCAGGCGACAATATGTTGACACTTGCGCGCCGGCTGTATATATCCTCACGGTTATGAGGCTCAGCCTTTTCAGGCAGATCCAACTGCGGGTAAATTGGGGCTCGAATTGCCTCTAATTCGAGGCTGACCTATATAGAGGAGGTCTAACAATCATGGCGGCCGCAAGCACACCAGCCCCTGTCCAAGGGGCGGTGCCAGAACACGCACCACCCGAGCAACCGAAGACACGGCCTAGCTGGCAGAGGTTCGGAACACCTTTGGTGGTCTTGCTGCTGGCGGCGGTAGTGGTGTGGACGATCATACGGAACTGGAATTCCTGGGAAGGCGGCCGAATCGAGCAAGTCACGGACGATGCTTACGTCAGGGGCGATCTGACGCCGCTCAGTACGAAGGTCGCCGGTATCGTGCGAGATGTAAAAGTGAACGATTATCAGGAAGTCCATAAAGGGGACCTGATTGTTGCTTTGGAAAATGACGATTTCAAATCGCAAGTTGCACAGGCCGTTGCGGCAGTCGAAGCGGCAAAGGCTGCTATCGAGAATAATAAGCGGCAGCGCGAGCTGCAAGACGCGAAGATCGATAAGGCTCTAGCGGGAGTCGACCAGGCACACGCGCAGATCACAGCCGCGCAGGCCGGCATTGATGCAGCGCAAGCGGAGGTGGTGCGCTCGAAAGCTGAACGCACCCGGCAAGAAGCTTTACTGCAGACACGGTCGGCCACGCAACAGAAAGTTGAACAGGCGGTGGCCGACCAGGAGCGGTTTGCGGCGCAGCTGGCGAGCCGCCAGGCTGACTTGGAGGAGGCGAAAACTCAACTCCGCAGCAATGAGCTGTCGGTGGAGGCTGAACGCCGTGCCAAGGCCGTCCTGGAATCGCAAGACGCGCAGCTCGTGGCGGATCTCCACGCGAAGCAGGCTGCGCTCACCGATGCACAAGTAGACTTGGGCTATACGACGATCGAAGCGCCGGGTGACGGCACGGTCGGCGAGAGGCAAGTACGTCCTGGGCAGTTGGTCTCGCCGGGCACGCAAGTAATTTCCTTCGTGAGCAAGATTAAATGGGTGGAGGCGAATTATCGTGAAACGCAGCTCACCAATGTGAAGGTTGGCGACGTAGCGGAGATCGCCGTGGACGAATATCCGGGCAAGGTGTTTCACGGCAAGGTGCTGGAGATTGCGCCCGCCAGCGGTTCGCAATTCGCGCTGCTGCCGCCCGATAACGCCACCGGCAATTACACGAAAGTGGTGCAAAGAATCCCCGTCAAGATCGCGCTCGATGATCCCAGCGATGCGAGCAGCTTACGTCCGGGCCTATCGGTGATCGCCACCGTGCGTACGAGACGCTGAGTGGAGCGCACGATGGCTGCCTCGACCACGGCCGTAAGTCTGCCAGCACCAGAACAAATCGCGCGTGTTCTCGCGAAAGTGGCACCCTCGGAACTCTCCAAGAGCCCATTGCTGGGAATCCTTGGAGTGATCATGGGCGCCGGAATTGTCACGCTCACCGGCCGCATGATTTCGCTCGGCCTTGCGGACCTCAAAGGGCATCTCGGCATTAGCTATGATGACGGCGCATGGATCAGCAGCGCCTACAACATGGCCTTGATGTTCATTGGGCCTTTTACTGTTTTTTTGGGCGGCCTAATGGGGCCGCGGAGAATTTTATTCTTCGCTGCAACGATGTTTACGGCGGTCTGCGCATTCCTTCCGCTGATTCACAATTACAGCTTGCTGATTGTGGCGCTGGTCTTGGCCGGACTGACCTCGGGCACGTTCTACCCGCTCACGCTGACCTTCGCGCTGCGAAATATTCCTCTGCGCTTCCTTCCGTTCACAATAGCGCTATACGCGACGTTCGTGGACGGAGCTGTGAACATCGCTCCCTCGCTCTACGGGTGGTACAGAGATCATCTCTCGTGGCACTGGATGTTCTGGAATTCGGCGGTGATCACGCCATTGATGGTGCTGTGCATCTATTACGGGATACCGGCTAGTCCTGCGCCAAAGAGGTCGGGCCCGCCGCCGAGTTTCGCGGCTTTTCTGTACGGCAGCGTGGGACTCGCGATGTTGTACGGCGCATTCGACCAGGGGGAAAGGCTCGACTGGTGGCGCTCGGGAGTGTTCAACGCGTTGTTCTTCGGCGGCTTATTCTGCCTGGTGGTGGCAACGGAGCGACGCCTGCGCGGTCCCAATCCTTTGGTTGACATGCCCTATATTCGCCAGTGGAACACGCAGCTGCTGGGCATCTTGCTGTTTTTCTTTCGTTTTTCGCTGGTGGCAACCATCATCCTGGTTCCGCAGTCGCTGGGAATTCACGGGTTCGAGGCCGATCAGATTGGTCCCGCAGTATTCTGGAGCGCGGCGCCGCTGCTTGTTCTCGCTTTTATCGCTGGGCTTCTGCTGCTCTCGGGACTTGATTCACGCCTGCTGATGGCTTTCGGTTTCGTGCTGACCGCTCTAGCGTGTTATTTGAACGCACAGCTCACCAGCGCATGGGCAGCGCCGAATTACTTCCGCACAGAGTTGCTCATGGGCCTCGGACAATCGTTCGCGTTTATCGGGTTGGTGGCGTCGATTATCCTGCAGGGGATTTTTTCGGGGGGATTATCGAAGCCGCAATGGATTCTGACATTTTCAGCATTCTTTCACGTCGTGCGATTGTTTGGCGGTGAGCTCGGCGCGGTGTTCATGGGCCACTTCGTTGCACAGCGGGAAAAGGTGCACTCGAACCTGCTGGGCCTGCACGTACAAAGCGGGAACTGGATCACAGACGGCAATATTCGTGGGCTCACGGCGGGAGTGTATGCAAAATCGTCCGGGCTGCCTGCCTCCGTGGGCCGGGCGGTGGACCTTATGAGCTCCAGAGTACGGCTGCAAGCTTACACGCTGAGCATCATTGATGGATTCTACCTGGTGGCATGGGGGTGCGTCGTCGCTCTGCTGCTCACTGCCATGATGCGTGAGTCACCGTTGAACTACGGCAACCTCAGCGCCCTTCAGGAACATTCGCCCACGCCTCAGGAGAAGAAATCATGAAAGCACGCAGCAAGATTTTGACAACGGGCCTGTTATTCCTGGGGTCGCTGACATTCACTCGGGCGCAGGAGCAGGCGGTAACTAATCCTCGCCACCTCACTCTGCAGGAAGCGGTGCAGCTTGCGTTGAAGCACAATCACGTGGTGCGCATGGCCGGTTTTCAGGTGGAGGAGAAGCAGCACGCGAAGGATGTGGCCAAGAGCGCCTACTTCCCCACGATAAAGAACGATAGCAGTGTGTTCAAGCTGACTGACACGCAGTTCATCCAGATCGCCGCGGGCAGCCTGGGCACGGCGGCGGGAACTGCGATTCCTACCACGCCGGTAACCCTCAATCAGGGCGGAAGGACGATTGAGACCAGCAGAACCGGGCTGGAGCAACCGCTTACGCAGCTTTACACCAGGGTCAGACCTCAGAATGACGCTGCGAGCGCGGAGTTGGGCGCCACGCGAGCGAACGCCAAGGAAACGGAAAACGAAGTCGCGCTTAAAGTTCATCAGCTCTACTACCGCGTTCTGATCACGCAATTGCACCACAGCGCTACCGAAGCCCGCATCAAAGCCGCGCAAGACCTGCTCAGCGAACGCACCGAACAAGTGAAATACGGCAGCGCGCTGGACGAGGACGTGATCGAAAGCCGCGCGCAATCGCTGCAATCCAAGCAGGAACTGCTCACCACGGAGTTGCAGCTCTCAGACCTCACCATGCAACTGGACGACGTCACCGGGCTGCCGCTGAACACCCAGCTCGAGCTCGATCCCAGCGTCCCCGCGGTTCATGACACTTGCGAGCGCGAGGAATGCATCAAAGTGGCGCTGCAATCCCATCCGGAAATCGTAGCGGCGCGCGAAGAACTGCGGAGAGCCACCGCCGGCTTGCAATTGAGCAAAGCCGATTATGTGCCAGACGTGACCGCATTTGCCCGTTACGATTACCAGAACCAACTTCCTTTTCTCGCGCGTAACTTCGGCGTATTCGGCCTTGAGCTCACGTATGACCTGTTCGATGGTGGGCGCAGGCGCGCGGCGGTGCACGAAAGCGACGCGGCAGTGGCGGAAGCCAAAGAGAACCTCGCGCGCGCTACCGAAGACGTCGAGCTGCGACTGCAGATTGCTTACGACAAACTGCAGCGCACACGCGAAATGGTGCAAGTGTCCCAGGAATTGTACGCGCTGCGCGCGGAATCCAGCCGCGTCTCCACACAAAAACTGCAGAACGGCGAGGCGCTGCAATCACAGGCGCAGAACGCCGTCGCGCAGGAGTTCGATGCCAAGACTGTGTTGCTGCAATCGCAGCTCGATTACATTCAGGCCCGCGACGAAGTAACGGAAGCGATGGGCATCACTCCTGAATAGACAGCGATTCGAGAAAGCGGCGCTTCCGCGGCTGGCTGCGGGCACAAAAAATGACGCAAGTTCCTCGCATCCCGGTTCTCCTTCCGCTGGCGGTTGGCGCAGTCGTCATCTTATGTACGATCTTCATCCACGCGCTGTCCGTGAGCGTGTCGCTGAACCTTCTTCGCCATGAGCGAAGACTGGGCCGTACCGGCAGGAGCTTCTGGAGCGATTTTCCAGTCGTGGTGCTGGCCATGCTGGCTACGCTCGCGGCGCACCTCATTGAGATCGCCTTGTGGGCCGAGGTGTTCGTGCTCTGCGGAGAATTTCCCTATTTTGGCACTGCGTACTACCACTCCGCGGTCAACTACACCACGTTGGGCTACGGCGATCTGGTTATGACGCCGCATTGGAGATTCCTGGGCCCTCTCGAGGCGGCCAACGGGATGCTGCTGTTCGGAGTATCGACCGCGATGGTTTTTGCGCTCATCCAATGGCTGATTGAAGCCAGGTTTACGGATCTCAGGGAATGAACCAGGTCCTCCAGACCGGGCAGAGGTAAGGCTTTCGCAGTCAAACGAGCTCACAGCACGCCTTGCGGCCGGTGCGCTACCCACCTGAAGAACATCGTTGTCCTCAGCGGGCGATTCGTCTTAGCCGTCAACATCTGGACAGCTGCGCAGATACTGACACCTTGAATCGTATGCACTGCCACGCCGTGCGGATAAGTCACTGCTTTTCAGCAGCCTGAACGACCTGAAGTGTGGCGGATGAATTGCCTTTAAGACCGTGGCGCAAATTCTAAGGATGATGATCGCCAACAAAAAACCTCCGACAACAACCAGCGCTGCTGAGCCCGAAATTTCGGTTTGGCGAAAAGGAGTCCTAAGCATGAAGCCGTTACGCACTCTTTGTCTGGTGCTGGTGGCACCAGGGCTGATGTGGGCGCAGGCGAGCGCGCCGAAGGCGGAGTCCTCGTCAAATGATACCGAGCTGGCCGCCGAGCTGAAAGCTCTCCGTGAAGCTCTATCACAAACGCAGAACCAGATGGCGTCGCAACAGAAGGAGATTGAAGCGCTGAGGCAGCAATTGGGCGCCACACAGCCCGCTGCCGCCAGCACCCAAGGTGGGGCGCCGCAAATGATCAACGCGGCCCTGACCACACCCACTCCCCAGCCCGCGAGCAGTTATAGCGGCGCGAGTGCCGGCCAGCAGCAAGCACCCGGGGGAATACAACAAGCAAACGAAGGGACCCCAACCTTCAGAATTGGCTCAGCGGATATTAGACTTGGTGGCTTCATAGACGCAGAAAATATATACCGCACCACCAACACCCAGAACAACATCGCTACGAACTACGCTGCGATACCGTTCAGCAACACGCCCCAGGGCAACCTTAGCGAGTATCGTCTCACCGCACAGTTTTCCCGCTTCAACATAAGGGTCACAGACAAAATCGGCGACACGGATGTGGCCGGCTACTGCGAAGCGGACTTTAGCGGCAATGATGCGACCAACGCTTATCAGACCGTGAACGGCCACACCCTTCGGATGCGTCTGTGCTTTATGCGTCTCCAGCGCAGCAAGTGGGAAATTCTCGGCGGACAAACCTGGAGTTGGCTGACCCCCAACCGCGTCGGAATTGGTCCGAATCCCGCCGAATTGGCGATCACTTATAACGAGGATCAGAATATCGGGGTAGGCTTGCCCTACACCCGTGCTGCGGAGGTCCGAGTTGCCTACCACTTCAACGATCACTTGGCGTTTGGCGTGGGCATTGAGGACCCCAACCAATATATCGGCACTTTTGTTGCTCTTCCATCGGCCTATGCCTCGACGGTTGGTCCCCAGTTTGACAATGGATCCCAAATAGGCACTCCCAATCTGTTCCCAGACATCCTTTCCAAAATTACGTACGACACACGCTTAAGAGGCAGACATTTTCACTTGGAAGCTGTTGGATTGCTCACATCAGCGAGGGAAGCTGTCATACCTAAAGGCGGAACGACTTTCGCATCGCATTCAGCCGTGGGCGGTGGTGGTTCGGTCGCCACGAACTTTGAGCTATTTAAAAATTTCCTGTTCCTTGGCAATGCGTTTTGGAGCGACGGCGGTGGGCGCTACCTGGTAGCCGACGGACCGCAATTGGTTATTCGCCCGAACGCCGCGGCAACCAACATTTTTCCTTCCTTCGTGCATGCTGGAGCAGGTTCCGTCGGCTTCGAGTGGATCGCGAATCAACAGTCCGCCTTCGCCGTTTATTATGGAGCGGACTATTTCGGGCGGAATTTTTTCCCCGACACCACGAATACCGCCGCTCCAGACACGATCATCGGGTACGGCGGCCCAGGCTCGCCGAACACCAACAACCGAGCCCTTCAGCAAATTACATTCGATTGGCTGCAGACGTTTTGGAAGAGCGATATGCACGGGTCGCTGCAGTATTACACGCAATATTCTTATCTGACCCGCGCTCCATGGTTCATAGCTCCAAGCAACCCAAGGGACGCGCATCTCAGCATGGTGTACGCAGGTGTTCGCTACGTTTTGCCTTCGACGTCAGGCTTTATACTCCGCATTCCGTATCCCGAATCCAAGTGATCAGGTCTAGTTCACGGACGCGAGCTAGGAAATGGCAAGTGTGATAGAAAACGAACAACTGAGAAACGGAGACAGGTGGAGCATTTGAAAGAAAAAATAACGGAGTTGGCGGTGGATTGGGCGGTTCGTTTGCTTCTGCCGTCGAACGGAGGTTGTATCCCGCCATGAGCGCAACTCAAACTGTTACAGGTCAGACGCAGTCTCAAACGCGCGCGTTTGTCATCGCTTGGTTCTTCACCGTCATTTTCTATTTCCTTGAATATGCGGTGAGGTCATCGCCCTCCGTAATGATTTCGGGATTGGAAGCCCACTTCAGCACCACGGCACTCGGCATCGCCTCGATTCTGGGAATATATTACTACACCTATTCCTCGATGAGTCTGGTGGCCGGGGCTGCTTTGGATCACTTGGGAGCTAAACGCTCCGTGCCCGTCGGAATTACGATTCTGGGCTTAGGCTGTCTGCTGTTCAGCGTGCCCATGGTACTCGCGGGCGATATCGGCCGCCTGTGCCAGGGTGCGGGCTCAGCGTTTGCGTTCACTGGCGCTGTTTATCTTGCTTCGCGCGGATTCCCCCCGCGCTACCTCGCAACTGCGATTGGCGCCACGCAGTGCGTGGGTATGCTCGGTGGCTCGGCTGGACAGAATGTCGTCGGGCCGATGATTGAGCGTGGTCTCAGTGTTCATGTTTTTTGGGTCGGAATAGGAATAATAATCTTGGTGGTTGCAGTTCTACTCTATATCTCCACCCCCAAGGAGCAGCTCGGAGCGCACATCCAAGAAGGCGGCTTCGGCTCGCTGCTAAAGCCGTACGAAGTTGTGTTTTCAAATCCTCAATCGTATCTATGCGGAATTGTTGCCGGCTTGCTATTCGCACCCACCACAATCGGAGACATGATCTGGGGAGTTGCAGCATTTCAAAAGGATCTTCAGTTTTCCTACCACAACGCAGTGGTGATCGCTTCCATGGTTCCTCTCGGCTGGGTATTCGGATGTCCGCTGCTCGGGTGG
>Ga0209655_10000063_pt1 | contig 37384 bp, 38 predicted proteins | sample BogFormECP03_OM2_FD_188236 | JGI IMG/M metagenome (GOLD analysis project Ga0209655, IMG submission 188236) | Bog forest soil microbial communities from Calvert Island, British Columbia, Canada - ECP03_OM2 (SPAdes) (version 2) | ecosystem: Environmental > Aquatic > Freshwater > Wetlands > Bog ...
CAACGAGGCGCTGGGTTCGACTTGCGCGTTTAGTGTGTATGACCGGGTGAAGGGGCGTCCGGGTGATGTGCCGGATGAGAGTGTTGGGGCGCAGGAAGAGGTAGAACACTAAGTTGCGGCTGAATTTTGCCCGTTCGTAAGAAAAAAACAGATCCCTTTCCCGGTTCGCGGGATCGGGATGACAATTCCGGTAGGCAGCTGGCGCTCGCAGACTGCGAAATTCCCTCCTAGGTAAGCGATAGCAATCAGACACAATCGAAAACCGCGGCTTCAGGGGCTAGAGCCCCATGTGTTTGCGAAGTTCGTCGGCGACGCTGAAGCCCCGCCCTTCCGAGTCGCGCGTCGATACGAAATCTTGAGCCGTCTCGATATCGCTAAAGCTTCGCGTTTTCGAGGTGGCGGCGGAGGCGTGATGGGTCTATGCGATGTTGCGCGAAGAAGTGTGCGCCGATGAAAATTACCGGGACGTCGTTAGTGTAGCGGGCGCGCAATACCGGGTCGTCGTCAATATCCACCTCTTGCAGGCGGGCACCTAGCACGGTTAGGACCGGGGCGATTGCGGTTTTGGCTTCTTCGCAGAGGTGGCAGCCTTCGCGCATGTACATGGTTACGTCGCGGGGGGCGGCGAGGGCCAAGCGGCCTTCTTCGGTGCGGCGGTAGAAATCGCCACCTCCTTCGGGGGTTAGCAGGGCTTCCTTTACGAGGTTCGTTACGGCATCCAGGACCGCTTCGCGATCGCCGGGGACGTTGCCGCCGACGAATTCGAAGAGCGTGTGCAGATCGAGTGTGGGGCGTTCGAGTTGGTCGAAGGTGGTAAGAATGCGCTGCGCGATGGTTTGCATGGCGTCCCCTGCGCTCGCCTGAGAAAGGCATGCGATTGATGCAAAGGCGGAACTTCAGCAGCTAAAGCCGCCTGATTTTGCGGACTTGATGTCGTGGCTAAAGCCACGACCCACAAACATACCCCCGAGCACGATCGCCCTTGCAATCAAGCCAATTATCAACCGGTCGCTACGGCTTGATTGTGTAGAACTTCTGAAACGGGCCGATGTATGGGAAAAATGCACGCGAGCGGTAGAGTTCGGCGATCTGGCGAATATGGCCGAGGTCGTGGAACGCCCACTCGTTCATCAGTTGGCCGACGGTGATGGGGCCGATTTTGGCGTGCTGGCCTGAGCGTGCGAGAACACCCGACGGCACGTAACGCAACGCGGAAAGGCTGCGGTCGCGTTCGTGGCAGAATTTTTTCAGATTTTCGCGGGCTTTGGCGGCGGAGTAGCGGCCGGAGGCGTAGGCGGCGTTCTGATCGTAGGCGTCGAGATGCGGATTTTTTTGCTCGAGCATCTGCTGAATGCGGTCGCGGAAGCCGACGACTTCCACCTCCGCCAGATGCGCCAGAACTTCGCTGATGGACCAGCGATCGGGGGCGGGCTTCCAATGCAATTGCTCGTCGCTGGCGGACCACACGATTTTTTCGATGATGATTGGAGTTTGCTCCAGGACGGCTAGGCCTGGCAGCGCGTCTGGGCTTGGAGTAGCGGCCATCGAATCCTCCCGAACAGTGCTAGCGAAATTCGTTTATACCGCAATGGGCGGAGGTTGTCGAAGGGGCGCTTGTGCGGGGCGATGGCGCGTGGTACACCGAAGAGCGGCGATTCGCCCGGAAGCGCGCGCGGTGGCTTGCGAAGCGCGACGGCGCACGAGGTGCAGCGGCATGGCGCAGGTTCTGGCTCTGGTGGACGATTTATTTTTTCAGGCGAAAATTTTGGAGACCGCGAAGCATTTGGGAATCACGGTGCGCACCAGCACTACGGGCGGCGCATTGCTCGCGGAAATTGCCAAGGAAACGCCGAAGCTGGTGATTGTGGATTTGAACGCGCGCGGCGCGCCGGTGCACGCGATTGAACGCGTATGCGCGACGGCACCAGGGCTGCCGCTGATCGCATTTCTTTCGCACGTTCAGACGGAGCTGGCGCAGCAGGCTCGGAACGCCGGCTGCACGCAAGTGATGCCGCGGTCGCAATTCACGCGCGACCTTGCAACCATACTGGCGCAGGCCAACTCTTAGTCCCGATGATGAATCCACGATTCGGATCGCGGTTCGGTGCGATTGGCACGATCGCTACGGCGCTGCTGCTCTACGCAGCTGCGAGCTCGATGTTGCCCGCGACGGCGCGCGCGCAGGAATCTGGCGACGTGGCGGATCCGGCGGCGGCTTTGGCGGATACCCTGGTGGCCGCGTGCCGTGCGAGCGAAGCAGATTTCGCCAGTCACCTGACCACGGCGAACGCCGCGGCGTTTCGCAAGTTGCCAGCTACGCAACGAACTGAATTGATGAAGCGGCTTTCGCTTTCCGATGACCCCGGCAAGCCGCTGCTTTCCGCTGACGCTGACAAGCACATTGTGCTGCGCTGCCGGGCCGCGAACAACACGGTGGAATACCGCTTCGGCACGACGCGCGTGGAAGAAAATTTGGCGTTCATTCCGGTGGCGGTGGTGAACAGCCAACAGGCGGACTTCGGCATGGTGCGCGAAGGCGGGAGCTGGCGGCTGCTGTCGTTGGGATTGGTGCTGTTCGACGTGCCGCAACTGGCGAAGCAATGGGCGGCGGCGGATCTGGCGACGCAGGAAGATACCGCGATCGCCGATCTGCGCGCGTTGGGCGAAGCGATACAGACTTACCGGCGCGCGTTTGGAAAATTGCCGGAATCGCTGGCGGAGCTGGGCCCGGCGGCTAAAGATCAAATCTCGCCAGAGCAGGCGGCGCTGGTGCCGGCGGACATGGCGGCGGGAAAACATGACGGCTACATTTTCCGTTACCGCATTTCTCCCGATGCCGATGGAAACGACAATAATTTTGAGCTGGCGGCCACGCCCGAGGCCTATCCAAAACCCGGCAAACGATCTTTCTTCCTGGACACTGCGGGAAAAGTTCATGGCGATGACAAGCGCGGAAAAGTGGCCACCGTGGACGACCCTCTGATAGCCAGCGAAAAAGCCGCGGACGAAAAGTGAACGTGACATGCGGCGGCGTCAGGTATAATGCCTGCCAGTTTCGGTAATACCTGACGCGGTTGCGGCCCAGTTGCGGTCCATTCTGACGCTGAAACGCGAAAAGGAATGCGGATGTCACAAGCGAAAGTTCGAGCCGACCGAATTTATTCCGGCGAAGGAATTGCGGCCGACGCGCTGCGCATCGCCGCGGCAAATATTCTACTGGTGTTGTGTGCGCACATCGTGATTCCGCTGCCTTGGACGCCGGTGCCGATCACCGGCCAAACGTTTGGCGTGCTGCTGGTGGCCGTACTACTGGGCGCGAGACGCGGCGCGATCACTTTGATTTTGTACTTGCTCGAAGGCGCGGCGGGATTGCCTGTGTTTCAGCCGCTGGGGCTGCCTGGCCTCGCGCGATTTGCAGGTCCGACGGCTGGGTATTTGTTTTCGTATCCGATGGCTGCGTTTGTGACTGGCTGGTTGGTGGAGCGGGACGCAGAGATTGCGAACTCGCGTGAAGGCGGCTCGCGGCTTATTGGTTTGTCGCTGGTCGGCGCGCTGATTTCCGGCGAAGCGATTATTTTCGCGTGTGGCTGCGCGTGGCTCGCTCCATTTCTGGGAGCGGGATGGGGCGCGGCGCTGCAGCAGGGCGCGCTGCCGTTTGTCCCTGGCGAGATTATCAAGATGGCGCTGATCGTTGTTGCGGCAAGTGGATTGCAGCTGGCGCGGCGAGAAGCGTAGACAAACAACGTAAGGAAGCAGTGTAAGCAAGCCGGCCCCAGCCGTGGCTTAAACTTTTTGTAATCTCATTTTCCGGACTGCCAATCATGCCCACCCAGACGGTTCCACAAAAACAAAGTCCCGAAGACGCTTTGCGCGCCGCGAATACAAAATTTTACGCGGCCTTCGAGTCGCTGGATCTGGCGGAGATGGAAGCAGTATGGTCACACGACGACGGCGTGACCTGCGTGCATCCGGGCTGGGATTTGCTGCTGGGTTGGGACGAAGTGCGCGAGCGCTGGGCGCGGCTTTTCGGGCACGCCAAACGGGTGCGCATCGCCCTGAGCGGCGTGTGGGTACGCGTCGAGGGCGACGTCGGCTGGGTTTCCTGCACGCAGCACGTAACCACCGCGTTTGCGGATGGATTCGACGACGCCATGGTGCAAACGACCAATATTTTTCTGCGCCGCGACGAACAGTGGCTTTTAGTGGCGCATCATGCCTCGCCTTTGCCAGCCTCCCCGCGTTCGCCGGTACAATAATTGCGGCTGCGATGCGGGACGCTCGGCGAGAGATTTGCAAACCCAGCCCGTCATATAATGGATCGGCGCATTTATGCGCAGGAGATGCCGCGTGAAAATTAGTTTGCTCGCACTGATCTTGTTCTTACTGACGATGCCTGGCGCGGTGCTGCGCATCTCTGCACAGGAAGCTGCACAAGATTCGCCGTCGGCCATCGCCGCGAAACAGGTCATTCAGGAACTGGTGGCGGGACAATTTGAGAAAGTGGAAGCGATTTACGACGCGCGCATGAAGGATATGCTGCCGCCAGGAAAGCTCGCGGACGGCTGGCGCGATTTGAACAGGCAAGCAGGCGCGTTTCAGGCGATCACCAGCGCGGAAACTTCGCAGGTCCAGGGACTGCAAGTGGTGAAGATGCAGTGCAAGTTTGAGAATTCGCTGCTGGACGCGACGATGATTTTTAACCCTGATGGCAAACTGGGCGGTTTGAGTTTCCTGCCGCACCAGGCGCCGCCAGCGCCGTGGACTCCGCCCGCGTACGCCAAGCAGGATTCGTTCAGCGAGCAGCCGCTGACTTTGGTGAACGGAAAATTCGAATTGCCGGGGACTCTGACGGTGCCGGCAGGCAACGGGCCATTTCCGGCCGTGGTGCTGGTGCAGGGTTCCGGACCGGAAGATCAGGACGAAACAATCGGCCCGAACAAACCGTTCAAGGACTTGGCGTGGGGACTTGCGAGCCGCGGCATCGTGGTGTTCCGTTACACGAAGCGCACGCAAAAATATGGCGCGCAGAGCAGTGACGACCCGGTGCGACTGATCGTGGAAGATGAAACGATCAGCGACGCGCGGGCTGCGGTGGCGCTGGTGGTGAAGGAGCCGAAAGTTGATCCCAAGCAGGTTTTTCTGCTGGGGCACAGCCTCGGCGCATATCTGGCGCCGCGCATTGCCACGGGCGACGCGGAGATTGCGGGAATTGTGATGCTGGCGGCGAATGCGCGTCCTCTGGAGAAAGTGGTACTGGAACAAATTCATTATCTGGCGGCGATGAACGGCACGCCGACGGAAGCGGAACAGAAACGCATCCAAGCGGCAGAAGAGGGCGCGAAGCAAATTGAAAGCCCGGACTTGAAGCCGGACGACAAGATAGCTTTTCTGGGCGCGACGATGTATGGCGCGTATTGGCTGGACCTGCGCGGCTACGATCCGCTGAAAACCGCGGCCAAGCTGAAAATTCCGATTTTCATCGTGCAGGGCGGGCGGGATTATCAGGTGACGCCTTCGAATTTCCAGGCTTGGTCGGATGCGCTGTCGAATCGCAAGAATGTGACGCTGCGAACCTATCCGGATCTGGATCATCTTTTCATGCATGGCACCGGCGCATCGAAGCCGTCGGATTATGCGCGGCCGGACCATGTTTCGGCGGAAGTGGTGGAGGGCATCGCGACATTTATTTTGCCGAGCGAGAAGCCTGGCTCGCTCGTGAAGCCGCATTGAGCAGCATCGCGCTTTAATAATCACATGGGAACGAAAAGCGAAACCTGGGAGGACCTGCGATTCGGGACAGGCTCGCTGTTCTTTGAGGTTCGTCGCCTGTACGCGCGACCGCGGCGTGTGGTAGTCTTGGCTTGCACATTCGGCGCTCTCGCCGGAAGACGCACACACCTTGGTTTCTTTCACTGCGACGGGTAAGACGGCTAGCGCATCATAGTCTTCACAGCTCAGCCCGGGTGAGTGACAGTTTCGCGCCAGAGCCAGGACGGACCCAGCATGTCCACACCAGCCGCTTCACCAAAGACAAAAGACATTCGCCTGGCGCATTCGCCGGATAGCGACGACGCGTTCATGTTCTACGCGCTGGCGACGGGGAAAGTACGTCTGCCGGGCGTAAAGTTCGAGCATATTTTGTCGGACATCGAATCGCTGAATCAGGCGGCAAAAAAAGAGGTGTACGACGTGACCGCGATCAGTTTTTACGCGTACCCGTTTGTTGCTGATAAGTACGTGCTGATGGATTGCGGGGCGAGCTTCGGCGAAGGGTACGGACCGATCGTCGTTTCCGGCCATCCGATCAAGAAAAATGAATTGGCCGGGCGCAAAATCGCTATTCCGGGGATGCTGACTACTTCCTATCTGGCGCTGAAACTTTTCGAGCCCAATGTCGAGACGGTGACGATGCCCTTCGACAAAATTCTGGATGCGGTGCAGAACAAGGAAGTGGAAGCGGGGCTGCTGATTCACGAAGGCCAATTGCTTTTTTCGCAGATGGGTCTGCATCGCGTGGTGGATCTGGGCCAATGGTGGCAGGAACAGACTGGGTTACCGCTGCCCCTCGGCGCGAATGCCATCCGCCGGAAGCTGGGCGAGGAATTGGGACGGCAGGTGTCGCGCGTGATTCGCGAAAGCGTCTCGTACGCGCTGGATCATCGCGAGCCGGCGCTGAACTATGCGCTGCAATTTGCGCGCGACATGGATCCGACGCTGGCCGACAAATTCGTGGGAATGTATGTGAACCGCTGGACGCTGGATTACGGTGAAGAAGGACGCCGGGCCGTGCGCGAATTGCTCGCACGTGGGGCCGCGGCAGGCCTGCTCCCCGGCGATGTGCCGGTGGAATTTCTGAGCAGCACGGTGAGCGAAACGCCTTCACGATCCGCCTAACGCCGAAAAACTCGAATTGCAGCGCGCGGTATAATTGTTGCGCTTCAGGCGCGCGGATAAATGCTCGCGTGCTTCCTGCCCGCTACCTTCAGGTAAAATTATTGAACCCATGACGAACCTGATCCAACAGGGCCTAGCCCTTCGCGAATTGCTCCGTGAACGCATCCTGATTCTGGATGGCGCGATGGGGACTATGCTGCAGCAAGCCAATCTGACGGCCGAGGATTTCGGCGGGCCGGAGCTGGAAGGCTGCAACGAGAACCTGGTGCTGACCCGGCCGGACGTAGTGTTGGAAATCCACCGCAAATATCTTCACGCGGGCTCGGACATCATCGAGACGAATTCGTTTGGCAGCACGCCGGTGGTGCTGGCGGAATACGGATTGGGCGAGGAAGCTCGCCGAATAAGCCGCGTGGCCGCGGAACTGGCGCGCAAAGCCGCGGATGGATTTTCGCAGGCAGGCAAGCCGCGATTTGTGGCTGGTTCGATGGGGCCGACGACGCGAGCCATCAGCGTGACCGGCGGAATTACTTTCGAGCAGCTGCGCAATAATTATTACGAACAGGCCAGCGGATTGTTGGAAGGCGGCGCCGACATTCTGCTGCTGGAAACCTGCCAGGATACGCGCAACATCAAGGCGGGTTTGCTGGCGATTCAGGAATTGGCGCGCGAGCTGGGCGCGCCGATACCGCTGATGGTTTCGGTGACAATTGAGGCGATGGGCACGATGCTGGCGGGGCAAGGGATCGAGGCGTTGTGGGCTTCCTTGGATCACGTGGATTTAGTCTCGCTGGGATTGAATTGCGCCACTGGGCCGGAATTCATGACGGACCACGTGCGCACGCTGCAGTCGCTAACGAATCGCGCGGTTTCCTGTTATCCGAACGCCGGGCTGCCCAACGAAGAAGGCTTGTATCAGGAGACGCCGACTACTCTGGCGGAGCAGCTGGAGAGATTTATTGACCGCGGGTGGCTGAATATCGTGGGCGGCTGCTGCGGAACTACCGAGAAGCACATTCGCGCGATTGCGCAGATGAGCGAAGGGAAAAAAGCGCGACGGACGAGGGAACCGAATCACCGCGCGGTTTATTCCGGGATTGAAATTATCGAGGCGGAAGACAGCACGCGGCCTTTGATTGTTGGCGAACGCACCAATGTGATTGGTTCGCGGCTGTTCAAGAGTCTGGTGGCTGCCGAACAGTGGGAAGAGGCCACGGAAATCGCGCGGCGGCAGGTGAAGAGCGGGGCGCATATTGTGGACGTCTGCCTGCAGAGCACCGACCGCGAGGAATTGAACGATATTCCGCCGTTCTACGAGCAGCTGATCCGCAAGATCAAAGCGCCGATCATGATTGACACCACGGATCCGCGCGGCGTGGAGCTGGCGTTGACGTATTGCCAGGGCAAGAGCATCATCAATTCGATCAACCTGGAAGATGGCGAGGAGAAATTCGAAAAGATTTGCCCGCTGGCGCGGACGTATGGCGCGGCGGTGGTCGTGGGTTGCATTGACGAGGATCCGGTGCAGGCGCAGGCTTTTTCGCGCGAACGCAAGCTGGAAGTGGCGGAGCGCTCGCACAAATTGCTGACCGAGAAATTCGGAATCCATGCGGAAAATATTATTTTTGATTCGCTGGTATTTCCCTGCGCCACGGGCGACGAGAATTATATCGGCGGCGCGGTGGAAACGATCGAAGGTATTCGGCTGGTGAAGCAGCACATTCCGTACGTGCGCACGGTGCTGGGAATTTCCAATGTGTCGTTCGGGCTGCCGGCGGGCGCGCGCGAAGTGGTGAACTCAGTCTTCTTGTATCACTGCACGAAAGCGGGGCTGGACCTGGCGATTGTGAATGCGGAGCGGATTGAGCGTTTCGGATCCATTCCTGAACGCGAACGCAAGCTGGCTGAGGATTTGCTGTTCAACAAGTCGCCGACGGAGATTCCGGATGGAGCGCCTGATGCGGAATTGCTGCGCGGCGCGCCTGCCGATTGGCGCTTGCAAACAAAGGAGCAGAAGGCGGCGATCAATCAATTTCACATCGCCGCGATCGCCGAACATTTTCGCGGAACCGGAGCGCGCAAGAAAGAACGCGCGGCGGATTTACCGCTGGACCAGCGGCTCGCGAATTACATTATCGAAGGGTCGAAAGACGGGCTGGTGGAGGATTTGAATCGCAAGCTCGCGGAGAAGGTTGCGCCGCTTGACGTGATCAACGGCCCGCTGATGGCCGGGATGGGAGAAGTGGGCCGGCTCTTCAACAACAACGAGCTCATCGTCGCTGAAGTGCTGCAATCCGCCGAAGCCATGAAGGCCGCTGTGGGGCATCTGGAACAATTCATGGAGAAGGCGGATACGGAAAAGCGCGCGAAGGTGATGCTGGCGACGGTGAAGGGCGACGTGCACGACATCGGGAAAAATCTGGTCGAGATTATTTTGAAAAACAACGGCTACGACGTGATCAATCTGGGAATTAAGGTGCCACCCGAGGAATTGATTCGCGCGCATCGCGAGCACCAGCCGGATGCCATTGGCCTTTCGGGGCTGCTGGTGAAGAGCGCGCAACAAATGGTGACTACCGCAAGCGATTTGCGCGAAGCCGGGATCACGGTGCCGCTGCTGGTGGGTGGCGCGGCGCTTTCCGACAAGTTCACGCGGCTGAAAATCGCACCGCAATACTGCAAAGCGGTGTGCTACGCGAAAGACGCGATGACCGGCCTGCGTTTGATGAATGAATTGAGCGATCCGGTGCGGCGCGACAATGTATTGCAGCAGCACACGCATGTGGGGGCTGCAGTGCTGGAAGAGCCGGCGCCCGTCGCACAAGAATCTGCCGGTGAAGAACGCTCGCCGCATATTCGCATTGATTTGCCGATTCCTCCCGTTGCATATGTTGACCGAAAAGTCCGCAGCGTGCAGGATTTGAATGAGGTGTGGAGTTACATCAATCCATTCATGCTCTTTGGGCGTCATTTGGGTTTCCGCGGAAATTTTGAGAAGGCGCTGGCGGAACACGACGCGCGCGCGATCGAGTTGCATCAGAACATGGAGGAAGTTAAGCAGCAGGCCGCCGAATTCATGCAGATCGGCGCCGTGTGGCAATTTTTCGAAGCCGAGCGGCACGGAAATTCCATCGCGCTTTTCGCGCCGGGAGTAAACGCGCCGGCGCACACGTTTCATTTCCAACGGCAACGGCTGGGCGACAAGCTTTGCCTGAGCGATTATGTGTTGCCGACGGCCAATGGCGGGCGCGACCATGTGGCTTTGTTCGTGGTTACCGCGGGCGCGGGCATTCGCGAAAAATCGGAAGAAGCGAAGGCTGCCGGGCGCTATCTTTACTCGCACGGTTTGCAGGCTTTGGCGATTGAGACAGCGGAAGCTTGCGCCGAATGGCTGCATCGGCGGATACGCGAGGACTGGGGTTTCCCCGATCCCCCTACGATGACGATGCCTGACCGATACACTTCGCGTTATCGCGGTAAGCGCTACAGTTTTGGCTATCCGGCGTGCCCGAATCTTGAGGATCAGGCCGGGATATGGATGCTTTTGCGTCCCGAAGCGATCGGCGTGCACTTGACTGAAGGAATGATGATGGATCCGGAGGCCAGCGTTAGCGCGCTGGTGTTTCATCATCCGGATTGCAATTATTTTTCGGTCGGCGAATGAGCCGCCCGCTCTGCGGCTGACTTTCCCCGCAGCCCTTGACGGCTTTCCGCGTTTCGACTAAGTTTCTTCCAGTTTCTTGCGCTGATTCCGAGGCTTCCGCTATGAGCAGCATTTCTCCAGGCTTGTATCTTTCGAGCACGGGAAGTTATCCGCGCGTGGGGGATGCTCCTGACTTGCAGCTCTTGCAGCGCACCATCGCAGCGCTGGACTGCGGCGAACGCACGACCGCCGATTTGCTGGACGCGCAAAATGCTGTGACGCGCGGGGCCATCGCCGACCAGGTGAGGGCCGGTCTGGATATTGTGACCGACGGACAAATACGCTGGAACGATCCGATCTCTTATTTGGCGGCAAAACTGGACAATATCGAACTGCAAGGCACCGTGCCGTTTTTCGATACTGAGAAATTGTGCCGGCAGCCGTTGTTTACGGGCGCGCCGCTGCGACGCGGCAATCTGGTGGTGGCCGAATATAGTTTCGCGCGCAATGCGCTGGGCCATTTGCCCACGCCCGCCGACAAAGCCGGAAAACTGGCGATCAAACCGGTGTTGACCGGGCCATACACACTCGGGAAATTTTCGCTTTCCGGACGGACCGAGAACGGCGGGTCGGGCACTCCGGCGACGCTCGAGGCACGGGCGATCGCTTACGGCGAGATTCTAGCGCCGGAAATCGAAGCGCTCTCGCAATGCGGCGCGGAAATGATTCAAATTGACGAACCGGCTATTCTGCGGAATCCGGGCGAGTGGTCCATCTTCGAACGTGCGTTGCAGCCACTGCTGCACGCGCGCGACAAGGCGAAAAAAACCAATCGCAGGCTGGAGCTGGCGCTGTATGTGTATTTCGACGACTGCGCGCCTTTGTACGAAAAACTTCTGGAACTGCCGGTGGATATCGTCGGCTTCGATTTCGTTTCCAGTCCCAACCTGGGCGCAATGATCGCGTCCAGCGGCTCGCCAAAGCCGCTGGCGCTGGGCTTGCTCGATGGCCGCAACCAACAGATCGAAAAGGCGGCGGATGTTGCGCGGCAGGTGCAGCGTTTGTTCCCGCGAATTCAAGGAGGGCGTGCTTACCTGGGGCCTTCCTGCGGATTGGAATATTTGAGCAGCGAAGCTGCGCTGGCGAAATTCTCTTTACTTCCCAAAATACTCGCGGAATTAAACGGCTGAAGCGCCGGGTGGTTCACGTCAGGGACAGAAGCTGGCGGCAGAGCAGTGTGCCGCAGCGGCACAGCGTTCCCGAAATGATCACGCTGCCCGCACCCTCCCCAAACCAGAACCGCAACATCATTTTGTCGAACTGCCAATACCTGTTTGGCCTAGCCCACGCTTCCTTCCAGCTCAGCGCGAATTGCCGGTGGTACGATCGCCGCCATGGAAGGCCACAATCTCGATCCGGTGTCCGAGCTGGTGACAGAACCAGCTGAGATAGCGGGGTTCGACGCCGCTCGAGAAGAATCCGCGCGCAGAATTTCCGGACCGCCGGGCCTTTCCGCGCACGTCCGGCGGCTGCGAAACAGGAACCAGGGCATCTCGCGCTGGCTGGTGCTGGCGATCTTCGCGGGAGCCGTAGTAGCACTGCTGATGGTGCAATTCGCGATTCACTGAACAGCTCGGTCGCCGTTGTCGCGTGAGGGGCTGAGTCGTCTTAGAACAGCACAAAATCGTCAGTCGTTGGAAATTTTGTTTCTGTGTGCCGTGGTTGGTGCTAGTATCCGGTCAGTGCCCAGCGAAATCGCCGAACGCGCACGAGAAAATTCCACCGGGCATAGGCCGGCTACGGAAGTTCTTTCTTCGGCGCGGCGCGCGGCTGGCGCGAAAGTTCTTCACGGGCCGGACCCCTCAATTCACTTGCTCGGCATGCCGGAGTCGCATCCGCAGCTGGGGCGATGGGTGGCGCTGGCAATCCTCACGGGCGCAATCGTGGCAATCACGCTGGTGGAAATCTTGGCGCGCTAGCGCGCGATTCGCGCATTCCGAAGTTTTTTGTCCCGCACTTTTGATGGCTGAAGCAAGACGGATTTCCCTGCGAGCTTACGGACGAACGCGCGTTCCCTTGCCGCCCGCTTTTCTTCAGTGCTAGCATCGTCACCGTGCCCCGGAAATTCAGCGACGACCCACAGGAACCGGGCGCGACGCCTGGTTCGGACCGAGGCGAGCGGCGCTCCGCCGAAGACAGCGAAGCGGATTCGCTGGAGTTTGCGCAGCAAAACGAACCGCCGCGCGGGCTGATGCGCAAGCGCCCGCACGTGGCGCTGTGGATTCTGGCGGCGCTGTTCCTGGGCGGATTGATCGCACTCATCCTCGTAGAACTTGCATCCGGCTGACGGCGCTCTCTACACGCACACATTTCCGGACCGCTATCGCCGCGCGCTATTGACGGAATCGCGTTTTCCATTGACCATAGGATTCCTTCGTCGAGGGCCGAATGCAGCGCATTCTTTCCACATACCGATTTGTGAATCAGCCGCTGGGCGCGGGATTGCTGGCGGAAATTGCGCAGGCGGGATTTGCGGCGGTCGAGATCTTCTGCGCTTCGCAGCATTTCAGTTATCGCGATGCGCAACGGGTGCGCGAACTGGGCGACGCGCTGGGCGAATACCGCCTGGCGCTGCATTCAGTGCATTCACCGACGGACCGCGACCGTTCGCCCGGCCGCGAGAGCGGCGTGGCGATTTCCATTTCCGATCCGGAGCGCATTCGGAGGCTGGATGCGGTGGACGAAATCAAGCGCGTGCTGGACGTCGCGGAGCAAGTGCCGTTCCAGTATCTGATACAGCATATCGGGCACGGACGGCAGGCGGCGGACGCGCGCAAGTTGGACGCGGCTTTCACGTCACTGGAAAGTCTTTCGATGTTCGCGAAGGCGCGTGGCGTGACGATTGCGTTGGAAAATACGCCGGATGAGCTGGGCGCGCCGGCTTCGTTGCAGCATTTCATCACCGACACGCATTTGCATGATTTGAAATTGTGTTTCGATATCGGGCACGCGCACATCGAAGAGGGCGTGCCAGCTAGCTTCGACGCGATGCGCGAGCGCGTGGTGACGACGCACATTCACGATAATCACGGCGATAAGGACGAGCATCTGCTGCCCGTCGATGGGACGATTGATTGGGATGCGGCGCTTGCTGGGTTCGCCGCCGCGCCGGTGGAGCTGCCGTTCGTTTTTGAGATCAAGGCGCAGCCGACCGGGACTGGACCTTCGCTCGAGCAGGTTCGAGAGGCCTGTGACAAGCTACAAGAAAAGTTCGAGGCGCAGAAGTAGGGCGCGGGGCTAAGGCGAGCTACTTGAAATGAAGTACATGCCATAATAGTTCGCGGTAAATAATCCAACGGAAAAACTACATGACCCAGGAAGCGCAGGCAGCGGTTCCAACTATCACTATCGAACAGGCGGGCGCGCACGCAGGCGGCACCGCCGCCATTCGCGGCTGGCTTTACAATCTGCGCGAATCGGGGAAATTGCTGTTCCCGATTTTCCGCGATGGCACGGGCATCATGCAGGGAGTGGTCTCGCAGAAGGAGCATCCCGAAGTTTTCAGCGCACTGAAGGGACTGCCGCAGGAATCCAGCGTGATCGCCACTGGTGCGATTCGCGCCGAACCGCGGGCACCCGGCGGATTTGAAATGGGCGTGAGCGCGATAGAAGTGGTGCAGCGCGTCTCCGATGCAGAGCCTTACCCGATCCAGCTGAAGGAGCATGGCGTTGATTTTTTGCTCGACCGGCGGCATCTGTGGATTCGCACGCCGCGGCAGGCGGCGATCCTGCGGATTCGCGCGGAGGCGGAGCGCGCGGCGCGAAATTATATGGACGCGCAGGGTTACACGCTCACTGACGCGCCGATTTTCACTCCGGCAGCGTGCGAAGGCACGACCACACTTTTTGAAGTGAATTACATTGACGAGCAGAAAGCTTATCTGACGCAATCTGGGCAGCTATATGTGGAAGCGCTGGCAGCCGCACTGGGCAAGGTCTATACATTCGGCCCTACGTTTCGCGCGGAAAAATCGAAGACGCGGCGGCACTTGACGGAATTCTGGATGCTCGAGCCTGAAGCCGCTTACGCGCATCTCGAGGACATGATTCAGCTCGCGGAAGGACTGGTGAGTGCGGTGGTGCAGTCGGTAGCGAAAAATCGCACGCGGGAGCTGGGGCTGATTGAGCGCGACGTCGCTGCGTTACGGAAAATCACGCCGCCTTTTCCGCGCATCACCTACGATGACGCGATCAAAGTGCTGCAGAAGGCGGGCAATCCAGCGAAGTGGGGAGATGATTTTGGCGGCGACGAAGAAACAATTATCTCCAAGGAATTCGACCGGCCGGTGGTGATTCATCGTTATCCCGCGGCGATGAAAGCATTTTACATGGCGACGGACGCGGCGCGGCCGGAACTTTCGTTGAGCTTCGATATGATCGCGCCCGAAGGCTACGGCGAAATTATCGGCGGCGGCGAGCGCCTGGCGGATTACGACACGCTGGTGCGACGCCTGCGCGAACACAATCTGCCCGAGGAATCTTTTCAGTGGTATTTGGATTTGCGGCGTTACGGCAGCGTGCCGCATGCCGGCTTCGGCTTGGGTCTGGAACGCACCGTCGCGTGGATATGCGGAACGGAGCACATTCGCGAGGTCATCCCCTTCCCACGGATGCTCTATCGAGTTTATCCTTAAGGGTCCCTCCCCGTCTTGGGGTCGCGAAAATAAAAATATGCCTGACAAAATTCGCATTATCGGTGTGCCGATGGACCTGGGCGCGAGCCGCCGCGGCGTGGATATGGGTCCTTCCGCGTTGCGCGTCGCGGGATTGCAAACGCGGCTGAAACAACTGGGGCGGCAGGTGGAAGACATCGGCAACGTACAGGTGCCGCAGCCCGAAGAGCAACCCTACGGCGAGAAGCGCGCGCGGTATCTGGATGAAATTTCGCAGGCCTGCAAGGGATTGGCCGACGCGGTGAAGAAAACTTTGGACGAGGACATGATTCCGCTGGTGCTGGGCGGCGATCATTCGATTGCGGTGGGCACAACGGCGGGCGCTGCGGCGCACTTCGATAAGGAATCGAAACGAGTGGGCGTGATTTGGCTGGACGCGCACGGCGATATGAACACGCCGGATTCTTCACCTTCGGGCAACGTGCACGGCATGCCGCTGGCGGCGATCATGGGTTATGGGCCGCCGGAGCTGACGGATTTGGCCGGTATCAAGCCGATGGTGGAACCGCGCAACGTGGTGCTGGTGGGAATTCGCGATCTGGACGCCAAGGAGCGGCGACTCGTAAAAGATTCCGGCGTGCATATTTTCACGATGCGCGATATTGACGAGCGTGGGATGCGCGAGGTGATGTCCGAGGCACTGCGATTTGCGGGCGACGATACGGCGGGAATTGTCGTGAGCCTGGATATGGATTTTGTGGACCCGAGCGACGCGCCGGGAGTGGGCACGCCGGTGCGGGGCGGCGTGACGTATCGCGAGGCGCATCTGGCGCTCGAGATGATCGCGGACAGCAAGCAGATGGTCTCGTTTGAAGTGGTGGAAGTGAATCCGGTGATTGATTTACACAATACTACTGCGTTGCTGGGCGTTGAACTGGTGCTCTCCGGATTGGGGAAGAAAATCCTGTGATGAGCACGCAAAAACGTTTGCGCATCGGCGTGCTTTTTGGCGGGCGCTCGGGAGAGCACGAAGTCTCGCTCGCTTCCGCTGCTTCGGTGATTCGCGCGCTGGATCCCGAAAAATATGAAGCGGTGCCGATTGGGATTTCGAAAGACGGGCGTTGGTTGGTGGGAACCAGCTCAATAAAATTGCCGGCGGACGTGCTGAAATCCGGCGATCGCGTGGTGCTGCCGCCCGACCCGAGCGCGGCGACTCTGGTTCCGTTGGGCCCCGCGGCGGGGCAGCCCAGCGTGGGCGTGGATGTGGTGTTTCCGGTCCTGCATGGCACGTTCGGCGAAGACGGCACGGTGCAAGGGTTGATCGAACTTGCGGGAGTGCCGTATGTGGGCGCGGGTGTGCTGGCGTCTGCGGTGGGCATGGATAAGGACGTGCAGAAGCGGCTGTTCGAACAGGCTGGTCTGCCGATCGTGCCGTTTCTGGCTGTGCGTCGCTCGGAGTGGGAGCACGAGCGCGCCAAAGTGCTCAAAGCTATTAAGAAGAAATTCCGCTTTCCGTTGTTCGTGAAGCCGGCGACGCTGGGATCGTCGGTGGGGATGACGCGCGTGAAGGCGGCGCATGAAATTTCTGCAGCGATGGACCACGCGGCTGAATTTGCATTGAAAATTGTGGTGGAGCGCGGCGTGGTGGGGCGCGAAATTGAGGTTTCGGTGCTGGGCAACGACGATGTGAGCGCTTCCATACCGGGCGAAATCGTGCCGCATCGCGAATATTACGATTACCAGGCGAAATATCTGGAACAGGGCACGCAGTTGCTGATCCCGGCTAAATTGACGAAGGCGCAGGTGGCTGTATTTCAGGATTATGCGGTGCGATCTTTCCGCGCGATTGACGGCGCGGGGATGGCGCGCTGCGATTTCTTCCTTGAGAAGCGCACCGGCAAGATTTACGTGAACGAACTGAACACCATTCCGGGCTTCACCTCCATCAGCATGTATCCGAAGCTGTGGGAAGCCTCCGGATTGCCTTATCCGAAGCTGATTGATCGGCTGATCGAGCTGGCGATTGAGTTGCATGCTGAAAAGGCGCGCACCAAGTATTCCATCGAGCTGCCTGCCGGTTCTGGCGGCGCGCTGGACACGTAGTAACAAATCCCCTTCCCTGTGCGTAGTAAGAAAAGAGCCCCGCTACGGTGCGGAGCCGCGCTTGACGGCGCGGGCTCAGGGCATTAAACTAACCAGTTAGTTAAAGAATGCCTGCCCCTGTCAACGGATCGTATCTGCGATGCCACCGACTTGAGATTGCGCCCACGGGGACCACGGCGGGCTTGCGCTATGCCGCCGAAGGGATGAAGCGCCTAGGATTGTAGGAACCAGACGATGCGACGCGGACGAAGAAAAACTGAGAATCCAGCCACGGCACGGCGCATTCTGGCCGCGGCCGAGCAGCATTTTGCCGCGCAGGGGCTCGCGGGCGCGCGCACGGAACAAATCGCCACGGCCGCGCACGCCAATAAGGCGATGCTTTATTATTATTTCGGAGACAAACGGCATTTGCACCGCGCCGTGCTGGAGAATCTTTTTCGGCAGCTGCGCAACGGAGTGTACCAGCCACAGCGCAGGCAATCGTCTCCGCGGGAACGGCTGCGCGATTTCATCACTGCTTATTTCGACTTTCTCGCTTCGCATCCGAATTACCCGCGCCTGGTGCACCGCGAAGCGATGGAGTCAACGAAGGAATTCGACTGGATCGTGCGCCAGTATCTGCGGCCTTTTCACAATCAATTGGTGCGCACGCTGCAAGAAGGAATCGCGGCCGGTGAATTCCGCGCCGTGGACCCGCATGACACAGCGTTCACGATCATGGGCATGACCACTTCCTATTTCGCCGCAGCGGCGATTTTCAGCCAGGTGGCGGGACACAACCTGCTGACGCCGCACGCCCTGGTGGCGCGCAAACAGGCACTGCTGGATTTTCTGGATCATGGATTGACTCGAACAAAAGCGAGGGCCCGATGACCGGCCGAAAATTTGCGACGTTCCTGTTGGTGATTTTCACGATCGCGGCGGTGGCTTATTATTTCACCACCCCGCGCGGGACGGACATCCCGTTGATCGGAGTGGTGGACGGCAACGAGGTGATCGTGAGCCCACAGATGACGGGGCGCATCATCGCTCTGAATGTGGACGAAGGCAGCACGGTAAAGAAGGGCGACCTGATCGCGGTGCTCGATCGTACGGAGCTAGAAGCGAACCTGGCGGCCACCAAAGCGAATGTGACCAGCCTGGAAGAACAGGTGAACGAAGCGAATCACAATTACACCTGGACCAATGGACAGACGGACGCTTCGCTGATCGAAGCGAATGAACGAGCCACTTACGCGCAAGCGCAATTGGAGCCGGCGCGCGCGCAGTTGAAGCGCGATCAGGACGATTTGCGGCGCATGCAACAACTGTTCGATAAGGGCGAAGTTTCGGCGCAAGACCGCGATCACGCTGAAGCCGCAGTGAGGATTTCACAGGCCAATGTGACGGCGCTGGAACAGGCGACCAAGGCCGAGGCGGCGGCGGTGAATGTGGCGCAGGCGAATCGCATTCAGGTGGATGCGCGCAAGAGCGCGATTTCTACCACGATGGCGCAATTGGAACAGGCTCGCGCCACCGAAGCGCAGATGGCCACGCAATTGGGATACACGAAAATCTATGCGCCGCTGGACGGGATTGTATCGCTGCGCGTCGCGAAGCAGGGCGAAGTGGTCGCGATCGGGTCGCCAATCGTGGTGGTGGTGGACGTGGACCATCTGTGGGTGCGCGCGGACCTGGAAGAAACTTACATTGATTCCGTCGTGATCGGACAGAAGCTGCGCGTACAACTGCCTTCGGGAACAATCACAGAAGGCCCGGTGATTTTCCGCGGTGTGGAAAATGATTTTGCCACGCAGCGCGACGTGAGCCGCACCAAGCGCGACATCAAAACTTTTGCGGTGAAGGTGGCGATTCCTAATCCGGACCGCAGGCTATTTACGGGCATGACGGCGACGGTGCTGCTGCCGCGGCCGCCGCACAAGAGCTGGTTCGCGCAACTGTGACTCCGACGCGAGCGCCGATGGAACAATCAATTGCCAACGCGATTGAAGTGCAGCACCTGACGAAAAAGTTCGGTGAACTGGTGGCCGTGAACGACATCAGCTTCAGCGTGCGGCAGCGGGAGATTTTCGGCTTGCTGGGGCCCAACGGAGCTGGAAAGACAACACTGATCCGCATGATGACGACGCTGACACCGCCCACTTCCGGCACGGCGGTGATCGCCGGACACGACGTGCGTACCGACGCCGACGGCGTGCGCAATGCCATGGGCGTGATTCCGCAGGCGCTTACTTCCGACCCGGAATTGACGGCTTCCGAAAATATGCTGATTCACGCCAAGCTTTACGGCGTGCCGCGTGCGACGCGCGACAAATTGATTCTGGACCTGCTGGAATCCGTGGATCTGGTGAAGTTCAAGGATGCGCTGGTGCGCACATTTTCCGGCGGCATGCGCCGGCGGCTGGAAATCGCGCGCGGTCTGGTGCACTCGCCGAAGATTTTATTTCTGGACGAGCCGACTACCGGTCTCGATCCCGTATCGCGTTCGAATGTGTGGCAATTGATTCGCAATTTGTGCGAGCGCTCGGACCTAACGATTTTGCTGACCACGCATTACATGGACGAGGCGGACAAATTGTGCGACCGCATCGCCATTGTGGATCACGGCAAGCTGGCGGCGCTGGATACTCCGGCGAAATTGAAAGACAGCGTGCCGGGTAATGACACGGTGGAAGCGGAATTCGCAAATGCGCCGGCGGATTGGATCGAGCAGCTGCGCAAGTTGGCGCAGGCCGCGGACGTGACGCAGCGGGACGACATGGTGCACATCGCATCGCACGACGGGCCAGCGACAGTCGCTGTTTTGATGGATCTGGCGCGGGCGCGCAGCGTGCAAGTGAAGCGCGTCACTGTGCAGGGTACCACGCTCGACGATGTCTTCTTGCATTACACCGGGAGCGATTTGCGCGATGCGGCAAAAGAAGGAGCGCGGCTTGATATCGGCCATCTTTACCGTTAGCGGCGCTGGACTGCAGCGCCACGCTCAAGGACCACGATGAATTTCCGGCGAATCAGTGCGCTCATTGAACGCGATTTGCGGAAATTCTTCCGCAGCCCCGCGCTGATGATGGTGTCCATGGTGCTGCCGCTGGTGCAGCTGATCGTGCTGGGCTACGCGTTTGGCGGAAAAGTGACCGGCGTGGAAATTGGCTTCGTGGACCAGGACCACTCGGTGGAATCGCACAAAATCCGCGAAATGTTTGACGGCATCACCGCGGGGCCGCGCACTTTTAAGGTGATCGAATACGATTCCGTACCGCTGGCGACGCACGATTTGCAAACAGGCAAGGTGCGCGCGCTGGTGGTGGTGCCGCACGAATTTTCCCGCCGGTTCTATCAGCACGACCGGCCGCGCATCGCGTTCACGGAAGATAACACCGACCAATTCATTTCCAGCGCCATCATCGAGCGCGTGCAGCAGATGGTGGAAGAGCTAAACGCGCCGGACGTGACGCCACGGCTGGAAGGCTCGGTGCAATTGAACACGGTGGAGATCTATCCGTACGTCGAGTACATCAAGTATTTGCTGGCCGGCACGATCGCGCTTTCGATTTTCGTGGTGGCGATGATCGGCGGTGGAATTACTTATATTGATGATAAAGCGCGGGGGCTGCATGAAGGCTATCTGGTGACGCCCATTAAGAAATCGGAGCTGGTGTTTTCGCTGATTGGCTCGGGCGTGATCAAGGGAATGATGACCGGAATGGTGCTGACGATCATCGGCGGGCTTATCGTCGGGCTGCCGGAAATATGGAATCCCGTGCGGCTATTTTATTTGGTTGTGGTGGTGGGCGCGACGGGGCTGGCGATGATGAGTTTCATGTTCCTGCTGATGGTGCGGGTGGACGATCCGCTAGTGCCGCGCGCGATTTTCGGCGTGTTGAATACGCTGCTATTCTTTCCTTCGGGCGCGGTGTATCCGATCGCGGCATTTCCGTGGTGGCTGAAATGGGTTTCGGTGATTGATCCGTTCACCTACGCGGTGCATGCGCTGCGAAACCTCACGCTGAAAAATACCGGCATTGAAGGAATCTATCTGGACGTGCTAGTTTTGCTGGGCATCGCGGCGGTGATGACTACTTTCAGCATTATGTTATTCAAGCGACAACTCTAGCGCGGCCCGCGGGCAGGCCAGCCGCCGCACGCCTGCTGCTCACGCGCCGACAAATAAACTGAGGAGATATCGTGGCAATTTTTGATACGTCACAGGAGCACCCGCCGGATAAGGTGCGGCGGTACATTATTACTACAATCGTTTTTATCGCGCTGGTCGTGGGCTCTGCCTGGTACTTGCTGCGATTTCATACGGAGGTTCGCACCGCAAAGCATTTCCTGGACACGGTGACGAGCGGAAATCTGGAACAGGCTTATCACTTGTGGAGTCCCGGGCCGAGCTATTCGTACCAGGATTTTCTGGATGATTTTGGGCCCAACGGTTATTACGGTCCGGTGAAGAGTTATCACATCGAAAATGCGGAAGAAATTAAGCAGGGGCCCGTGCAGCCATCCGGGACCGTCGTGACGGTGGAAGTGAGCCCGTACGCGCCGTTCCCTTCCTCGAATGATGTGTTGAAGCAGAGCAAGACGAAGGAAGTTCGGCTGCAAGTGGAATACAAGGATCAGTCTATCGGGTTCGCGCCGTAGTGTGATGAAGGGCGCCGTACCGCGACGGAAGATGCGCGCGAGACATTGGATTCTTTGCGCGCGATTATTTTTCGGCGAGCAATTCTTCGCAGTTCTGGCGGACTTCATCAACAGCGATGGATGAGATCGGGCGCGGATTGCTCGCGACAACGGCTTTGTCGCCGCGCGGATGATCAAACGTGGCGCCGGTTTGCACGATGCGGTGGGCTGCCTGCCAGGGGCGCCACTGTACTGGGTCCGTGACGCTGAAGATCGCGACGCTAGGGCGCTGCAAGGCTGCCGCCAGATGCGCGGGGCCGGAATCATTTCCCACGAAAATGCGCGAGGCGGCGATGAGCGCGATCAGCTCGCGAATATCCAGCTGCGAATCCAGCACGACGGCGCCATTCGTCATTTCGCTGCGAACTTCAGCTGCAATCTCATCGTCGCGCGCCCCCAGGTTCACTACACTTGCAATTCCACATTTCTCGCGCAGCCAACGGGCGATTTCGGCGAATTTTGCGACGGGCCAGCGCATGGCCGGCAAACGCGCGCCGGGCTGCAACACGGCGTAGGGCGCTCCGGGCGCGATTTCCTTCTCTGCTAGCTTGCGAGCCACTGCTGCAATCGCATCCGGCCGCGCGAATACCTGCGCGCGAGGAATCGGGCCGCGCGGCAGGCCGGTGAAATAAAACTGCGAGATGCGATGCTCGACGGTATGCACGGCCGGCGCGCCATAGAATTCCTGCACGTCTGGCACCGCGACATTGCAGAGAAGCGAATACTGGTATCCGGCCCAGCCAACCCGCAGGGCTGACCCGGACGCGCCGGTGAGCATGGCGCTGCGCGGGCCGCCGTGCTGATTGAAGACGATGGGAAATTTACGGCAAAGCAACTCGAGCGCCGTCTCGCCGAAACCGCGCGCATGGATCAGTTCGGCGATCGCGGCGTTTCCTTCAAGCACCGGGGCGAAGCGCGGCTCGACCAGCACATTGATTCGCAAATCGGGGCGCCAGGCATGCAGGGCGGCGATGGCCGGAGTTTCCAGCACCAGGTCGCCCAGCGAACGCAGGCGCACGATCAGAACTTCGGCGCGCTGCGGCAATGCCGGCAGCAGAGTCGAGGGATCGTGCGAGTTCGGCGGGGAGTTCAACTTTTATGACGCGGCGAGCTGCGCAGCTTCATTCGGCTTCAATGCGGGCTTCATCAATCAGCATCACCGGGATGTCTTCGCGAATCGGATATACGCGATGGCACGACGGGCACTTCAGGCCGCGCTGGTCGCTGGTCAACTTCACCGGAGTCTTATCCTGCGGGCAAACCAGAATATCGAGCAGTTCCTGCGAAACAGCCATGAAATTCCTCCCAGCGCACTGTAGCAGAGTGGCGCGATGGGCGGCAAGCTCGGTGGACGTTTTTGCGCTTAGCGCGATGTAGTGAGCGTCACCGCGTTACCCGGCACGATACGATGCGACGGGACGCATACGGGATCGGTGCGCGCAACAGCTAGCCCAAACGCGCGACATTGAAATTTAGCTGGCCGCGCCATTCCGCGCCGGAGGCCATTTCGAGCGGCCAGACTGCAATGATTTGCGAGCCTTGATAAATGCGCTCGAACCCCTCTTCCGATTCGGATACCGTTTCGATGGGCGTGATCCAGAATTCCTGCGCGTGCGGGGCGGTAAGCGTCACGCTGACGCCTTGCCATTCGTCCACGACGCGCAAATTCGAATCCGGCGCGACCGCGGACCAGCGCAGCGGTTGGCGCTCGCCGGCAGATTCAAAATAGCGGTTGTGCGCGGACGGCGCGAGGAAATTCAAGACCGCTTCGATGCCCACGTAAACAGAGGCGCTGCCAGCCGCCGCGCGTCGCAGGGCTACGTCGCAAAGAATGCCGAATCCCGCAACGCTATTCGCAAACGAAAAAGTTTTCTCGGCTGTCCAATCCCCGCTGGCTTCCGATACCAGATTCGCCTGCGTGGGAGAAACTTTCAGCGTGCGATAGTTTCCGCCGGCGAGCGCCGGATCTTCGGCCAGCTGCGCCATGCCGCAGTCCGGATGCTTCTTTTCGCGGCCGAAAAGCAGCAAACGGAAACTGTGGCGCGCCCATCGGTCGTAATAGAGCCAGCGATCCAGGCCTGTCTCTTTCGCGCGCGTTTGCTCGTGGATAGATTGCGCGCCACGGGCCTCGCCTGCTTTCAAATTCTTGAGCTTCGCGTGGTAGGACTCCGGGCGGCGCGCCAGCGAATTCACCAGCGCGGCATTGGACTGGCGGCAATCGAGCGCGGAAATCGTGGCGCCATCCGCGGGACAAAGCACTGCGGCGTAGCGGTCAGAAGTGAAATAAATTTCGTCGCGACCGTCCGAGTCAAAATCCATCGTGACGACATTCTGATAGTGGCCGGTGGGATTAGCGAGCGCATCGGCGATCGCTTCGGCCCGAATCAACGAGCGCCATAGCTCCGTGCGCAGGTGCGGAGAATAGAGGCCGCCGAACACGCCGTGCCAGTAAGGATCGTTGCACTGGCCGCGCAGCGTCAGCGTGCGGGCTTGCTCGCGCGCATCGCGGAACGCCTGGACCGGGTGCGGATGCTCGAAGAGCTTGCAAACTTTTTCAGAGACGTGCAGCATTTTTTTGTGCAGCAAATTCGATTCGCCGTATTTGGAGAAGAAGTTGCGCCAGATGCCGCCGCGCAGGAATGGCAGCATCTCGGTGCGCGCGACAAATTCAGCGGATAGCGAGTGATAACGAATTCGCGCCGGAGTGGGAAGCGCCCATTCCATCATTTCGCTGTAGGAAGCGGCGGGAAGGTCGGCCCGTCCGAGCGGCGCGCACGAGGAAACCGCGGTTCCGGGCGTCGCGGTTTCCAGCCAATCGGAATTCTGCTCGAGGGCGACGAAGAGATTTTCCAGCCAGCCGTCGGTGTAGCAAAGTTTGTTCGTTCCGGGCCAGACGCCGAATTTTTCCAGATCGTCACCCATGGCCGCGAAGCCGCCGGGATGATCCTTCGCGGAAATGCGCAGGAATTCGATGGTATCCGCGGGTGCGTGAAAAGGCAGCAAATAGCGCAGTGCCTTCAGGCCGGGCAAAACTTTTACGGAGTGGCGCTGATCTTCGGCGAGATGGTAGCCGTAGAGCTGGTCGAGTTCGAAGCCCGCGCCGAGAAAATGATTGTCGTCCACCAGCGTATATTCGACGCCGGAAGGCGCAAGCGAAGAAGGCAGCTGCGGTTCCCAAACGCGTTCGGCGAGCCACGCTCCACGCGGGCGCGCGCCAAAATGTTTTTCGATGTAGTCGGCGAGTCGCGTGATCTGCTCGTGGCGGTCTTCGGGCGGAATGGCGATCAGGATCGGCTCGTAGAATCCGCCGCCGGCGAGTTCCACCTGGCCGCGCTGCACGAGCGTGCGCAACAAATCGAAATATTCGGGATGGGCTCGCTCGATCCATTCCAGCAGCGAACCGGTGTAATGAAGACCCACGCGGATGGATGGATGGCGCGCGAGGACTTGAACAAAAGGCAAATAGGATTGCGCGTAGGCGCGCTCAATCACGTCATCAAAGTTTCCCACCGGCTGATGCGCGTGAATGAGCAGGACAAACTGAAATTTCGCCACTCAGGGCCTCGCTGAAGCATTAACAGGATAACCTGAATGCGCGCGAGTTCTCAAACGCACTTCGGCGCGTTGCCCTCACAAACAATCAAGTGCGCTGCATCGCAGAATCGTGGAGCGACGATTGTTTTGACGCTGCGCGCGGCGGTTCAGGCCGCGCAAATTTGCGAGCGGACGTCAGCGGCACTTGCGAAGTGCGTGAGGCGCTCCTTCGCGCGAGTCATCGCGGTGTTCAGGGAGGCGTCGGCGACCCGAGCCGGCGCGTAAATCACGATCATGATTGCATTCGCGGATTCGGTGATCATACTGCGCGTGGAATCGCTGATGGGGCTGCCGAAAGGGCCCGCGGGATCAGCCAGGACTGGCCGGCCCTCCAGATGCCAGATTTGTTTGCCGATACCTTCGTATTTTTCGCCGGCGGCGCCATAGCGCAGCGCTACGGGCGGATTAATTTTCGAGCGGTCGTAGCAGCCGTAGGGCCAGCCGGTCTCGAGCGAGCCGAGGTTGCCGATGTCCACAACATTCGACACGCGGTAGAGGCCCTTGCCCTGCACCACGCGGCGCAGCAGCGCTTCTGACGACGGGCGATATTTCGAAGGGTCCATACCCCATTCGCGAAACATGGCGCGCACGGCGCGAACCGACCCCGCTTCGGCGAGGCTTTCCACCGTAAATTCGGCGCGCTTGCGCGCGCAGACGTCGTCCATCAATGGTGCGAGGTCGGGATGCAGCAGCACGACGCTCGCGCCATCCGCTTCGACGACGCCGAGCTTAACGCCAGGCAATGCGATCTTGATTTCCATGCGGTTCGCTCTTTCCAGGCTGCTATGATGACACGCAACTAAGAAATTCAAGGAAATTCTAACGGGAAACGGACCGGCGCGCGATGAAATCCAGCGAAAAATACGAAAAGTTCGAGCGGGGACTGGAGCATTTCAACGCGCGAGAGTTTTTTGAAGCGCATGAAGTGTGGGAAGAAGTCTGGCTCACAGAGGACGAGCCGGAAAAGACGTTCCTGCAAGGAATCATACAGATTGCTGCGGCATTTCATCACTATCGGCGCGAAAACACCGACGGCGCAGAAACGCTGCTAGCTGCCGGAATCGTGAAAATTTCGCGATTCCCTGCTCAACATCGCGGCCTGGCGATTCATGATCTGCGCGACGAAGCGAAGTGGTGGGCGCGCACCTTGGGCGAGTTGCAGCGCCCCGGCGACGATCGGCTACCCACGATTCGGCGCGCAGACCGCCGCGCTCCTCCAAAGACGGCTGATGCGCGTGTCGAGACTCACCGAAACAAAAGTTGATAGGCGCGAGATCATCTGCCGCGGGCCGGCAAGTCCTCGTCCACATTTGCCGGCGAGGAATCGTACAGAGGGCCGATTGGTTCGAATTTTAGGGATCGACGATGATCTGGCCCTTCATCCGTTTGTTTCCGGTGTCACAAGCCTTGCAGCAGACGAAGGTGTACGTTCCGGGCTCGGTGGCCTCGATATCCACCGGCACGGACTCGCCTTTCTTCAATTTAAAGCAATCTTCGCCGAAGATGAACGCGAGGCCCGGCGGCGTATTGGCCTTCGCGCCATCAGGAAACGCGCTGACATGCAGGCCGTGCGTGCGGTCGAGCGATGTAACCTGCAAGCGAACCTTGTCCCCGACCTTCAGGTGAATCACCGCGGGATCGAATTCGAAATCCTTGGCGGTCATTGCGATGCTGCGCGGAGGCGGTTCCACGGGGCGTTGCGGCTTCGGTTTTGGAGCCTGCTCGTCCTGCGGGGAGCGTGCAGAACTTCGCAGGGAACCAGGCGCGGCAAGGGTAAGCAGCGCGGCCGTCGCCAGTGATGCGGCCAAGCGAAGATAGATTTTCAAGATGGCGTCTCCTGTGGAACTCGCAGCGCGCGGAAAGTTCCGCGGCGCGACGAAAAAACGCTGCAAACGCGCCGCAAGCCATCGCAGCGCGCCAGCCATTCTAACAGTGGACTCGCCCGGCGGAGAATGGGGAAAAGTTGACACCCTGGCCGCTGTGTAGCACGCTGATTAGGTAAGCCACTGCAACGCGAGCCCGAATCGGGCATCTAATCGGAACTACTGAGCAGAAAAGAGGGAGAGACGAATGCCGCTGGACCGAGAACGCATCTTAGACGCTGCGCGGAAATGCTACGACCCGGAGATTCCCATCAACATCGTGGACTTGGGCCTGATTTACGACGTGCAATACGACGACGCCGGAAACGTAACCGTGAAAATGACGTTGACGACACAGGGCTGCCCTTCCGCGCAAGCCATCCCAGAGCAGGTGCGTGCGCGCGTAGCCGCCATAGAAGAAGTGCGCGACGTGAAAGTGGAAATCGTGTGGGAGCCGGCGTGGAATCCCAGCATGATCAGCCCTAGCGGGCGACAAGTGTTGGGACTGGAAGCCTAAGGCGGCGTTACAAAAAAGGGCGCGACGGATGCAAACACAGGCAGCGAACCGTCGCGCCAGGAAATCGTGGCACCCGCCGCAGCGCGGTGGGCCGCGCTGTTACGGCTAGGCTTTCTTGTTGGTGTACCAATCCGCGTTGATCGGCGTGAAGTTAGCCCACTTCTCCGGCAAATCTTCCAGCGCGAAAATAGCCGTTACGGGGCAAACGGGTACGCAAGCCCCGCAATCAATACATTCCACGGGACTGATGTAGAGCTGCGTTTCGGCTTCGAAGTCCGCCTCATCCTTGCGCGGGTGGATGCAATCCACCGGACAGACGTCCACGCAGGCTGTATCTTTTGTTCCGATGCAAGGCTCGGCAATCACGTAAGCCATTTCGAGTTCTCCTCGAACGAGAGGTTTTAGAACGGTTTAGCCTGAGATGCTGCTCCAAGACCGCGCCGTAATTTTTATATCACCAAAGGCAAGCCGGTACAAGCGGTTGCCGACGGCGGCGTTTGGCCAGCCTTCAAATGCGGCGTTTAGCAGGGTTTAGGGCCGGTGGTTACTACGCAGGAAGCCGGTGCTTCGGTGGACGGTGCGCGAGAATCTGGAGCGTTACGCGGCGTCTTTGATGTGGAACGTTTTTCGCTCGGCGGTCTTCTTCAGCTTGTAGGACACGAAATGCAGCACCGCGGCCAACAGAGCGAAGCAGGCGGTTGCAAGCGAGACGGTCATGAGCGCGAGCTTAAAGCGTGGCGGCTCGACAGTCAAATCATTAGAAATGATGGGTGCGATAGACCAACTCCCCGGCAGGCTCTTTGCGAAATCCGCAGCGAGGCTTTTCTAACGGTGCAGCACGTCGAAGACCCGCGCACAACCCTGCTGCCCGCGGTGACGGGCGATGCATTCGGTCACGCGTCGCGTTACCCGAGACTAGGAAAACGTGCGGCATGGTACGCTTACGCAGAGAAATCGAGAGCGCATGCGCGCAGTGTCTTTTCCGCGCGCTCTCGATGGTATTGTGGCTCAGAGTCCTGATCGCTTGAGCGGGGGTTTTTTGTTTCACGCCGGCCTTAAACACACGCAGGGCGGACATAGCGTCTTGTATGGCGATTCGCTCGTCACTCGAGATGCCGCCGCTGAGCGAAGCTCGGGCACGAATCGCCTCCTCCGCCGCCTCCACGCGCTCTGCTAATTTTTCGAGACCGAGTTAAAGAAGCGCAGCCCGATATAGCTCGCGCCAGTGACTGCTATCTGGCGGGGAGTTTGCAGAAGGCGACGGGCTGCCGACGCGCGCGTAGAATCCGGAGCTGTCCCAAGTCCTTCGCACCATTTGAGGCCCTGTGCTGCGAGCCGAGATGCTCGCAAGTGGTTCTCGTGGCTGTCAGTCCGCTAGCGTACAAAGCGCGGGAATAGCCGGGCGGGCACACGAGTAGTTCCTGACGCGTGGCGCAGTCGGAAACTGAGGCGCTGCCGCTACGCCAGCGAGCTGCGACCGCGCCGGGTTGCCGCCGGTCCCGTCAAACCGATAGAATGGCTGCATGAGAAATGGTGCGGGTCACATGCGGCTTCATGGACCGATACTTTTAACGTTCGCGGTCGTGCTGGTCATGGCGCTTATTGCGACGCGTCCTGGACGCGCGCAGACGGATGCGGGCAAGACTGCACCACACCCGGGGAAAGCTGCTGGAGCCGCTGATCCTCCGCTGATTGATCTTGCCGGTTACCGGCAATTGCTCGCGAAATACAAAGGCAAGCCGTTGGTGGTGAATTTCTGGGCCACTTGGTGCGAGCCTTGCCGCGATGAGTACCCCATGATTGTGGAGCTGGCGAAGGAATTCAAACCGCAAGGCGTCAGCGTCATTGGCGTGGACATGGACGACGAATCGGACATGAACCTGGTGCGGCGATTCATTGCGCGCACGCAGCCGCCATTTCCGAATTACCGGCAGAAGCCCGGGATTGACCTGGACACTTTCTACGACGGCGTGAATCCGGCATGGAAAGGCACCATGCCACAAACGATTTTCTACGGGCGCGACGGGCAGATCTTGGGATTTTTCCTGGGCACGGGGCCGCGGTCGGATTTTGAGAAAGCTTTTCGCGGGACGCTGGGTCCGGCGGGCAGCGGTAGCGCAGGCGAGAGCAGCCACGGCGGCGGGCAGTAGTCTGCAAAGTTTGCGGCAATTCATATTCATATCAACAGGAGGGACGCAACCATGCTTCATACACGCGGCAATAAAATCACCTGGCTGGGCCACGCGGCATTTCGCATTGACACTCCCAGCGGCCAAGTCGTTCTGGTGGATCCTTGGATTCTGACCAACCCGCTCTGTCCTGAAGCGAACCAGAAATTCGAGCGCGTGGACACTATGCTCGTCACACACGGGCATTTCGATCACATCGCCGACGCGGTCGAGCTCGGCAAGAAATTCAAGCCGCAAGTTGTCGGAATCTACGAGCTGTGCGCGTGGCTGGAATCAAAAGGCGTGCCGAATACCAACGCGATGAATAAAGGCGGGACGCAGAAAGTCGGCGAAATCGAAGTGACCATGGTGAACGCGGTGCATTCCTGCGGCATTCTCGACGGCGATCACATCGTCTATGGTGGCGAAGCTTGCGGCTACGTGCTGCGGCTGCCCGGTGGACTGACGATTTATCACGCCGGCGACACGGCGCTCTTCGGCGACATGAAGCTGATCGCCGAGTTGTACGCGCCGGACGTGGCGCTGCTGCCGATTGGCGATCACTTCACCATGGGTCCGCGCGAAGCCGCGACGGCGATTCGATTCTTGAACGTGCGCCACGTGATTCCTATGCACTTCGGAACGTTTCCCCAACTGGTAGGCCGGCCCGAACAGTTTCGCGAACTCACAAAAGACATCAGCGGCCTGGAAATCCATGTGCTGAAGCCGGGCGAATCCATCGGAGAAGCCAGCTCGCACGTCGCCGCGCAGGGCTAGGAGCGAACATGCCAGGAATCCTGGAACCGGAAGTGGAAAAATATCTCTCAAGCCTGCTGCCGGCACGCGATGAAGTGCTCGCGGATATCGAACGATATGCGAAGGAGCGCGAGATCCCGATCATCGGGCCGGATTGCGGGCGGCTGCTGTTCCTGATGGCGCGGATTGCCGGTGCAAAGAGGATTTTCGAGATGGGCTCGGCCATCGGCTACTCGGCGATATGGTTCGCGCGCGCAGCGGACCCCGGCGCGGAAATTTACTGCACCGATGGAGACCCGGCCAACGCGGAACTGGCTCGCAAGAATTTCGAACGCGCCGGCGTCAGCAAGTCCGTCCGATTTATGATCGGAGAAGCGGTGGATTTGATTGACAGCGTGGACGGCTCGTTTGACATCATCCTGATTGATGTCTACAAACGCCAGTATCCCGCGGCGCTGAAGAAGTCTTTGCCTCGTTTGACGAGTGGCGGCCTGCTGATTACCGACAACGTGCTGTGGTCCGGTCTCGTCACGCAAGAACCCAAGGACGACGATACGCGCGGCATTCTGGAATTCAACCGCACGGTGTACGGTTCGCCCGAACTTTTCCCGCTGATCGTGCCACTGCGCGATGGCGTCGCCATCTGCCGCAAGTCGTAGCAGGCGACTGTCTAGCTGCCCGGCTGAATTGAAACCGGCTGCACCAATTTAAAGTGCAGCCTGGTTTCCGCGGGCAATACAATATCTTTCTTGCCCGTAAATCCGGCAGCCGCCGTGCCCGCTCCTCCGCCAGCTAATGCGCCAATCGCCGCGCCTTTGCCGCCTCCAGCCACCGCGCCGATGATTGCGCCAAATACCGCACCGCCTCCGGCGCCTACCGCCGTTCTTTTGCCGCGCCCCTTCCCCGCGTCTTCGAACTCGGAAGTTTGGATCGAGTAGCTCGTTCCATTAACGCTGACCGAATCGAGCGTCATCTGCAGCAAGGCGTTTCCCTTGAATTTTCCCGCCGATTGCGCGGTCACAATCGTCCCGCGCACTTTTGTTCCGATCGGGAACACGACGTTGGCGTCAACCGTGACGGGTTCCGCGAGCGACGCAGCGAAGCTGTCGCCATTGTTGGCGATCTTGGAGTTGATGGTCTGATCGAGCGTCACGGTCAGCACGTCGCCGACAGGAACTACAATCGGAGGCGGCGGAGGTGGCGGCGTGGGAGCAGGCTGTGCAGGCGCCCCGTTCTGTCCATTCGGCGTGGAAGAGTTCGCCGAATTGGCGGCCGAGTTATTGGAATCGGACGCAGCTGGAGTGGACGTCTTGCCACATCCGCAAATAGTCAGGAGGAGGCCTGCGAGAAAAATCCGGTAAAGGGAGGAATGGCGCATGTGTCGTTCTCCTGTGAGATTGAGAAATAAGCCCGCGCGGGAGGGCCAGCCGCGAACGCAGCGGTATTTTATGTCCGAAGCGGCGGAATCTCAATCCTGGGGAATTCGGCAGCTGCGGTGGTTTACGGTGTGGCGGCTCTCTGCGAGGAACGCGGCAGCAGATTGCGCAGGAAGAAAGTCACATTGGCGGGTCTTTCGGCCAAGCGGCGCATGAAGTACGGAAACCAATCCACGCCAAATGGAATGTACACGCGCACGCGGTAACCATCGCGCACCAATTTCTGCTGCAAGTCGGTGCGGATGCCGTAGAGCATCTGGAACTCGAAGCGGTCATGCTTAATATCATTCTCGCGGACGAAATCGAGCGTAGCGCGAATCATCGCGGGATCGTGCGTGGCGATGCCGTGATAAATCCCGCTCGCCAGCAGAATTCTCATGAGCTTCACGTAGTTGGCGTCCACGTCGGCTTTCTTCGGGAACGCCACGTCAGGCGGCTCCTGGTAAGCGCCCTTGCAAAGCCGGATGCGGCAACCCACGGCGAGTAAATCCTGCACGTCCTGCTCGGCGCGATAGAGATACGCCTGCATCACGGTGCCAACGTTCGCGTACTCGGAGCGCACACGTTTCACCAGTTCCACGGTCCGCTGCGTGTAAGCCGAGCCTTCCATATCCACGCGCACGAAATTCGACTGGCTGGCGGCATGCGCGACGATTTTTTCGAGGAGTTCCTGGCAGAGTTCTTCGCTCAAGTCCAGGCCCAGCTGTGTGAGTTTCAACGAAACATTCGCGTCCAGGTGTTGCTGTGCGATGCGATCGAAGATGGCGATGTATTCGTCGGCAGCGCGACGCGCGCCCGCTTCGTCGGAAACATTTTCGCCGAGCAGATCCAGGCTCGCGAGTTGGAGAGCGCGATTCACTTCCCGCGCGGCTTCCAGGGCATCGTCCACCTTTTCTCCGGCGACGAAGCGGCGTGCGACGCGGCGGCTGACACCATTGCGCATCATCAGCGGAGCGAGTCGCTTGCTCTCGGAAAGGCGCAGCAACAGCGTGCGCATCAGAGAAGGCCGAGCCTTATAAATTGGGATTGGAACAGCCCGTGCAGTTGTGGCGGCATGAACTCTGAATTATGCAGCAATTGCGGCAGTGGCGTCAGCCTTTGTGCCCTTCCAGGAACCGCTCTGCTTCGATCGCGGCCATGCAACCGGAGCCGGCCGCGGTGATGGCCTGGCGGTAGTGATGGTCTTGCACGTCGCCCGCGGCAAACACGCCTTCGATGTTGGTCTTCGGACCGTCGTGGGTGATCAGGTAACCATTTTCGTCCAGATCAAGCTGGCCCTTGAATAACTTCGTGTTCGGATCGTGCCCGATAGCGACGAAAACTCCGGAGGTTTCCAGTTCGCTGGTTGCGTTGGTATCCGTGTTGCGGATTCTCACTTTTTCCACGGATTTGCTGTTCACATCGTGCACTTCTTCGATGACGTAGGGTGTCAGGAACTCAATTTTTTCGTTGGCGTGCGCGCGGTCCAGCATGATTTTCGTGGCGCGGAATTCGTTGCGGCGATGGATGAGCGTCACCTTCTTTGCGAATTTCGTCAGGAACGTGGCTTCTTCCATCGCGGTGTCTCCGCCGCCGACCACAATGATGTCTTTCCCGCGGAAGAAGAAGCCATCGCACGTGGCGCAGGTGGAAACGCCGTGACCGAGCAGGTGTCGCTCCGATTCGATGCCCAACATTCTGGCCGACGCGCCTGCCGCGACGATCAGGGTCTCGGTTTCGTACGATTCTTTACCAGCGACGACTGTAAACGGTCGGCGACTCAGGTCTACTGACGTGACCGCGCCGGACTGGAACTCCGTGCCGAAGCGCTGCGCTTGCTTGCGCGAGTTTTCGATCAGCTCCGGACCCAAAATGCCATCGGGAAATCCCGGGAAATTCTCCACCATGGTCGTCAAAGCCAGCTGCCCGCCCGGCTCGTAGCCGTCGAGCACCAACGGAGTCAAATCCGCACGCGCCGCATAGATCGCCGCAGTCAGACCGGCACAACCACTTCCGATGATAATCACCTTATGCACTGAATTTTCTCCCAGGTATTCGATGCTGCAAACCAGCGCGGCGAACCAAACCCAACAAGCCATTGTATCATTCCGCGCCCGGCCCGCCAGCGCCGGCGGGTTCGTGAATCGGTGTCCAGCCCACCTACAGACGACGCGTGATTGCACCCATCGGCGGCTTGCCTGATAATGGCGCGCGGACCGGACGCGAACATGGCGACCCCCAACAATCTTTTTCGGCTGCTCAGCGAATTCATTTTGCTGCTGCTGGGCGCGCTGCTGATATTGCTGGCTGCGACCGGGCGGATCGGGCTGCCTACACGCCCGGGAGGCGTAGTCGCGCTGGGAGCAATCTTCATATTTTGGGGCGTGCGAGCGGCTACGCGGCCCGGCCCCAAGGCCGCGGGCCCGGAAACCATGATTCGCGCCGGGTCGCTCGCGCTGGTTGGCATCTTGATTCTTGCGGTGCCATTCGTGCCGGCGCATCGCGCGCCGCAGTTGTTCATCCTGGCCGGAGGCGTGCTGGTGTTGCGCGGAGCGCTCGCCGCAGCGATTTCGGTCGCGCAGCGCTGATTTCGCGGTGACTCCCAAAGTCGAAAACCAGCGCATTCGCACTTGCCAGTCGTGCGCGTTCCGGCTAACCTCCGCCGCAGCATCCCGGGATGCGGACAAAGCATGGCTCAGCCCCATGGCACGAACCGGCTGCTCGTTAGGCGGGTAGAAAAAACGCAAGGAGAACCACCATGCTGAAAGCGTTCAAAGAATTCGCGATGAAGGGTAACGTGCTGGATCTAGCTGTGGGTTTCATCATCGGCGCGGCATTCGGAAAAATCGTCACATCGCTGGTGGCGGATATCATCATGCCGCCGATCGGGCTGATCCTTGGGAAAGTCGATTTCTCGGGTTTGTTCGTCAGCCTTTCCGACAAATCATACGCCACGCTGGCGGAAGCAAAGGCCGCCGGGGCGCCCACGCTAAATTACGGAGTTTTTCTGAACAACGTGGTGGATTTCCTGATCGTAGCCTTCGCCGTTTTCCTGATCGTAAAAATGGTGAACACCTGGAATAAACCGGCGCCAGCTCCCGCGGCCAGCACGAAGGAATGCCCGTACTGCGCTTCGTCTATTCCGCTGAAAGCGACGCGCTGCCCGAACTGCACGTCGGACTTGCGCGCGCAAGCGATCTAAGGAATTCACTGCGAGGAAAGCAGGCGGTGCGGCGGGCTTAGCTTCCCGGCAATTTCTTGGCAGGCTCGCCGGATTCCAGCCGGTGGTCGCGTATTTCGTGCACGTGCTGGCGCAGCCGCTCGACCACGGCATCCGTTTCGTCCTGCGCCATCTCGCGTTCCACTTCTCCGAGAGCGAAATGAATGATGTCGTGGTGATGGATTTCTTCGCCGGGCAGTTTGTCGCTCAATTCCAGCCAGACACGGTGCAGTAAATCAATTTCCTTGGGCGTAAGCCGCGGAGCATGCGGGCCGAGATAGAAAATCTGTTCCTGGCCCGAGGGCGTGAAAATTTCCAGGGTCACGCGCGGGCGCGGCTCCGGCATGCGTTCCCAGGCGAGCCCAATTTCGCGCGCCTGCTCCGTCACAGGCATTTTCGACGAACTGCCGGCCACAACGGTGCTCGACTGCAAATTCATCGCGGTGCGCAGAATGCCTTCCCACAAATCATTCGCAGCGGCGACGGCCAGCCGCACCGGCTTGCCTTCTTTTTCGGCCAGCGCCAGCACTTTCGTGAAAAGTAATTGTTCGATAGTGCTGAAAAGTTGGTCGGGAGCGAGATCGTATTCGCCGGAGGCCGCACGCCGCAGCATGCGCACGTGCAGCACCACGATCTCCGCTTCCTTTTGCCGCACCCGCCGCAGCGCCGCTTCCAGATGGTACAGCGCGTAATAAGTGCTCACTGGAACCAGAATGCTTCCCGGCGCGACGCCTACGCTGGTCGGCGTCAATTCCGCTTCTTGCGCCAGATTAAACTGGTCCAGCTCCACGTGAGCGGCGCCCGCGGCGTGTACGCGCATGCGATGCTCAGAAATTTCAAATACCGTGAACAGCACAATCGTGAAAACGATACCCGCGATGGTCGCTTGCGGCTTCGTAAACAAGTTGACAACCGCGATGGCCACCAACACCAGCGTGATGAGCCCCAGCCCGATTGGAATTTCCTTGCCGAAAATCACCGGATTCAGCGGCACGCGGTATTCGCGGTCTTGCGGGTGCGTGTAACGCAGCACCAGCACCGCGATGCCCTTCATCGAAAAACTCCAGATCACGCCGAAGGCATACAGGTTGCCGAGGAAAGTGACGTCGCCACGGCTGGCGATAATGGTGACGATCTGAAACGCCACCACTAGATTAATGATGCGATGGGTCGTGCCAAAACGCGGATGCGGATGCCGAAACCAATCGGTGAGCACGCCATCTTCGGACACGCGATTCAGCACGCCGTTGGAACCGACAATCGCCGTGTTCACGGCTCCGGCAAGAATCAACGTGCCGACCACCACGACAAACACGTGGAAGCTGAGCCGCACCGGAAAACTTCCCACCAGATGCATGGCCAAGCCGCCGATCAGATTCTCGGTGAAATTCCCGCGCACGCTGTCCGGAATGATCATCACCGCGAAGAACGACACCATCGAGGTGAACACCAGGCTGTAAATAAAAATCACCAGCCCGGCTTTCTTCAGGTTCTTCAGCTTGGGATGCTCGATTTCGCGATATACCTGTGCGAGGGATTCTTCGCCGCTCATCGCCAGCACCGAATGGCCCAGGCCGACGAAAATAATAATCAGCGTGATGGTGTGCGCCCACTGGTAGCGGTCGAGCCAGCCGAGCGAACCATGATCGAGTTTCATGTTCTGCGCGTTCGGCAGAGGCGGCAGGCTCCAGCCGCTGCGCACCCACAGCGTGTAAAAACACCAGCTGATCAGCACGACCACCATGATGGTGGTGAGTTGCATGATGCGCAGAGCTTTGCCGCTGGATTCCGGCACGCCCTTGATATTTTCCCACCAGAAATAAAGCGTGATGATGATGGCGACTGTCGCAGCTGTG
>Ga0209655_10000065_pt1 | contig 36905 bp, 32 predicted proteins | sample BogFormECP03_OM2_FD_188236 | JGI IMG/M metagenome (GOLD analysis project Ga0209655, IMG submission 188236) | Bog forest soil microbial communities from Calvert Island, British Columbia, Canada - ECP03_OM2 (SPAdes) (version 2) | ecosystem: Environmental > Aquatic > Freshwater > Wetlands > Bog ...
GCGGGCCAGTATCGGGACCATCGTCACTAAAGCACAACACATACAGGGTTCCATCGTGCTTGGTCACCGACGCGAGACTCGCCACGTATGCTGGCTGCTCGTCGGCGTCGAAGGCGTGGAACAGTCCGCAGTCCAGCACGGTCTCAAACATTCGCCCCAAACGGTCCAGATGAAACGCGTCAGCCGTGGCGAACTCCGCTGCGATACAGCGGTCGGCGGCTTTCTTTCGAGCGATCGCCAGCGCCGTCTCAGCCACGTCAATACCCAGAACCGATAATCCTAGTGCGGCGACGTGAAGAGCATTCTCGCCGGTCCCGCAGCCCGCATCGAGGACCGCTCCGGCGAATCCGCCTTCGGATGCCAAACGCACTATTGCCGGCTGCGGGTGACCAAGATCCCAAGGGGCAGGGTCGTCGCGGAGGTATGACGCGTCCCAAGGCAGTCCAGTCATCTGTTCGTGACGGGTTGGGCGCCGACCACGGAACGGATCGTCAGGGAGGGTTGTAGATCGCTCTGGCATGAGAGTTCTTCTTCCATCATGGTACACATGTTCGCGGACAAAAAAGAGGGGCACGATGTATCGTGCCCCTACAAATGGCACAGGCAGGAGTGCCTGTGCTACTGATTGTTAGTAGATGTCGTACAAAGGGCCGGATTGCAAAGACACAACTTACAGAAAAATCAAACTAAGAAAACGGCAAAAACAGCACACTGGCAGTTTGGTAGGCCATTTTTAGGCCACAGGATTTAGGCGACCTTCGTTAGTGGAGTTTCTGATTGGGCGCCAGTCGGGGTTTGGTTTGTTTTTATTTGATTTTTTTGGCGATCAGGTCGCCGAGGCTGGTGCGGAGGATAAAGTGGCTCACCTTGCCGCTTGCGTCCTTGATGTAGATCGCCTCTCCTAACTCGCCCCTTGCGACAAAGGTCGTTTCAGAGACAGGGATGTCTTCGTCGAATCCCGTCGTGCCCGGCCACTGATCCATCAGCTTGTCGCCCTCGCGCTTGACCTTGACGATGAAGGTTGGCGTTATCTGATATTCGCCCGCGTAGGCGTCAAATATAGCCGGGTCCACCTTTACGGCCACTCGCCGTGCATTCGGGATAGGGGTCTCGTGGTGCGCCACAAGCAGCCATCGCCCTCCACGTCGAGCAAAGACATCTGTGAAGCGTGAAGATTCGAAAAGTTTCTGTCCTCCCCAGTCCTGATCGAGTTCGGTCCGAAAGCTCGCCACCGCCATCTCGCCGTAGGCATGTACCTGGACATCCATCGGCTCGCCGCCCTTGAACACGATGCCGGAGTGATTGTCGTCAGCCCACTCTTTGGCGATATCTTCTGGCTTGACCAGCGCTCCGTTATCGCCCGTAACGATGCACTCCTCACCGTAATAGCTGATGTAGGCTTTCACGTCCCCATGCCTGAGGGCATCAAGGCGTTGGTGAATGGCTTCCTTTACTTCATTTTCGACCTTTGACGATTGATGTACCGTAGAAGGTTCTTTGCTTACCTGCCAGTACGCGAGTGCAGGAAAAATCAAAACGGAAACTGCGAAGTAGAGTGGATGTTTCATGGGAGTTCTCCCGAAATCGAGTCGCGGCATTCTACCGCGAGTATCGCCTTGTTGCTTTATGCGATATGAGTGTCCTCGAGCGGGGCGATCGATACACTGTTATTTTTCATGTTCCCTCCGAAATTGCCAGCGCAAAAAAATCCCCGCGAAACTGCCGCGGGGACGTTGAGGTTTTTGATCATGCGCCGAAAAACGGCGGACGGTCAGTAAATATCGTACAAAAGACGCGATTGTAAACACGCAAGTTACTGAAAATAAATCCGCATGAATCGCACCAAACGCACATACCGCGATTCTTTAGGCCAACTGTAGGCCAAATCGCTAGGCGCAATACAGCGCGTAACAGGGCCCAGCCGCCCGGAAGATGCAAGGTCGCACGTCTCTGTGCGACCAAAAGCCTGAGCCACGTGAGACGAAGAGCGCGCCGGAGACTTCGCCAATAATAAAAACTGAAGCAGGACGGCGCTTATCCGAAGTCTACGCACTCTCTACCATCGGCACTCAGCAATTTCTTCGCACGTTGCTCTCCCGGGTTTTCAAAAAGGAAATGTGGGACTAGGCATCTGCGCTTGGATCCTCCATGACCCCACGATGGATAGGACAAGCACGACAGAGGTAATAACTCTGAGGAGCAAAGGAGTCCTGGGCCAAAAGAGGGAAACCAAGCACAGCAGGATAGCCGCGATACCGAGAGGACGGGAAATCGTAGCAATAGCCGCCAGCGCCGATGCGATCCACAGGAGGATGTAGAAGGGATACGCCAAAAACTCAGGAATCGGGAGGCGCCCAGGAGGTTTTGGAACCATCCACTGAAGACACCAGAGCAAGCCGAACGCCGCCGAGGGCATGCTGATGAGCCAGGCTAAAAACGCCAGAAGTATCGGCCCGATCGGGAGTTTCTTTCGCCCTTGGACAACCTGCGCGGCTGCCATTCGCCCTAGCTGCGGTTGAGGCATAGCGGAGAGCGTATCACCAACCGCTAGATTTTTCAGGAACTTGTGCAAGTTCCTAATTTCCATGCCGAGCATCGGCAAGGGGAGGTTGACCCGGCGCACGCGCGGAACCTAATAGATGTCGTATTGCTCCCAGTGGAGGGTGGCGTCGGATTGGATGATGATGTGTTTGTGGGCGGTTTGCTCGAGTTCGTCCATCAGCATGGATTCGCGGGTCTTGAGAGCCTTCGCGATTTCCGGGTGGACGCGGAGCGTTAGATTTGGGCCTTCGTGTTCGGCGGTGGCCATTTTGCGGGCTTCGGCCTGGATTTCGTAGCAGAGCGTCGGAATGGATTTGACCATGCCTGAGCCGGTGCAGTATGGGCACGGTTGGCAGAGAACGCGCTCGAGGGCTTGCTTGGTGCGTTTGCGCGTAATGCAAACCAGGCCGAACTCGTTGAAGGAGAGCGCTTTGGAAGGCGCTTTGTCTTGTTCGAGAGACTGCTGCAAGGCGGACAGAACTTTTTCGCGGTTGCGGCGCTCTTCCATGTCGATGAAATCGACGACGATGATTCCGCCGAGGTCGCGCAGGCGGATCTGGCGGACGATTTCTTTTACGGCTTCGAGGTTGGTCTTGACGATGGTGTCCTCTAGGCGCGTTGAACCCTTGCCGACGAATTTGCCGGTGTTGACGTCGATGGCGACGAGGGCTTCGGTGTGGTTGATGACGATGTAGCCGCCGGATTTCAGCCAGACTTTGGCGCGGAGGGCTTTGTCGAGTTCGTGCTGGATGCCGAACTCTTCGAAGATCGGCGTGTCTTTGGTATAGAGCTTAACTTTGTTGACGAGCTTCGGCTGGAAGCGGCTGACAAATTCTACGATCTTGCTGTATTCCTCTTCGTTGTCGATCCAGATGCCGGTGAAGTCGTCGCTGACGTAATCGCGGAGAATGCGCTCAACGAGGTTCAGGTCGCGGTGGAGTAACGCTGGAGATTTGCGCTGCTCGCTGCGCTCCTTGATTTCGTTCCAGGACTTGCCGAGGAAATCGATGTCGGCGCGGATTTCGTCGTCGGTGGCGCCGCCTGCGGCGGTTCGAACGATGAAGCCGCCGGGATAGCTGTTGCCGGCTTCGCTGACGAGGCGGCGGAGACGCTGGCGGTTTTCGGCGGAGATGATTTTGCGCGAGACGCCGGTGTGATGAACCGTCGGCATGTAGACGAGAAAGCGGCCCGGCAGGGCGACGTGACTTGTGATGCGGGCGCCCTTTTTGCCGAGAGGTTCCTTGGCGATCTGGACGACTACATCCTGACCGGCTTTGAGCATTTCGGAAATTAGTTGCGGACGGCGCGGGGGGCCGGAATGTCGATGACCGCGATCGTGACGGGGTCCGCCGCCAGGGCCACTAGGACGGCGTTCGAAGCGCGGGCCACTGCTTGGGCGGCTACTGCGATCACCACCACGATCACTGCCGCGGTCGGGGCGTCCACCGCGGCTGTCCGGACGGCCTCCGCGGCCGCGATCACGATCGCGTCCGCCGCGTTGCGGGCGCTGGAAACGGGAACGGGGATTGCCGCTGCCGATACGGGCGGAATCACGCGGGAAGTCTTCGCGTGGGGCGGCTGGGCCGCCGATACGCGGAGCGCGCGTTTCGCCGGGTAGAAGAATGACGTCGTCTTCGACGACCGCGGGTCCTGCGGCGGTTTCGCCTGCGTGAGCTTCGATTAGTTCGGATTCGGCGTGCTCGGGCGTGTGTTCGTGTTCGCCATGTTCGTGATGCTCTTCTTCGTGGTGTTCGTGCTCCGCAGGATGTTCGTGCTCGATATGCACGGAATCACCCAGCGCAGCGGCGTGTTCGGCGGATTCGTGGGCGGCGTTGGCTTCGAATTCGGCGCGGTTGGCGGCGCGGTGCTCTTCGACTTCGGCGGTTTCGGATTCGGAGAGTTCCGTCTCCGCGGCGACCTGATCCTCGGCGGCATCGAGCCGGGCATCCTCTTCGGCTTCTTCCTCGGCCTCCTCTTCTTCCGCTAGTTCGGCTTCAGCGGTAGCGTGAATTTCTTCGGCCTCTTCTTCGTCGAATTCCGCGCCACCGGTTAAAGCATCGGCTTTGGCGTGATCGGAGGTTTCCTCATGCTTGGCTTCGGCGAGTTCATGGGCGATGGCAGCAGCCTGGTCTTCGCTTAGATCCGATTCGCTGCGGACAGGAGAAATCGGGGACGAGGATCGAGTTTCTAGTTGCGGAGCTTCGCTTTCCGCTGCGGGAGATGATTCGGAATGTGCTTCCGCGCGATCCGTTTCCGGGGCGGTTTCGGATTCAGAGCCGGCGTCGGCGAGGAGCCAGCGCGGGAGTCCGCCGGAGAAGCGGCGCGGAACATTGGCGCCACCCGGGCCGCTTGCGGGGCCCGTTGCGGGAATGGGAGCGCTTACGTTGCCGGATGGGCCGGATGTTTCCTCTTCGATTTCGCGTTGTGGTTCGTGATATTCCGGCTCAACAGCGGGCGGCGGAGGAGCGGCCGCAGGCTTGGCGCGATATTTTGCGAGCGATTCGCCCGGGAGAACGATGGGTTCTTCGACGGCGTCGGCTGGAGCGGAGGTGCCGGCGAAACGCGGAGTCTCGGGACGGCGATTGTCGAAGCCGCGCTGCTCGGGACCGCGTGGTTCGAATCCGCGAGGCTGACTGCCGCGATTCTCCGGACCGCGCTGATCGCGGCCACGGTTTTCGTAGCCACGCGATTCGTTGCCGCGGGATTCGCCGCCTTGAGGCGAAGCATATTTCGAAGGCGGAAGGTTGCGTCCGCCGGGGCCCTGCGGGCGTCCACCGCGATGACGCCCACCACGGCGACCGAAACGGCCTCGACCGCGATCGCCACCGCGATCACTACTGCCACGGTCCGGGCCACGGTCGTTGCCACGGCCAAAGTTCTGGCCGCCGCGATCGCCACCACCGCCGGAGCGCGACGGGTAATTCTGCGTCGGATTGTATTGCGGCGAAAAATTCTGTGGCGCGGAAGCGTTCGAATCCGGCTGGCGCTCGTGTTCTTCGGCGGCGTGGGATTCGTCGTGCGCTTCGACGTGGTGCTCTTCCGTCAGCTCATTGCCCGGAGTGGATTCTTCCACGACGCCGGAATGCTCCTCGTGAGAGAGGGAATCGTGGTGGGAAGCATCGTGTTCGGACGATTCTTCGTGAGACGATTCGTGATGCTGTTCATCGAGATGAATGACGTGTTCGCTGGCTTCGTCGTGAGCGCCGCCGGCGTGGGCGAGCGTTTCACCGGGAAGCAGCTCGACGACGTTGGACGGCGCGGGCGAGTACGCCGGCGGGGTTGTTGCTACCTGCGCATCGGTATGCCCGTGGCCGTGGTCGTAGTCCTCGAGATTTTCGAAAACGTCGCTGACGTAGAGGAAAGCATCGCCATCGAGGCCTATATCCACGAACGCAGATTGCATGCCGGGGAGGACGCGGGTGACTTTGCCTTTATAGATGCTGCCGACGAGAGCGAACTCTTTTTCGCGCTCGATATAAATTTCGACTAGCTGACCTTCTTCCAAAATCGCGACCCGCCGTTCGTGGGAGGCCGCGGAGATAACCAATTCTTTTGACATGAAAACTCCTGACTGTTTGTGATCCCGGAAGAACCGGGATTCACATTTCTGTGCGGCCGCAAAGGGCCGACAGGACGCATCGTCACGAGCGTTGGCACGTCGGAGGTCCGGGAAACCGGGGCCGGCCCGGTTTGCACCGGGACACACGCTGGCCACACTGATATCGAGATGGCTTGACGTTCGAAGCCGGAGGGAGACTTCCTCTTGCTTACGAGGCTGGTCCGTTGCCGGAGAGCTTCCGGGCCAACGGCGGACGATGCTGTCCTCACTCTAAAGATCCTTGTTTCCTGTGACCCCGAGGCTACAGGGGCCACGATTACCGACCCGGGGGAGTTTGCCGAAGCAAACGCCTCGCGCGGGACTGGCAGCGGGTTCAGTTAACGAAGCGGCGAAGCCGAACATTCATAACCAGACCAATCGCCAGGAATACAAACAACGTAGCGGAACCCCCGTAACTCATGAGAGGAAGCGGGATGCCGGTCACGGGCATAGCACCGATGACCATAGCTACGTTTACTAAAACGTGAAAACCAAGCGCTGCTGCGACGCCCATTACAAGAAACATTCCGGCGCGGTCTTTTGCGCGCTGAGCATTCTGTACCAAGCGTAACAGAAGAGCCATGTACAGCCCAAGGGCAACCAGCACGCCTTTGAACCCCTGCTCTTCAGCCCAGGCCGACATGATGAAATCTGAATAACGGACCGGGATGTAGCCGAGTTGGTTTTGCGTGCCGTTGCCAAACCCTTTGCCCCAGAAGCCGCCGGAGCCAACGGCAATCTTCGACTGGAGGACTTGATAGCCGGAGCCTTTGGCGTCATCTTCGGGGTGCATGAAGGACGTAACTCTTTCTTTCTGATAAGGCTTCATGACGCGCCACGCTACGGGGAGCATCAGGAGCCCGATGAGCGCGATTGCGGCGGCGTGCTTCCATTGCAAGCCGGCGAGAAAAGCGCCTACAACCAGCAAAGGCACCAGCACGAGCGCGGTGCCCAAATCGGGTTGCTTGAGAATCAAAGCCAGGGGCAACCCCACGATGAGCCCTGCCTTGATCAAATCCTGGAGAGAGAGCTCATCGGTGCGAACTTCCGCAAAGAAGCGCGCAAGCACGATGATTATAATCAATTTGACGAGTTCCGACACCTGAAGAAATTCGCCGAGGATGGGAATCCAGCGCTTGGCGCCGAAGCGGGTATGGCCGAATCCGAGGACGGCGACCAGGGCGACGATGCCGACCAGATAGAGGATCGGGGCCTGGTCGAGAATCAGGTGATAGTCGAGGCGAGAGAGAGCGAACATGAGGACAAAGCCGATGACGAGCCAGCGGATTTGCTTGTTCTGCATGCCTGCGAGGGAGCTGCCGTGCGTCGCGGAATAGATTTCGAGCACACCCAGGGCGCAGATGGTGGCGAGGATGGCCAGCAGCCACCAGTCGTAATCGCGGGTTCCGGGGGCGTCTTTCATGGGAAAAGAAAGTTCAAGAGTTCAAAGTTCAAGAGTTCAAATTTAGAATCAAGAATCCCAAGTGCTTTTTCTTTGCAAAACTTTGTGCTGCCTTCCAATCTGGTTGCCAAACAATTCTGAGTCTAAGCTCTAAATCTCAGCGCTGCGGTGTTGCGTTTGCTGCGTGCGTGGGTACCGCGGCAGATGCGCTCGCGGGCTTCACGGCCGGCGGCTGAATGGCCGCTGTGGCGGCCGCGCTATGGTCAACATCATACCGTTTGTCGTCGGCGGTCAGCGTGCCTTGTGTCTTCTTTGCCTTCTTATCGTAATAGGCCTTCACGATGTCCTTGACTACCGGCCCTGCGGCTTCGCCGCCGTGCTGGCCGCTTTCCTGGACGAGGACCGCGACGCAGATTTCCGGATTGCGTTTTGGCGCGTAGCCGACGAACCAGGCATTGTCAGCATACTGCGAGCCTTTATGGACCAGGTTCATTTTGTCGTAACCGATGACCTGGGCGGTGCCGGATTTGCCGCTGAATTCGATGCCGGCAAGTTTAAGGTGACCGCCGGTACCGCCGGGTTCGTTGACGACGCCATACATGGCGTCGGTGATTTTTTCGATGGTTGACTCAGAGATTGAGAATCGTTCTTCGCCGACTTTTTGAGCATCTTTCAAAAGATGCGGTTGCTTGAAAACGCCGCCGGAAGCGATGCCACCGATGAGGCGGGCGAGCTGCAGCGGAGTGGTGGTGACGGCGCCCTGGCCCGTCGCGACGGAGATGACCTCGCCGGCATACCACTTGCGATGAAAGGTGCGCTCAACCCATTCCTGGGTGGGCATGAGGCCCTGCTCTTCGGAGGGCAAATCAATCCCAGTTTTGCGGCCGATGCCGAGCTTGATGGCGTAGTACGAGAGGCGGTCAATGCCGAGACGCATGCCCACGTTGTAGAAAAAGACGTCACAGGATTTCAGGATGGCGTCGTGCAGGCCGAGAACACCGTGAGACTTCGGACCGCTTTTCGCGTAGAAAACGTAGCAATGATACTGGCGGCCGAAGAACGTACCGTAGCCGGGGCAGAAGGTTGTGAAGCCCTCTTCGGGAACGTGATCTTCGAGCATAGCCGTCGCGGTAACGATCTTGAAGACAGAGCCGGGAGCGAGTTGGGCTTGAATAGCGCGGTTGAGAAGAGGATGGAGGGGATCTTCGTTGAGCGCCTTCCATTCTTCGCCGGAAATGCGGACCGCGAAATCATTGGGGTCGGGAGTTGGGCGGCTGACCATGGCGAGCACTTCGCCCGTGCGCGGGTCCAGCGCTATTACCGCGCCGGGACGCACCCCGAGAGACTGCTCGGCGACCGCCTGCAGGTCGTAGTCAATCGTCAGTTGAATCTGTTTGCCGGGAATGGGTTCCTGTTCGGAGAGGCGGCCGAGTTCTTTTACCTCTTTGCCGACGCTGTTGACGATGACGCGGCGCATGCCGTCGGTGCCGGTCAGGATGTCGTTGTATTGGCGCTCGAGGCCGGTTTTTCCGGCGAGGTCACCAGGGCGGAGCCTGCCATTGCTGGCTTCGATTTGTTGCTCGCTGACTTCGCCGACGTACCCGCTGGCGTGGGACATGAATCCGCCCGGCAGATAACGGCGGCGCTGGACCATCAACATTTCCAGGAGAGGAATATCGGAGCGATGCGATTCAATGAAGGCGACGTCGGCGTTGGTGGCTTCCGGCTTGATGACAATAGGCTGAAACTTCGGGAGCGCTTTGGTGCTTTCGAGCTGATCTTTTAGATCGCTGATCTGGATGCCCAGGCCATCGGCGATGGCCGGCAGGTTTTTGTCGATGAGAGCGGGATCGTCGCGGAGGAGCAGGATACTGAACGACGGATAGTTGTCCACGAGGACGCGGCCATCGCGGTCGAGCATACGGCCGCGGGGAGCGATGATGGGAATGGAGCGAACGCGATTGCGCTCGGCCATTACGCCGTATTTATCGGAGTCGACGACCTGGAGTTTCCAGAAGCCGAGGAGCAACAAGCCGACCATGCCCACGATGATGTAGGAGGCGATGGCCAACCGGGCCTGTGGCAAACGATTGTCGTTGCGAAACCAGTACGACACGAAAACCCCGCGCGCGAGTGTCTTTTTGTGCGCCCGTCAAACGGACGGCGCTTTCATCAGGGCGATTCGTCGCCCATCCCGCGAGAAGCCGGGACATGCTCGCGTCACGAAAAAATCTTCAGCGTGGACTTCGAAATGTCCGTCGAAAACTTTTTTCGAACAAAAGAGTTCGAAAAATTTCCCAGGAGCTCCCGAATCACTGCTGGACGTGCGCCGCGTGAAGGCGGCGAAGTCTTTCTAAACGTAGCACTTGGGCAAGGGGGGTGCAAGCCGTCCGAAAGGACAGGTGCCTGGTCAATACCCTGTGGAAAATCCGGAAGTGGGGGATCCGCAAAGCGCTGATTTAGCGCCGATGCCGAGAGCCAGCGTGAGTATCGCGATGGCCGTGAAGCCAGGATTTTTGGCGAGCATGCGGAAACCAAAGCGCACGTCGCGCAGCACGTCTTCCGAAGAAGGAAATGTCCACATTTCGCGGCTCCTGTCTTTCGTTTGCGTAAAATTGCCGAATTGGCGGCGTGCGGCGTAGCGGGCTTCGCTGGGGTCAATGCCCGCGGCACAGTTCTTTTCTTCGCGCATCGCGAGATGAAAGGCGATTTCATCGTCGAGGTCGCCGTCGAGCTGACGGCGCATGCAAAGGCTCCTCACGCGCAAACGAAATTCGTTCAGCCACTCCGCAAACACGATCAGCTCCTGTGGGCGCTACGCCGTCTGGAGAATCCGCGACACCGCGCCCGACATGCGGCGCCAGAATTCCGTCTCTTGCGCCAACCGTTTTCGCCCGGCGGCGGTCAGGGAGTAATACTTGGCGCGCCGATTGTTGTCTGAAGTGCCCCATTCGGAAGCCAGCAGGCCCCGGAGTTCGAGCCGGTGCAAGGCCGGATAGAGCGCGCCCTCTTCCACGCGAAGCACGTCCTCGGAAGTCTGATGGAGCCATTCGGCCACGCCATAGCCGTGCATCGAGCCGCGGGCCAAAGCCTTCAGAATCAGCAGGTCCAGCGTTCCCTGGAGCAAATCTCCCGGGTTTTCGTGCTTTTCTTTCATGAAAGGATTCCTTCTTTCTCTCCATAAGAAGTTTAGGGGAGGAAAATGTTCCCAGGAAAATCACCTGGGAGCGAACTTTTTTTTGAGCTGCAACGGATTGCTCTTTAAGGAGCGGCTCCGCGGCGATGCTTGCTCACAGGCTGGACCACGCGTTATCGTAATTGGACTGCTCTCATGCAAAGCCAACCCTCGTTGCCATTCCGTTTGGCCCTTGTCGGGATGTCCGGTGCTGGAAAAACCTTCTGGACAAAGAAGTTAGCGGCGGAGGGATGGACCGCTATTTCTTGCGACGACCGCATCGAGGAGAAGCTCGCTTCGCGGCTGACGGCAGGCGGGTATGCGGGGATTAACGGCGTGGCGGCCTGGATGGGTTGGCCGGACAGCGCGAAATACGCCGAACGCGAGGCCCAGTACTTCGAGGAGGAGATTCACACTTTGGGTGAGGTGCTGACCGGGTTGGAGCGGGAATCGGAAAAACCACTGGTTTTGGACACGACTGGCAGCGTGATCTACACCGGGAATAATTTGTTGTTGCGGTTGCGCCGGCGCATGACCGTGGTATATCTCGCGGCTTCGGCGGCGGAGCAGCAGCTTTTGATCGAGCGGTACTTGAGCGACCCCAAGCCCGTGCTGTGGCGCGGGGCGTTCCAGCCGAAGAAGGGCGAATCGCCGACCGAAACCGTAGCACGTTGCTATCCCACTTTGCTTGCGGCGCGGCGGCAAAGCTACGAAGCGTTGTCGCATTGCACGCTGCAGGTTTCTGAGCTGCGCGACCCAGCGTTTAATACCGCGGCGTTTCTCGCAAAAATTCAGGCCCAGATGGAGCGCGGGCGGTGAGATACCGGAGCACAGGACGCAAGGCTCCGCTGACTTCGCTGCGCGGAGCCGTGCTGCGAGGGCTGGCGCCGGATGGCGGGCTGTACTTGCCAGTGGAGCTTGCGCGGCGCTCGCCGCAGGAACTGGAAGAGTTTCGGCGGCTGCCTTTTACCGAGGTTTGTTTTCGCGTGGTGCGGCCTTTTGCCACGCCCGATGTGCCGGAAGAAGTTCTGTGGCAGATCGTCGCGGAAGCCATCAGTTTTCCGGTGAAGCTGGTGTCGCTTTCGCCGGGCCTGCACATTCTCGAGCTGTTTCATGGGCCCACGCTGGCCTTCAAGGATTTTGGCGCGCGATTCATGGCGCGGCTGATGGGCTACTTCGTGCGCGGCGAGACGCGGCAGCTTACCGTTCTCGTGGCGACTTCCGGCGATACGGGAAGCGCCGTGGCGCACGGATTTCTCGGCGTGCCGGGAATTCGAGTGGTGATTCTTTATCCGTCGAAGCGCATCAGCGAAGCGCAGGAAAAACAGTTCACCACGCTCGGCGAAAATATCACCGCGCTCGAAGTAGCGGGCAGCTTTGACGATTGCCAGCGGCTGGTGAAGCAGGCGTTTTCGGATGTCGAGCTAAACAAGCGCGCGTTTCTCACGTCGGCGAATTCGATCAATATCGGGCGACTGCTGCCGCAGATGTTTTATCACGTGGCTGCCTACCGGCAGTTACCGGTGGCGTCGGTGCCGCTGATTGTTTCCGTGCCCAGCGGGAATTTCGGCAACTTGACAGCCGGACTTTTCGCGAAGCGCATCGGTTTGCCGGTGACGATGTTCGTGGCTTCGACGAATGCGAACGACGTTGTGCCGGAATATTTGCGTTCAGGAGAATTCCACCCGCGCGCCGCGACGCAGACCTTTTCGAACGCCATGGATGTCGGCAGCCCCAACAATTTTCCGCGCCTGCTGGATTTGTGCCGTGGCCGCATCGAGTACGTGCGCCGCGAAATCTGGGGCCACGCCGCGACGGACGAGGAAACTTTGCGCGAGATGAAATCTCTTCACGATCGCTTCGGTTATATCGCCGACCCGCATACTGCCGTCGGCGTCCTCGGCTGGGAAGCCTACAAACGCGAGCATTCCGAGCCCGCGCAAGGTTTGGTCCTGGCCACCGCGCATCCAGCAAAATTCGCGGAAGTGGTGATGCGTGCCATCGGTACAGCGCCGCCGCTTCCAGATCGCCTCGCCGCGTATTTGAAACGCACAAAATTGTCCGTGCCGATGTCGAGCGGCTACGAGGACTTCAAGGAATTTTTGCTGAAGCAGTAGGAATTACGAGGGTTTGCGCAGGCGATCGAGAAGCATGAAGAGGAAGACCGCAACGACGGCATTGATGAGCGCGGCCACAAGAAGATGCATGGTGAACCACGGTTCGGGTTGCGAAAGGAGCAGCCGCCGCGTTAGAGCAATGACGCCCTGGTGAACGCCAAAGAACGCGACCGTCAACGCGAAGCGCGCCAGGGGATGTTCTGTATCCAGGCGCGCGCCAATCGAAGACGCCAAATAGCCAATCACCGTTTTTGCGATGCCGTAAAGCCCCAACGGAACCGTCGGCCCGCTCAAACTATCCTGCAAAATGCCGATGGCCATGCCGAGAAGCAATCCCGTCGAAGGATTTCGCCGACTCAACCCAAAGTAGATGGTGATAAGCAGCGGAAGATCGAGAATCGCGGCTTTCGCGAAATAGATGGGCACAAAAGCCTGCAGAACGAGAGCGAAGGCCGTAGCCAGGACAATCGCTCCGGCGCGGAACTTGTGCACCTCAATGTGCAGTTCACCGCCGCGCAGATCGAAAGTATCGTTCATGGTTTCTCAGGCGAAGCGGGCCTGGTTATTGCGGCGGAAGGAGCGCCGGGTGCCGGCGCCGGAGCAACTGGGGCAGAAGAATCCAGTTTCATTTCCAGAGGCTTCAGCGTCAGCAGCACGAATACTTCTTCAAGGCGGTCGAGGTTTGCAGCGGGCCGCACTCGAACCTGCTTGAACGTGCTTCCCGGCTTGATATCCGCGATCGTCCCCACAGGCAAGTCGCGCGGAAAAATCCTGTCCATGCCGCTCGTTACGACGCGCTCTCCGGAATTGACGTCGTCTTCATTGGAAATATATTTCATCACGAGGAAAGGTTCCCCGGTTCCGCCGACGGGCTTCTGAACTCGCGAATCCATCAGCATCGCGCCCACGCCGCTGTCTTTATCTGTGAGCAGCAGAACCTGCGCGGTGTCCTTGTAGGACTCGATGATTTTTCCAACCACTCCGTCCGGCGTGATGACTCCCATGTTGCGGCGGATGCCATCGCGTTCGCCGCGGTCAAGATAAATGGTTTGGCTTGCGGAGTCCGCGCTGCCGCCGATCACCCGCGCGCTGACCATGGGAACATCCAGATTCGTCTGGCGGAATTTCAGCATCGCGGCAAGCCGGTCGGCTTCGGCGGCTTTGCTCTGGAGTTGCGTGATCTGCAGTTTCAAAGCGCCGTTTTCGCGCTTCAATTCCTCGTTGTCGCGCGAAGTGTTTTGCAGCGCGAAATAATGATTCCAGGTGTCGCGGATGTGGCTGATGCCATGAGCGCCGGCGCGCTCGAACGGCGAGACCGCTCCGACGGTCCACACGCGAATCAGCCGGCCTTGGGAATCACGCTTGATCTGCACGGCCAGCAGCAGCACTTGCAGCAGCACGACGCCGCCGAGCAGGAAAAGCGATCTGTGTCGAGAGGGAAGTCCGACCATTGGATGTTGTGCTCGTACTCTCTCAGGAGCGCGACGTAACGGGTGACTAGCGACGGGTGACTAGCCCCTCATCACGCGGCTCGAAATCTTGACGGCGCCGTTCTCAGTCGATGCAAACCTGCCGCAGCAGTTTGAAATCGCTCAGCATCTTGCCGGTGCCCAGCACCACCGAAGCCAGCGGGTCGTCGGCAATCGAAACCGGCAAGCCGGTCTCTTCGCGAATACGCTTGTCGAGATTCTTCAAGAGCGCGCCGCCGCCGGTCAGCACAATGCCGCGGTCGCTGATGTCGGCGGAAAGTTCCGGTGGAGTGCGTTCCAGAGCCACGCGCACCGCATTCAAAATGGTCGCGACGCATTCGCTCAACGCTTCGCGAATTTCGCTGTCATCGATCGTAACGGTCCGCGGCACGCCTTCAATCAGGTTGCGGCCCTTCACTTCCATGGTCAGCGGCTTTTCCAGCGGATAGGCCGAGCCAATTTCCATCTTGATCTGCTCCGCGGTGCGTTCGCCCACCAGCAGGTTGTATTTGCGCTTCAAATATTGCATCACGGCCTCGTCCATCTCGTTGCCCGCGACGCGCACCGAGCGCGAGTACACGATACCGCTCATGGAGATGACCGCGATGTCCGTCGTACCTCCGCCAATGTCGACGACCATGTTTCCCGAAGGCTCTTCAATCGGCAGGCCCGCGCCAATGGCGGCCGCCATTGCCTGCTCGACGAGATAGACTTCGCTGGCTCGTGCGCGATACGCGGAGTCCTGCACAGCGCGCTTTTCCACGGGCGTAATTTCGCTGGGCACTCCGATCACGATGCGCGGATGCACCAGCACGCGGCGGTTATGCGCCTTCTGAATAAAATATGTCAGCATTTTTTCCGTGACTTTGAAGTCGGCGATGACGCCGTCCTTCATCGGCTTGATGGCCACCACGTTGCCCGGCGTGCGCCCGAGCATCTCTTTCGCTTCGCGGCCCACGGCCACGACTTCGCCGCTGGACTTATTAATCGCCACGATGGAAGGCTCGTTCACGACGATGCCTTTTCCGGCCGAAAACACCAGCGTGTTTGCGGTTCCCAGATCGATGGCCAGGTCGGAGGAAAACAAACTAAACACCGACCTCAGGTTGTACCCGTTCTTATTCATTCCTCCGCCCCCCGCGAAGAAAACCTCTCCGCCGTCCAGCCGGCAACATGCTGGTTCATTGCTCGTCGCTCCCAAGGTAGCGCCGAGATGCTTACTACTCCATTGTGTCCGGACTTGGCGACCAGCGCAAACTCGCGCCCGCGTCGTCCTTCTTGCGAGATCAAAAAATGATCATCGTTCGAAATTTTTACTTGGGCACAACAATCGTAACCTTCTGCTGGTTCGTGCCGCCGCGGCGGTTCTGCCCGATGATGACGATGGTGTGCTGGCCCGGCTCGAGAGGCTCCGTAAAGTGCCGGAACGCCCCGTCACCGCCAATAATCGGCACCGGTTGCCCGTTGACCATGATGGCCGCGCCCGCTTCCGTGCGGCCGATAATTTCGACGACCCGGCCATGAATCTGCGTTCCTGTAATCTCCAGATACATCTCCTGCGTTTTTCCCTGCGCCACCAGCGTGAACCGGAACGTCTCGCTGACTTCGCTGTTCTCTTTCTTGGCATTCGTGGCCGTGACCGTCCAGAAGTAGTCGCCGCCGTCCAGCCCGGTTACATCGGCGCTGGTTCCCTTCACGGGCACATCTTTCACGGTTTTCGTGAACATCGCCGTCGTGCTGACACGTAACGTGTAGGAAATCGCCTCAGGTACCGGCTTCCATTCGAAATGGATGGAGGCCTCTCTTGGACTATCGACAATCAGCGGCTCGAAGTTCCGCGGTGAACTCAGGTCCGGCGGCGCAAGCACGTCGGACTTCGCAATAGGCCCACCCGTTGCGATGCTCACCTTTTGATAAGGTCCGATCTCCACCCTCTCCTGGCCGCGCTGCACTTCTGCGCTTCCGCTGGACACCACGATCTCGCTTTCTTTGTTCGCCGGGTCGGCTTTCACGGCCGCGCTGCTGTTGGAAGGCACTCGCGCCACGGAGTCTTCCATGCTGACCGCCGCCCTGGAATCAGGCGAAGGATAGTTTGGTGTCTTCAGGTCCACCTGCCCGATATTGATGCGCACTCCCGAACTCGAAGGTTTCTCACTCCCCATGGTGTTTTCTTCGACGGTAATAAATGTTCCGGACTTCACCGTGTACGTCGTGCCATCCGCAAACGTGATGCGCGCCGCGCCGTCCGCTGAAGTTTGAATCTGATCGCCTTTGTCCAGCGTGGTGTGGAAATCCGCGTCCACCCATTGCACGGAATTGACCTTCTTCACCTGCACTTTTCCGTCGAGGTTCACAAACTTCGCCTGCGTCTGTGTAATGGGTCCCGCGTCGCTGTCGGTCCCGATCGTTTTGCTGAACCGGTCGTACGCCTGCGTGTACAAATTCGGATCGATCAAATACAACGCCGCAATAATAATCGCCGCAACCAACACCACGTACACGGCCACGGTCTTGTACGTCACCGTGTGCCAATACACTTCCACCCGTTTAATCTTCGGGTGATTCGGGTCGTTTGGTGTCTGTGTGGTCACGGATATTCGCCGGCTATGCCGCCAATCTTGGAATCTAGCACAGTAATTAGAACGCGGAAGCCTGCCGCGTCTTGCGGTAGTTAAACAGCAAATAGCAGTTGCGCATACTAGACTTTGGTACAGGAGGATTTGTCCGAGAGGGCAGGAGAGGAATCCTCGGCCCTTGGGGCGGTCTATCTGGAATTTTCGCGTTTCCGGCGAAAGTTATTGGCCACGCAGGAATGCCAGCGTCAACGGCCATGCCAGCAGCGCAGCCGCCGGGCTGTAGCTCGCGCGTGCATCGCAGAAAAAACCGTGGTCGGCGTTGGAAATCTCCACGTTCACAAAGTTCTTTCCCGCGGCTCGCAGCGCGTCGGTCACCGCTCGAATATGTTCGGGAGGAATATGCTTGTCGCGGCCGCCCCAGAAGAACAGCACGCGGCACTGCAATCCGCTCGCGCGCCCCAACAGCCCCGGATTACTCGCATTCGGCGCAATCCCGCCGCCGTAATAAGAGGCGGCTCCCGCTAACGGCAAAGTGAGCCCCGCAAGAAACGCAGCGCGCCCGCCCATGCAATACCCGATCGCGGAAATCGGCACATCCGGCCCAATCGTTCCGCGCAGCCAGTCAAAAGCCGCTCGATGATCCACCGCCATCGAAGAATCATTCAGCGCCTTCATATGCGGCACCGTGCTCGGGAAATCGTTATAGGTCCCCTCGAACCCCTGGGCCGTACGATGGAAAAGCTCTGGCGCCACGACAACGAAACCTTCGCGAGCAAATCGATTCGAGACGTCCCGGATGTGCGCGTTCACGCCAAACGCCTCCTGAAAAACCAGCAGGCCCGGGTGCGCGCCTTCCTCTTTCGGCCGCGCCGTCCACGCTCGCATCGTGGTGCCGTCGTTCACACTGAGTTGTACATATTCGCTACTGATTTCCATTTTTGCTCCTGCGCCGCAAAAAATTTCTCGCGCGGTCCTCTGTTCAATGCCGGATAAAGTAGCTTCGCTTGTCGAGAGTCGCCGCCACGGCCACGTCGAAAAATCCCACCATCATTTCGTCGTACGTCTGTTCGCCCCAGCGCACCGCGGCATCCGGGTCCGGGTTGTGCGGATTGCCGCGCGAATTATCGTACCAGGCGACCGCCTGCAGTTCCGTTCCCGCTTTCAGCAGCCGGGGTTCCATGAGCCGGTAGCTCATCTGCCAGTGAAAATGATAGTTGACCCGCAGCAGCGGTTCCAACTGTTGTTTCGCGGCACCGCTCGAATCTTTATTCCGGTGAACGATGTTGTATTCAAAACGTTTCCCACGCAGGTGCATGTGCGGAAAAAAACTGAGCAGCATCGCATCATTCGGCAAAGTGCCGCGCGCTTCCACGCGATAATCCGGCACCCCCGGCGGAATCACGAAGTGATCGTTGGTAAGTTGAAGCGTCAGCACGCGCTGCGCGGGAGGCTTTTTCGAAAAAATCAGACCCACGCTGGTCTGGTCGTTCGCCGCGTTGCCGTTGGTCGTGTAGTGCATCTGAAAAACGAGCTCCGATCCGGCAGGAATAAATTTCGCCAGGCCGTCCGGCCAATTATCCGGCGAGCTTCCCGGCGCGTAAACAAGCAGCACGTCGCTGTCCGTCCAGTGCGTGCCGCGGCGATCCTCGGGATCGGTGAGCGTGGAGGAGATGAAAGGCACTCCGATCGGCGCGTGGCGCATCCATTGCGAATCCGGCGGCCGTATATAAACGACCGCGTGATGAACGTTGGCTCGGAGCAAAGGAAGAATTTCCACCGATTGCACCCAGCGATCTTCCTTGAAGCCCGTAGGCACGATCTCGTACGTGTACTCAACGTCGCCGCTGGCCGGCAGCGGGACGCCTTTCGGCATTTTCAAAATCAAGTCAGGCTGCGGGATGCTCCAGCTCTCCGACCAATGCCGCGGGGCGGGCGCATCGTGCGCATCACCGGCAGGCGCTCCCGCGCTCGCCCAGGCCGCCAGCGCTGCGATTTGTCCAGGAGAGAGGGAAGGGTCATTCGAAAAATGCCCAACCTGAGGATCGGCAAACCACGGCGGCATGGATTTCGCCTGCGCCGCTGCTGCAATTGCCGCCGCATAGGGCCGCGTCTCTTCATAGGTCTCAAATCGCATCGGCGCGATCCCTTCAGCTCGATGGCAAATCTGGCAGCGTCTCTGAAGAATCGGCAGGACATCACGACAAAAAGTCGGCGTTTCCGCTGCGGGAGTTCGCGTCTTTGCGGCATCGTTCCGCGGAATCCTCGCCAAAGTATCGTGCCCGCGAACGCACAAAAGAAAGAACGCAAGCGCCGCCAGCCCCAGCGCGAACCGCGTCCGAATTGGCAACGTCCGCATCATCTCCAGCCTGTGATGAAGTTCATTCGATAAGAGTTTCCCTGAAGCCCAGCTTATTTTTTCCAAAATGAACTTTATCATTCCCGAAATGAGTCCCAATGGTCCGCCAGATTCCCAACCCATCCCGCAGAAAAAACACAAATCCTCCAGATTCCGGTCAATAAGCAGTGTAAATCCGTACTAGCAACAAATTCCACAATGAACAGCCGTCACGGCCTTTTGGCAAAAAAGTTGCTAAGTATCCTCCGCAGGCCAGTGTGCGCTTAAGCCCTGCGTTTGCAGTAGCCGTGGAAACTATGGGCGTGCGATTTGCTCACTCGGCTAACTCCCACTCCCTCCAGTTTTTGTGAGGTGTTTCATGGTGGTTGAAAATACGCTTAAGACCATCCTCCTTATCACGGACGATGTCGCTGACGCCAAACTGATTCTGGATGCTCTCGCTGGTCCAGGAGCCGGCGTATTCGAAGTGCAATGGGTCAGGGAACTCTCTGCCGGGCTCAAGCTCCTGGGAGAAGGAGGCATCGGGCTGATCCTGGCGGACCTGGGTTTGCCCGACAGCCAAGGCATCGCAACTTTCGAACAACTTTTCTCCTTCGCACCTCAAATCCCCATCCTGGTCATCGCCCTTCAGAACGATGACCCAACTGCTGAGGAAGCCATCGCTCGCGGAGCCTATGACTGCCTCTCAAAAGACCACCTCGACAAATATGCCCTCACGCGAGCTCTGCGGTATGCCTTCGTGCGCAGAAAGGTCGAGGAGACCTTGTCAGCAGAAAAGGAACAAGCCCAGGTCACGCTCGACTCCATGGGCGACGCCGTACTCTGCACCGACCTCCTCGGAAACGTAACCTATCTGAATCTCGTCGCCGAAAGCATCACTGGCTGGTGTCTCCTGGAAGCAGCCGGCCGGCCGCTTAAAGAGGTTTTTCAAATCGTCGTCGGCAATACACACGATTCTGTCCCAAACTCAATGGACCTGGCGATCCCGCAAAATAAGACTGCGGGCCGCACCGCAAACTGTATTCTGATTCGGCGCGGGGGCCTCGAATTGCCCATCGACAATTCCGTCGCTCCCATCCGCGACCGCCAAGGCAATGTCACCGGCTCCGTGATCGTCTTCCACGACGTGAGCACGGCGCGCGCCATGACATTTAGAATGTTTTATCTGGCGCAGCACGACTTTCTTACCGATTTGCCAAACCGCGTCCTGCTGAACGACCGCATCACCCAGGCCATCTCCTTCGCAAAACGCAAAGATGAGCAACTCGCCCTGCTCTTTTTGGACTTGGATCATTTCAAAGACATCAACGACTCCCTCGGACATGCTATCGGAGACAAACTGCTTCAGTCGGTCGCCAAACGCCTTATCGCTTGCGTGCGACACTCGGACACCGTGAGCCGCCATGGCGGGGATGAATTTGTGATCTTGCTTCCTCAAATCGCTCATTCGCAAGACGCGGCCCTCAGCGCGCAAAAGGTGCTCGCTGCGCTGGCCGCGCCTCACTCCATCGCCGGGAGGGAGCTGCAGGGCAGCGCCAGCATCGGCATCAGCACTTATCCCACCGATGGTGAGGATGCTGACAGCCTGCTCAAGAGCGCGGACCACGCGATGTACCACGCGAAAAAAAATGGGCGCAACAATTTCGAGTTCTTCCATGCGCAGATGAGCACCCTGGCCGACGAGCGGCAGTCCTTTGGAGACCGTTTGCGCAGCGCCTTGGGGCGCCGCGAGTTTTTGTTGCACTACCAGCCCAAGATCGATCTGAAGACCGGGGCCATTGCTGGCATTGAAGCGCTGATTCGCTGGAAGCAGCCGGGCCGGGACATTGTTCCTCCCTTGCAGTTCATGCCCGTCGCCGAAGCCTGCGGTTTGATTGTGCCCATCGGCCAGTGGGTTCTCCGCGAAGCCTGCACGCAACTCCGGGATTGGATGGACGGAGGCCTGCCTCCGATCTCCGTCGCGGTCAACCTCTCCGCCGCCGAGTTTCGTTCCAAGGACTTTCTCGCAGGCGTCCGCACCGTCCTGAACGAGACCCGGCTCGAACCGCGCTTTCTCGAATTCGAACTGGCCGAACGCATCCTCTTGCATAACGTCGAGTCCAGCATCTCCACCTTTCGAGCCCTCAAAGAATTAGGAGTGCAACTTGCCGTCGATGACTTCGGCACTGGCAATTCGAGCCTGAGCGATTTGAAAAGGTTTCCGGTCAACGCGTTGAAGATCGATCGCTCCTTCGTTCAAGAGATTACCGCCGATCCAAACAGAGCCGCCGTCGCCAGCGCCGTGATTAGCATGGGCAAAACGCTCAACCAGCGCGTCATCGCCGAGGGCGTCGAAACGCGTGAACAGCGTAATTTCCTCCGCCTCGAGGGTTGCAACCAGGCGCAAGGCTTCTATTTCAGCCACCCGCTCCCCGCCGAACAATGCGCCAAGATCCTCGAAACCGGAATCCCCCCAAGCCTGGTCCACTGACGCGCTAATATCTTAGTTCGAGCACTCTGTGATCGCGCAGACTTTACAACCTACGATATTTGCGTAAATAGGTTCGCCACTGCTTACAATGCAGCCTTGCAGGCGGCAAAAATGTCCGTCGCCTGCGCTGGATATCGGCTCGCGGGAACTCAAGGCCATCATCGCCTCACCTTTGAGGCCGCCCGGCTCGCTCTCGGAGCCCCCGCTCTGCATCTGCTCGATTTCTTTGAGGCCTGTCGGCGGAAGCGCAACATAATCGATTACGATCATGCCTCGGCGGCGACACGCACCGAAGCCGAGGAGATTCTCGTCGAAGCAAACGATTTCTTCGATTTGGTTGAAGGCTGGATTTCCACAAATCACTCCAGGTTTGCTCCCTGAGCCCTCTAGCTTGCGCCGTCAACCCTCTATCTTTGGCCGTTTACGGCTCTTCCATCTCTCAATCGTTTTTTTGGTCGCGAACAAAAGAAACACCACAAGCAAAATATCCAAAATGGGGATAAGCAGCAGGAGCGCAAGCCACGGAGTCAGTCCCACGGCGCGCAATCTTGCCGGCACCACAACCACCGCGAATGCCGCGACGATCAGAAAATCTATCCCGTGGAACAGCAGCGGAACTCCGATGATGTGTTGCCAGCCCGCATGAATGGCGAGCGTCGTAGTGAGCGCCGACCCGGCGGCCACGCAAGCGACCATCAGCAGGAAATACACAGCCCGGCCGATTTTCAAGCGGAACAATTTCATGTCCACTCCTGCTCTCTACCTAATGACGAGCGAGCCCGCCAAATGGACTCATTGTACGCAACGGCGCAGTAGTCTCCACTTCTGCCCCAATCGGACTGCCAGGCATAGGAGAGCTTCAGGTGGATTGCTAAAGAAAGCTGCGTACCATCATGGCGCTGGGCGAATATTTATTGCGCGGCGGGCAACAGCCGAAAGAACCAACTCTTGCCATCGTGGTCCTTGAGTGCAACATGGGAGCCATCGGTGATGAGCACGCCCTGCTTGCCATCCTCAAATACCAAAATGGATTCGATGGACCACACGGTGAACTCTGACCAATCTATCCCGCAGGAAGCCCCCAGGAACTTGCTTTGCCAAACATTCCTTATACTTCTCCGGATTTCTCGTGCTTCCGGAGTATTCCTCTTTGGAGCAGAGCGGACCACGTGAATCGTGGTGACCTTTCCTCCGACGAAATCCTCTGTGGTAGTCGGGCGCTGCGGATGGCGGGACGGCTCGCCGCACGAAGTGCCATCAAGAAGTTTGACGCTCCGGGCCAATTCCTCATAATCGCTTGGGACGATGGAATCAACGAGAATTGTTGGCGAGGTGCTTCCGTCTTTTACGGAGTTCTGGGCAGGCAAATGACCCGCCGCAAGAAGGCATGCGAGGGCCAACGAAATTATGGTAATCCGCTTGATTGGCAAGTCAGTCCGTCTCAATTACGACCTGGCCACGCCGCGCGGTTAGCGCGGCCCGCCAAGCCAGGAAAAAGCCCCAATTTTGCCCTGTCAAGAACCGATTAATGCGCTTTTGCCGCTTCCACGGCCAGATGCAGTTCGTGTTCGGCCGCGTGCAGATGTTCCTCGGCCTTTGCGCCGTGGCCTTCCATGTCATAGTGGTTCGCCGCGCGAGCCCGGTCCATTTCATGAATCGATTCGACCACGTGCTTGTGAACTTCATCCAGATCATGCCAATCGTGAACTTGGGCAAACACGGCCCCGGCAATAAACGACAAACCAAGTGCGGCTATACCGAGTAATTTCTTCATATGCGATTCTCTCCTTGTGGTTTGGCCAGACTATGGCTAGGGTACAAAATCACACCTCGGCCCTCAAAGCAGACATCCATCTTGTGCCCGATGATTAACCTTCCACCGCTAATCCGGCTTACCAGGACTCGAACCCGCGAAATTGATAAAAGTTTGGGTAACCGAGACGCGATCATCGCGAAGGAACTTGGACGGTTAGCCGAGTTAATGCCCGTGGGCTCGGTTTCACTTCGGCTTGATGTTCTGGTTTACGCGGAACAGGTTCGCCGGATCATAGCGCTTCTTGATTTTGACTAGACGGTTGTAATTCTTGCCATAAGTCGCCCGGATGCGATCTTCGCCCTCTTCCATCATGAAGTTGACATACGCGCCGCCGAGTGAATATGGGTGAAGCGAACTCCAATACTCCTTTGCCCATGTGGAAATTTCCTCCCTTTTCGCGGCGTCAGGATCGACCCCCACAATCACTTCGGCCCACACCGCGTCGCGATGCCACCAAGCGGTTTCATCCTTCTTAACACGGCTCGCAGCGCCATTGATTGGGTAAAGGTGCATGGCCGATTGCACGGTCGGCATCTTCTCAGCGTGTTTTACATGCTGTTCGATGGCTTCGTCTGGAAGTGTGCGGACGAAATCGGCTTTCCAATACCATTGCATCCCCGGCGGATAGAGACGATCGAACATGCTTTGCAGTACCGGATGGGGAATCGGGCCGGCCAGGTCGAGTGCAGGCGTCTTGAAATTCCGGATCGCCTTAAACACCTTCTCCGCCTTCTTCATCGGTCCCGTGTAGCACCATACGATGCCGCACATCTTTTTATTGTGCAGATGCTCGGGAAACGGTGGCCATGGGGGTACGCTGTGGAAAGCAAAGAAGCCATAGACGTCATCAGGTGCCTTCGCCATGAAACTGCGGTACCAGCGCATCATCTCTGCCGCGTCTTCCATAGGCCACAGCATCGGTCCGCCGTAGTCGGTGCGCACGCGTTGCGCCTTGAACAGAAACGAAGTCACGACGCCAAAGTTGCCTCCCCCGCCCCGGACCGCCCAGAACAGGTCCGCATTTTCCTTGGCGTTGGCGCTTACGAACCGTCCGTCGGCCAGCACCATTTCGACGGCCAGCAGATTGTCGATCGTCAGGCCATACCGTCGAGTCAAGTAACCAATCCCACCGCCTAGCGTCAATCCGGCTACCCCCGTTGTCGAAATGATGCCCGATGGAACCGCGAGCCCGAACGCGTGCGTCGCATGATCCACGTCACGCCATAGCGCGCCACCGCCCACCAGCACGGTCTTCTTTTTCGGGTCCACGCAAACATAGCTCATCGGAGAAAGATCGATCACCAATCCGTCGTCGCACACTCCCAGCCCGCCTGCGTTGTGCCCGCCGCCGCGAATGGCCATCAGCAGCTTTTCTTCGCGCCCGAACTTTACCGCTGCCATAACGTCTGCCACGTCAGCGCACTGCGCAATCAGCCGTGGGCTCCGGTTGATCATCGCGTTGTACACCTTGCGAGCCTCGTCGAAACTTGGATCGCCCGGCTCGATCAGTTTTCCCCGCAAGCTTCCCCTCAAGGCTGCAATCGCTGCCTTGCTCAGCATCGGTGACTACCTCGATTTCTCAGGATTTGACCAGTTCTACCACGGCTGGCTGCATATCCGCGCAATTCAACTTGCGCCATCAAACCGTAGGGGACAGCCAAGACCATCAATTTCTCGTTACATAGCCGATGGTTACCGCCCATCGACCCACTCATTTTGCAGCTTGGGCGGTTGGGCCAGCGTTTGCATGACCACACAATATTGTTCCGTCTTCTCACGCAATGCGCGCAATTGCTCGGCGGTTGCCTGCGGCGCCACAATCTCAAATCGAGTATGAATTCGCTCAAAGCCAACCGGCACATCCTTGGATATACCGAGCGTGCCCCGAAGATCCAAATCTCCCTCGACCGTTACCTCAATTCGCTCGATCGGTATTCCCATGGCCGCAGCAACCATCTGGCAGGTGATCTGCGCGCAGGCGGATAAGGCCCCAAGCAGCATGTCGCCGGAACACGCTGCGGTGCCGGCGCCACCGACTCCTGTGTGCGCTTCCGCCTGATAGATAGCACGTCCGATCGCGACAGAGCATGCAATAGGAGTCTCGGTCTGGCCGCCTCTCGCTTTCAGCGTGATTCGTGAACTCGCGGGGTCATTGCGGTACTGTTCTTTCAGCGGCTTCTGAGTCGACTTAAGATCCATCACAACCTCCGGATCTGCTTCTCTGGTAATCTAGAACGGCCCCGTATAGTTGAGCAATGAGAAGTCTTGTGGCAATCCTATTTGCTTGCTAGCATGCGGCGGACGGAGGTTATCACATGCCCAAGTTCGTCATCGAGCGGGAAATACCCGGTCTGGGGAATCTTTCGGATGCCGAACTACAAGAGGTCTCCCGAAAGTCCGTTGCCGTTCTCCGAAGCATGGGTCCCGAGATTCAGTGGCTGCAAAGCTATGTCACCGGCGACAAGCTTTACTGTGTTTACCTGGCTCCTGACGAGGAGAAGATTCGCGAACATGCAAAAAGAGGAGGCTTTCCGGCAAATCGAATTTCCGCGGTACGTCGGCTCATCGACCCCTCCACGGCCGAATAAGCGCTCGCATAATCCTCTGCCACTTATCGCTGCTCCGATTTATTTGCGACGACTACCGTGCTCCCTCCTTCCTCAATGGACTGGTGCCCTAACTCCGGCCGATCGTGGAGGCTGGCCTCAACACATCCTCAATAGCCTTCTCGACCGGCATCACCCACCCCTCGAGCCACGCGGTTCGGCCTGTTGTGGTTGTCAATGCTTGCCGCGCTGGTTCCAGGCCTCTTTCAAGTTTCGCCTGCTCTGCCGCCGTTAGTGGCACGCCAATGCTCTGACGGAGTGCAGCTGCTGCACCTGCCAGTCGCAACGAGCGCTCCGGCTCCGGTCGTGCCGCCGCAGAGCACGCGAACGATTCCAGCAGGCGCGCAATACCTCGCTTATGTTCCAGTGCCTGGAATACTCCTATGCTCTCCCGGTATAGCGAATCCGCACCTCGGTAGTCCCCTTGCTCCCGAGCGAGGTTCCCCAAGTCGGCGAGCGAGCCGGCGATGCCCCACCGGTCATTGAGCTCTCGAAAAGTTGCCAAACTCTGCTCATAGAGCAATCGCGCCGCTTCCGAGTCCCCTTGCTCCCGCGCCACATCGCCCTGTTGGTTGAGCGCCCAGCCGACACCTGTGGTGTCACCCAGTTCCCTGAAAATCGAGAGAGATTCCTGATACAGCGAACGCGCCCGTGCATACTCCTGCTGTAACTTGGCAATGCTTGCCAGATTGCTTAGCCCACGCGCCACGGCCAGCCCGTCGTGCAGCTCTCTCCAGAAGACCAGGCTTGCTTCGAAGAGAACCTCCGATGTGGCAAACTCCCCGCGGTCGCGGGCATTGATAGCCATGGCGTTCAAGGAAATGGCGATGCTCCGGTTGTCTGCTCTGCTGCGCGCCATCTCCAGGTTTTCATTGAAAAGGGCGTCAGAGACAACGTAGTCCCCCTGCTCCGCGGCTAGAATTCCTGCGGCAAAAAGAGCTCTCAGCCGCGCGTCGCTGGGTGCCGATGCCCCTTCAAGTTTTAACAGTTTTCCTAACCATTCTCGGCCCTCCGCGAGATACTCCCGCATCTCCCAGAAGCGGAAAAGCGCCACTCCCATGCGCAGGCCCCATTCCGCGTTGGCGGTTTCTGTAAGCCACTCGAGAGCCGCGCGAACGTTGTCATGCTCCAGCTCCAGCCGACCCATCCATTCCTTTTGGTTCGCGCTGGCGTCCTCCGCCGCCCCTTCTTCCGCCAGCACCAGGCAGTAGGCGGCATGGGCGCGCCTTGTTTGCGCTTCCTCTCCACTCTCCGCCATTTTCCCAAGTGCATATTCGCGAATCGTCTCCAGCATCACAAAGCGCGGTTCTCCGTCCTCTTGCTCAATCTGCCGCACCAAACTCTTGTCCACCATCGACGACATGCCATCGAGGATATCCAGTCCCAGATCTTGTTTGGTGTCGCACGCGGATTCAGCGGCTTCCAGACTGCATCCACCGACGAAAACGGAAAGCCTCCGGAACAGCTTCTGTTCCGGCGTGTTCAGCAGGTCGTAGCTCCAATCAATGGCTTGTCGAAGCGTCTGCTGACGGGCAGGCAAGTCCCGCGCGCCGCCAGTCAGCAACTGGAGCCGGCTTGCCAGCCGGGTGCGCATAGCGGAAGGGGAGAGGTGCTTGGTCCGAGCGGCTGCAAGCTCGATGGCGAGTGGCAGCCCATCCAGCCGAGAACATATCTCCGCGACAGCAACGGCGTTGTCTTCGTTCAGTTTGAAATCGGGCTTGACGGCTTCGGCGCGCCGGATGAACAGCGAAATCGCAGAATACTGCGAAAGCACTTCGAGAGGAGGCAAACATTTGGCATCGGGCAGAGCCAGGGGCGGCACGGGGAATTCGTGCTCGTGAGAAACGTGAAGGGCGGCGCGGCTCGTCACCAGAAGCTTCAAATTGGGGGCCACGGCCATAAGCTCGGCCAGCATCGGCGCGGCCGTAAGCACGTGCTCGAAGTTGTCAATCAGCAGGAGCATTGGATCGCCGAGAGAATTCTGCAAATAATCTTTCAATGTCTCGATCTGCGGTTGTGCCGCCGTTTCCCTCACGCCCAGGGTCTGCGCGATGATGTTCACAATGGAGTTCGGATCATTAACCGCTGCCAGGGGAATAAAATAAGCGCCGGATGGGAAATGCTCGATCATTTCCCGCGCCACCTCCACCGCCAGGCGCGATTTGCCGATGCCCGCGGGCCCGGTCACCGTCAGAAGACGCACTTCTTGTCGAAGTAAGAGCCCTTTCGCGGAAGCAAGTTCCTTATCTCGTCCGACCAACGCACTTCCCGGTGTCGGCAAATTGCTCGGGCGAGTGTCCGGGCGCTTCTGTTGGAGGTCGGAGAGGCGGTCGCGAATCGCCACGAGGTCACGAGCCAGGTCGCGGGTTGAGAAGTAACGTTTCTCGGGTGCTTTGGCCAGGCACCGTTCGACTACCCAGCAAAATGGTGGCGGAACTTCGGGGTTTAGCGAACCAATGGGTTCGGGTTCTTCCTGAAGAATTGCCAATAGCGTTTGCGCTTGCGTCTTCTTTTGAAATGGGCGTTTTCCGGTGGCCATTTCGTACAACACCAGTCCGAAAGAGAACTGGTCGGAGCGATAGTCGAGCGTCCCCTCGCTGGCCTGCTCGGGAGACATGTAGGCCAAAGTACCCAGCATCATCCCCGCCTCGGTTGCCGGGGTTGCCGTCGTGGAATTGTCAGGCAGTTCCTCGTCGTCAACCGCAAGCTTAGCCAGGCCGAAATCAAGAATCTTTGCCGTCTCGTTGGAGACCATCAGGTTTGCAGGTTTTAAGTCTCTATGAATAATGCCCAGCTCATGGGCCTTGGCCAGCCCGTCGGCAATCTGCACTGCGATTGGTATCAGCCTTCGCATCGGCAGAACGCCGGATTCCAGCAGTTCGCTCAGCGTTATTCCCTCCACGAACTCCAGCACCAGAAAGTCCGTGCCATCCTGGTGCCCTATGTCATGCAAGGTGCATATATTCGGATGAGAAAGCTTGGAGATGGTCCGCGCTTCGTTTTCCATACGCTGGCGCAGATCGGGTTTCTGGGACAGGCTCTCGGGCAGGACTTTGATGGCAACGTTGCGGCCCAGCCGCGTGTCCAGGGCACGGTACACCTCGCCCATTCCGCCAATCCCCAGCGGGCTAAGAATCTCGTACGGACCGAGTTTTGCGCCCGGAGCAAGTGGCATAATTCCCGTGATTATAAACCGAGGCACCTCTTTTTAGTGGCTATTCGGTTTCAATCGCCTGGCGAACGCCAATATCACAATCATGCGTTCCAGGAGACCTTCGTATGGTCTGCCTACTTACCAGCCCAGGAGACGTGGTTCATCGAAGACGCAATGGCTCACCTATCGCTTGCCGGCCCACGATTCCATTTGGGCCTTATGGCTACAATCTCCTATAATGTTTTGTTTGCTTAGAGACTTGGGGGATTTAGCGCATGGCTGGCAGCACAGATAACAGGCAGCAACTCTTTTCGCGCATCTTGCTCGGCGTGGTCGTGCTGGCATTGTCCGGCGGCATGCTGCTCTATCTCGTCCCCACCGGTCCGGGGGATACACAACTGGCCAACGATGTGGTCGCCAAGGTTGGCAGCGAGACCGTAACTCTCGCGGAAATTCGCCAGCAGCTCAACCAGATCAAACAGCGCAGCCAGGTTCCTCCCTTGCTGGAGCCTTACTACGCCCAGCAGATTCTCCACCAACTCCTGCTCGAGAAGGAGATGGAATACGAGGCAAAACAGTTGGGCATCGGCGTTTCCAATGATGAAATCGCCGACCGCATCAAGCAGATTCTGCCCGCCGCCTTCAATGGCGATACTCCCATTTCTCCCGATCAATATTCCGCACTGGTCCAGAATCGCACCCAGATGACCGTTGCGGATTTCGAAGCCGCCTTGCGCAAAGGCATGCTCCAGGAAAAATTTCAGAAGTTGGTGACCGATGGGATCAGCGCCGGCCCCGGCGAACTTCAGCAGGAATTCCTCTACGAGAACCAGAAGGTGAAACTGGACTACGCCTTCATCAAGCCGGAAGATCTCCAGGCGAAGGTCACTGTGGATGACGCGGAAGTGAAAGCCGCCTACGAGAAAAACAAAGCCAAATACCAGATGCCGGAAAAGCGCGTCGTGCGCTACGCCATCGTGGATGTAAACCAGATTCATCAGAGCCTGCAGATTTCAGACGACCAGTTGAAGGCCCAATACCAGCAGAGCATCCAGCAATATCAGGTGCCCAACCGCGTCCATGTCGAGCACATTCTGCTGATGACCGTCGGCAAGCCCGATGCTGTGGTCGAGGAGGACAAGAAGAAGGCCGAAGACATCCTTAGCCAGGCCAAAAAAGGCGCCAAGTTCGAAGATTTGGCGAAGAAGTACTCCGAAGATCCCGGAACGAAAGACAAAGGCGGGGATCTGGGTTGGATCATCCAGGGTCAAACGGTCGCGGAATTCGAGAAGGCCGCCTTTTCGCTTCCCAAAGGAAGCATCTCCGACGTCATTAAGACCCAGTATGGATTCCACATCCTCAAGATCATTGACAAGGAAGCGGCCCATACCAAGCCGTTTGAGGAAGTGAAGGACTCCATCCGCGCCCCGCTGATGCTGTCCGAAGCCGACAAGCAGGCCGGCAACATCGCCGACAAGCTCTCCCAGGCCATCCGCCAGTCCAACAAGGTTTCTCTGGACGACTTGGCTCAGCAGTATCACTTAACCGTCGGCGAAACCCGCCCGGTCTCGGCAACCGATCCGCTGCTCGAACTGGGCAATTCGCCCGACGTGAAGGTTGGCGATTCCATTTTCCGGTTGCGCCAGGGCGAACTGAGCTTGCCGATTCACACCGACCGCGGCTATCTGGTTCTCTCGCTGAAAGAGGATCTTCCGGCCCACCAAGGGACACTCGAAGAGGTTCACGACAAGGTCGTAGCCGATGTGAAGCAGGAAAAAGCCTCGACGGAAGCCCACGCCAAGGCTGACGAGCTATCCAAGCGCGTGAAAGCCGGGGAAAAATTCGATGTCGCGGCAAAAGCCCTCGGTCTGGAAGCCAAGACCAGCGATCCGATTTCCCGCTCCGAATCCATTTCCAATGTCGCCAGCGGAAAACAGCTCAGCGCCGCTTTCCAGTCCAAGGTCGGTGAGGTCGGCGGTCCTCTCAGCCTCGGCGCCAACTGGCTGGTCTACAAAGTCGCGGACAAGCAGGAGCCCAACCCCGCTGACTTTGAAGCGCAGAAGAAGAAAATCACCGACCAGGTTCTCCAGAGCAAGCGCTCGCTCGCTTTTGAAGCCTTCCGCGCCGCTCTCGAAGACCGCCTGAAAAAAGAAAACAAGCTGCAAATCATGCCGGAGAAGCTTCGCGGATTCGGTCAGCCGGGCGACTTGGGCTAGTGCAAGTTGTTGATAATTAAAAACTTAACAGATATTTCCTGAGGCCTTGCCTTTCCCTCCCCACCCCGGTAGCCTATTAGTGTCTCCGAACTAGCCGGTTGTACCCTGCATCACTCGGGGCCTGTGGTTGAAATCCTTCAACCCACAGGGCGGGGTGCAAGACGGTAGCGGAACTCGAATCTGCCATGGCCTCCCAGCGCCAGCAAGCTCAGGGAACTCAGAAAGCTATGAAAAAGATCACGCCTCGCGTGTCTACGGCACGCAATGACTACCGCTGCAGCATGGAACGCAACCAGTCCGGCAAATATTGCGTACGAATCCAGGTCTTCTATCCGCGCCACGCCTGGACGCTGGGGGTTTTCTTCCTGGCTTCGTCGTTTGACCGGGCCATGAAAAAGCTAGAGGAGTCTCTGGACTTCCTCCAGCGGCAGGAAGAGAAACTCTGGTTCTGGGGAGTGGATCGCGCCGAGGACATGGGCTTTTCTGCCGAGTTCCTGCGCGAAGCCGGCATGAAGCTGGACCATCGCACCGAGTTTCCCCGCCGTGCAACAAGCTTGTCGCTGGCGCCGGAGCGCGAAGTTCCCGCATTTTTGCTGGGTCCCGTCCGCCGCGGCTTAGCCGAATCGGTCGAATCCCCTCGCAGCCTCGCTGCTGCTGCCGCTGCTTCGGGCGACTAACCGGGCTACTCATACTCGGGGATCTCGTTTCGCCCTATTTGTTGTTGCGAGTTACTGACCGTTTGGCCAACGGAACTGGACCTCTTCCATCTTGACTTGCTCTGCGTTCTTCGCCATCATGCCCGCATTCTGGCAAGGAACACCCGCGACTATCCATTGATTGTTATCCGCTCCAGCCAGGCATGCCAAAAAAGTGGCTGCGAGGCAGAGTGAGTGAGCCGTCGCGGTTGGAGGAAACTCCATGACACGCAATTCGAGCAACCTCTCTCTCGCCTTGCTTGCTGTGATTGCGTACCTTCTGAGCGGCGTGAATTTGCTGGCTTGGTCCTCGCCATCCGGAGGGCAAAGCCAAACCGACTCCAGTGCCTCGAAGAAAACCACTCAGCAGAAGAGGGATGCCTCCGCGAAGGACGCGGCAACATCCTCTTCGCCGCCTTCCAATGGATCGTGCGCGCCGTCTTCCGGTAACTCGCCATCGAGTGCATCGGCTTCCGGAACGACGACTTCTGCCGCGGCGGCGAAATCGCAGACGGCTCCTGCGAACAGCGCCGGAATGGTTTGGGTGAACACCGACACTGGCGTGTACCACAAGCAAGGGTCGCGCTGGTATGGGAAGACCAAGAAGGGCAAATACATGCTGGAGGCGGACGCGCTCAAAGCTGGTTACAAACCAGCGAAGTAAAGCGCGTTGGTCACGGAGTTGATCGCGGACGCGAACCGGAAATTCAAATTGATTTTGGAACGAAGTTGCATTGACATAAAAAGGAGAGAACGAAATGAAGAAGCAACTGAGGGGAATCGTTTTGGCGGCTCTTATTCTGATCGGCGGAGTGGGCGCAGCGTTTTCGCATGCGCACGCTTCGGCAGCGCCGGCAAAACCTGCCCCGGCACAGGCCGCCGCGAAAGCTGCTGATTTGGTGGACATCAACACGGCGACGAAGGATCAGCTGAAAGCGCTGCCCGGCATCGGTGATGCATATTCGCAGAAGATTATTGATAACCGGCCGTACAAGATGAAGACCGATCTGTTGAACAAGAAAATCGTTCCGGCGGCGACCTATGCAAAGATCAAGGACCTGATCATCGCCAAGCAGCCCAAGTCGTAAGCCCAATTTCCGAATATCATGTTTCAAGAGCCCGGCAAGTCCTGTTGTCGGGCTTTTTCTTTACTCGTCACTCGCCACTTGGGACTCGCCACTTCTTCGTCCAGAGGAACTCCGGCTTTTTTCGATCTGGCGCGTTATTTTTCGCGGAGGATTACTTCGCCCTGGCCTACCAGTTGGTCGTTGAGCCAGAGGCGGTATTTGTAGGTGGCAGCTTTCAGGCCGACGCGGGGCGGGCCGCTCAGAAGGCGCATGCCTGCAGGGGCCTGGAAAATGTTGGAAGAGAAGGGGCAGCGGTTGACGTCGAACTCGACGCGCAGATTGCCGGCGTCAGAGATCCAGGAGACTTGATCGCCTGGGTCGAGAACGACTGCCTGAGGGATGAGTCCAACGAGTACGGGGCGCTCTGCCATTGCTGTTTGCGGCCGCGCTGCCTCCGGGCCGCATCTCCTTCTGGATTTGGTGTTTAAGGACGATAGCATATCCTTGGAAAGAGTTCTGCGGACATCGGGGCAAGCCCGGCCGAGAGGTTGGTGGTGGAGTTAGGCACCCCCTCATTTCTGTAAGTGTTGCATCTAAAAGACTTAGCTAGACTCTAAGTTCTTTAAAATCAACAGTTGCGGGGTGGTGCTGCAAGTGTTGATTCTAAAAGAGTTCGGGTGAGTGCTCTCGGCTATAGCGGTGTCTGAAAGCGAAGACTTCTTCGAGAACCCAGGGCAAACCGGGCGGGACGCGCTCACAGGGTGAACACTTGCTAGAAAAGAAAACGCCTCGCATAAAGCGAGGCGAAGTTCTGTGCACAACAATTATATCACAAGGTTTATGCACATCACCAGAGATTCGGGTCGGGTGGTGGGTTTTTCTTAACACAGAGTTCGCAGAGGGCGCAGAGAAGAGCGGACCCTACGCTTGCCACCAGCCGGGGTTGAACGCGAGGGCTGCGAGGGAATATCCAATTGGGCAAATATAGCCTTTTGTACTGTTGACCGGACACTCTGCTGATCGAAAACTGGGTGGGGCCGGCTGCCAGGTGGTGACGGTGGAAAAATGTCGGGGTGTTCCGAACCAAGGACCGGCAGGTAAGGACTGGCCGGTCCTGAAGGACGCGCGATCCGAGGGAATTCCAGCGGGGAAGCCGTCCGGGACGAGACTTTGTTCAGGGTAACGAGTTTGCGTTATTGCGATAGCGAAGCCAGGCGAGCAATGAAGCTGAATGAATGGCGGAAACAAAGCACGGGAAGCCAGTTTCTGGAAGCTAATTCAGGAGAGCGCTCTTTATGACAACCTTTGTCGCAGCCAAATGCCCGAATTGTGGTGGAGATTTGCAGGTTCCAACGAACCGGGACAGTGTGAAGTGCATGTATTGCAGCGGAGACGTTTTGCTGCGGCGTCCCGGCTCGGCGGCGCCCGGTGGGAGTGTGCAGAATTGGATGAAACTGGCGCATGCGGCGCTGGATGCCGGGAACCACGAAGAGGTGCTGAGCAACACGAATAAGGTCCTGGAAGTAGAGCCACATAATCATGATGCGTGGTTTCTCAAGGGAATCGCGAGCGGCTGGCTATCGAATCTGGCGAACTGCAGGCTGGGAGAGATGACGTCAATCATGCGCCAGGCGATCGCATACGCGCCGCCGGACATCGTAGCCGAAGTAAAAGAAATGTCGGCGGTGATGATCAACGACGCGGCGGTTGGGTACAACGATATGGCCTGCAGGCACTTGAGGGAGTTCGTGACGGTGGACGGGGTGTGGCCTGAGTTCATCGACCAGACAGGCGCGGCATTTGAGGCGCTTGATGCGGCGCATGAGATAAACCCGAAAAACAAGATGGTCATTCAAAACATAATTCGGATTTTGACGGACCTAATTAACGGCGTGGCCTACAACGACACCGACAGCCTGGGGCGGTTCACGCGGCGTGTGCATCGGCTGAAAGCCGACTACTCGATGAAGATGACAGTCTTGAAGCAGGAGTACGAAACGAAGTTACAGGCGCTCGACCCTTCGTACAAGGCGCCGGAAGTGAAAAAGGCGAAGGTCGGCACTGGACATATTATTTTGACGATTATGCGATTGTTTGGTCTGACCAGATTCTAAATTAGCCGCGGCAGGAATTTTCCTGCGTGGTGAACCTTCACGAAACAAACCAGGGCTACGGGACACTGCTGCGCCGGCTCGCCTAAACATTAAGACCAAAACGTCTATGGAATTCGCGGCGGCCACTTGGCGTGATGCTGAGGGCGCGGGTGTCGAGGTCCTGGAGAAGCCATTTTCGTTTTAGGGCGACGGTTAGGAGGGCTGCGCCTAGCGCGCCGCCCACGTGGTAGCGGCGTTCGCTCCAGTCGAGGCAGGGACAGGCGAAGCGGCGGCGGAGGGTGCGGGTGGCGGCGAGGTCGATGCCGAGGGAGGTGAAGGCCTTTGCGCCGGTCGGCGTGAGCTCGTAAGAGTTTTCGCTCGTGGTGGAATTGGCAGAGAGCCAGCCTCGCTGGGTGAGGCGATCATGGAGCGAGACGCCTATCGTGCCGGCGATGTGGTCGTAACAGGTGCGTGCGGCGCGGAGGCGTGGCGGAGTGTTGGGGACGAATTTTTCGCGGGTGCGCCCGGCGAGGACGCTTAGACCTTCGAGGACGCTGGCTACGTCAGCGCTTTCCAGACTGTAGTAGCGGTGCTTTCCCTGCACTAAAACTTTGACGAGGTGAGCTGTCTTCAGGCGATTCAGGTGGACGCTGGCCGTAGAGGGGCTTACGTCGGCGACGACGGCGAGTTCGGTGCTGGTGCGGGCGTGGCCGTCCATCAGGGAATAGAGGATGCGGGCGCGGGCTGGTTCGCCGATGGCGGCGGCGATTTTCGAGGCGGCGGCATCGGCGTGGGGCTTGACATTCATTATTTGATGATAGACGAAGTGTTGATGTCGTGCAAGCGGCATGGTGAGGGGGAATGGATCCGGCTGCGCTCACTTCCGACCCGATAGACCGCCGCGAAGCTATCTTGCAGATGGCGACATTAGGAGCGGCGCTTTCGCTTGGCTGCGGCGGGCTGGCGGCTGGACCGAATCCGAGGAGAGCGTCCATGAGGATTACCTGCTTTATTCGCTACCAGATTGATCCCTTTCAGAAAGAGGAGTTCAGGAAGTACGCGGAGAATTGGGGACGCATCATTCCGCGGTGCGGAGGACAGCTGGTTGGATATTTTTTGCCGGATGAAGGGACGAACGATATTGCCTGGGGATTGATTGCGTTTGAGAGTCTTGCGGCGTATGAGGCTTACCGGGCGCGGTTGAAGTCGGATAAGGAGGCGCGGATGAATTTTTCGATGGCACAGAGCGCGCGGTTTATTTTGCGGGAGGAGAGGACGTTTGTGGAGGTGGTTGAGGGGACGTTTGGGATCCCTTCGACGCTGGCTAAAACGGAGTGAGAGGGTTTGCGCGGTGGCCTGACTGTGGCTAGCGAACTCAAAGGTTCACCACTATAGATGGGGTGATCTTCGAGTGCGCAAGTTCGTGATAACCTCTTCGCATTGAGCGGGGAGGAGATAACCCCTATGAATGATGGATGGCGGCGAAGTGGTGTGATTGCGGCTTGCCTTGTGGCTGGAACTGCGGCGCTCTTTTTGCGCGGCGAGGCAGGAGTT
>Ga0209655_10000066_pt1 | contig 36848 bp, 26 predicted proteins | sample BogFormECP03_OM2_FD_188236 | JGI IMG/M metagenome (GOLD analysis project Ga0209655, IMG submission 188236) | Bog forest soil microbial communities from Calvert Island, British Columbia, Canada - ECP03_OM2 (SPAdes) (version 2) | ecosystem: Environmental > Aquatic > Freshwater > Wetlands > Bog ...
CCAGGATCTCGGCCGCTTGCCACCAGCTGATCTTCTTCGCCAGCGCCTGCAACATCACTTCCTGTACTTTCATCGCCCACTCCATGGCGGCTTGTGTGCAAGAGTTCATGCCTTACATGGTCCCCTACCACCGCCCGAAAAGCGGACATAGCACTTGCTATCTCAACCGGACACATCATGTGCTACTGACATGTGCGGCTGTCCGCGTTGACAGCACCGGACCCGCATGTTAGTTTGCGCGACGGCATGAATGCAACGAGTGCGTCCAGCGCGCGCAAGCGCATCGCCGTGATCCCCGGCGACGGCATCGGCAAAGAGGTAATTCCTGAAGCTGTGAAAGTTTTGCAGGCCGCGGCTGCTGCCGGCGGCAGGGAAGTCGCGCTCACGGAATTCGATTGGGGCGCCGACCGCTACCTGCGCGACGGCACCACGCTGCCCGCCGACGCCGTGGCAATGCTGCAGCGCGATTTCGACGCCATTTTGCTGGGCGCGATGGGCGACCCGCGCGTCCCCACGAATATTCACGCCGCGGAAATTCTGCTCGGCTTGCGCTTCAAGCTCGATCTGTATGTGAATGCGCGCCCCTGCGTACTTTTCGACAAGCGCTTCACTCCTCTGAAAGATCGCTCCGAAAAAGACGTGAACTTCATGGTGTTCCGCGAAAACACCGAAGGCCTGTACGTGGGCATGGGCGGAAATTTCAAGAAGGGCACCGCGGACGAAGTTGCGATTCAAGAGGATGTGAACACGCGCAAGGGCGTCGAGCGCATCATTCGTTACGCGTACGAATATGCCAAGCGGCGCGGGTTACAGCGCGTGTGCATGTCCGACAAATCCAATGCCCTGACGTTCGGACACGATTTGTGGCAGCGCGTTTTCAAGGAGGTTCGCGCAGAATATCCCAGCATCGAATCCAGCCACCAGTACATTGACAATCTACTGATGCAGATGGTGCGCGACCCGTCGCAATTTCAAGTGATCGTGACCTCCAATCTGTTCGGCGATATAGCGAGCGACCTTGGCGCGCAACTGGCGGGCGGCCTGGGCCTCGCGCCTTCGGGAAACATTCACCCGGGCCAGGTGTCATTGTTCGAGCCGGTGCACGGGTCGGCGCCGAACATTGCGGGTAAGGGCATCGCCAATCCGATGGGCGCGGTTCTCACAGTCGGGATGATGTTCGAGTACCTGGGTTGGCAGGCGGAGGCGCAGGCGATAGACAAGGTGGTACGGGCGGCGCTGAAGGAAGGCAGGACCCCAGCGGAGCTGGGTGGCACACTGACGACCCGCGAGGTCGGTGACTGGGTGACAAACACCGTCGCGAAATCCGGCGTCGCGAATTAAAGCAAAACATCAAAGACTTGGCACAGAGGCCACAGAGAAAAGCATCTACAGAATCCTGAGAAAAGAAGAATCGAGAGCACCTCCTCCGGCTCCATCGAAATTATTAATTATTAATGTGTTTCTTTAACTCGCACAGCGCAGATCAGCCGTGTTTTTTCGCGGCCCAAGCGAGTCGAGATCATAGCGACGATCGCATTATCTGACTGCTGGATCCGCCTGCTGAATGGTTCCAGGAGCGAGCGTAGTCTTCACCGTAATCTTCTGCTTGGCCAGCAGCGTCACATCGGTTTCAAATGGTTGATAGCCGACCAGATCGATCTTGATGTGATGATTCCCCGGGGCGACGAGCATTCCGCGGCCCGCTCCGCGGAACTGGTTGACCGTGCCAGCGAAATGGCCGTCAACGAAAACGGCGGCTCTATCCGGCGTCACTTCTAATTTGATCTCGCCTGTCACCTTGGGGAAGTCCGCGTTCGGGTTTCTCTGCATTGATACGGTAATAATCGTCTTCTTGCCGGGCTCCGCCACGATTTTCTGCGTCAGTTCAAAGTAGCCGGTCTGGCGCAAGGAAATCTCATGCTCCCCTGGCAGGAGCAGAATCTTTTTGTCGCCCTTCAGCTCATCTACGTAGCCGACATATTGGCCGTCCACCCACACGCCGGCGGTCTTGCCAGGTTTCTTTGAGGCGGCGAACCCCAGTTCGCCCATTATCTGATTGCCACTGGATTGATTCTGCGGGTGCAACACAATCGGGGAGAGAAGTGCACTGATTAGAATCGCCGCGCTCAGGACCACGCTGACCCGACCACGTTGTTCAAAGCCAGAATTGCCAATCGCCATTCCATGCCTCCGTTGCTGACACCAAGAAAATCGTTCGTCACAGCAATACAGGGCCGGGAGCAGACGCTATTCTATGCTTCTTCGCATGGCAGGAAACAAAATTATGCGGAAAGAAATGCTGTATGAAAAATGAAGGATTCACTTCACATACTTCGGAACGTCGTTTGCTTCGACCGATTCTCGAGCTGTCGGCGCACCGACCGCGGCTAGCAGCGGCGAAACTTCAACCAACAGTTACAGTTCGCGCAGCGCCACCGCGATGGGCCGGCGAGCGGCGCTGATAGCGGGAAGCAGACCGCCGATCAATCCCATCACCAGCGCGAAAATCAAACCGCTGAGCAGCAGCCCCGGCGTAATCCGAAACGCGAACGCCAGATTCGAAAACGTCTGCCAGTTAATCGTGCTGGTAGTCAGGCCGTTCAACCGCAGCACCGCCACGCATCCAATCAGGCCGCCGACGAAAGCGATCAGCAAAGCCTCAATCAGAAATGAGAACACCACAGCCGGCCCGCCAAACCCCAGCGCGCGCATGGTGGCAATTTCGCGCCCGCGCTCAGACACGGCGGAGTACATGGTGTTGAGCGCGCCGAAAATCGCGCCGATGGCCATGACGAACGCGACCAGGCCGCCCAGCACGGTGATCAGCCGCGTCATCGCCGTGGACTGCTTGGCGTAATAATCCACCTCGCGGAACACATCCAGATTCAGACGCGGGTCGGCGCTCACCGAATCCTTGAGCTGCTGCAGAGCGGCAGGGGAAGTGAGGTGCACGGTCGCGGATTGATAGATGTTGGTGGGCCGCTTGTACACATCGTCCAGCACGCGCGCGTCGGTCCACACCTCGGAATCGAAAGCGCTGCCACCCGCGTCAAAAACGGCGACGACGCGCCAGTGGCCGCCGCCGAAATCCACGGTATTGCCAACCGTCAGGCCCGAGTAGGTTTTATTCGCATTCGAGCCGACGATCAATTCGGAAAGGCCCGGCTGAAACATGCGTCCCTGCACGATCTTCACATTGCGGCGTATGGTCAGCACATTTCCCGAAACGCCGCGCACCTGCACGTTGGCGTTCGTGCCGGTGGCGCGCAGCGGGAAAGGAGCTACGACCACGACTTCGGAAGTGATCAGCGGGCCGGATGCGTCGCGTGCAACTCCCGGATCGTCCTGAACAATCTTGATACTCTCGAGTGTAATGCCGCTCATCATTTCAGCAGTCGCGCCCGCGCGCATAAGAATCGCGTTGTCCTGCGAACCCGAAGCCACCAGCGTGGCGCGGAATCCGTTGGCCAGTGAAAGCATGGCGACGAATACGCCGACCGTCCCGGCAATACCCAGGACAGCGACAATCGCCGATACCCAACGCGCCCGCACGCTGCGCAGATTGTAGATTACCGGGATCGCCATTTCACACCCTCCGCAGCGCGTTCACAACGCGCATCCGCATCGCTCCAACTCCCGGCAGAATCCCGCCGGCCGCGCCGATCAGCAGCGCCGTCGCAAGTCCCAGCGAAAGAATTGCTGGTGACAAGATGAGCTCGGGCAGCAAACCATTCAGCGCATTGCCGAGCACTGGCACGGCCAGAATCGCGAGGCCCAGGCCGAGAATGCCGCCGAGCAGCGCGATGAGCAACGCCTCTGCCAAGACCAGCACCAGCACGGAAAAATTGCTGAAGCCGATGGCTTTCAGCACGGCTAGCTCGCCTACGCGTTCGCGCACCGCGATCGCCATCGTGTTCCCGGTGATTAGCAGCAGCGTGAAGAACACCACCACACCGATGGAGAGAATCAGGAATTCGATGTTGCCGAATTGTTTCACCCAGCCCGCCGCAAACGCTGATTCGGTTTCCGTCTTGGTCTCGTAGGACGAGTTGGTGAAAGTGTCGTCAATGGCTTTGGCCACGCGAGGCGCATCGTCAGGGTTATCGAGCCGCAGCACGTACCAACCAATGTTGCCCTTAAATCGCTCCGGCACGCGCTCCTCGAAATAATCCCACTGAAACCAGAACTGCGTTTCGTCGCCGCCGGCGTGCGCGCTGTGATAAATGCCGTCAAGATTGAATTCCCACGTGCCGCTGGTGCCGTAGCTGACGTTCTTAATGGGGATGCGGTCGCCAATCTTCCAGCCAAAGCGCTGCGCAGTTCTGGCTCCTACGATCGCACCCTCACGATCGGCCACGAATTTCTGCCACTGGTCATCGGGCACCACCAGTTCGTTCATAACCTGGCGCTGGTTTTCCGGGTCAATCACAAACTGCGGGAAGAAGTTCTTCTCGTCCTGATAGACGCCGCCGAACCAGTTATTGTGCGTGATGGACTTCACGCCCGGAATGCGCAGGATCTGGTCTCGGTACGATAATGGAAGCGGTTGGATGATCGAGATGCGGTTGATCGTCACCAAACGATCCGCGCCGGCTATATCCGCGCCACGCCCGAACGCGCCCTTCACCACCGCCAGAAAAGCGAATAGAAACAGCGCCACCGCAAACGATCCCACCGTAAGAATAGTGCGCAATTTCTTCCGCGACAAATTTGCAAGTATCAGGTTAAGAAATTTCATGCCATGCTCCCGACGCGCCCGCCTTCCACCAGCACGCCCTTATTTAGGTGAAGGGTTGCTTGAGCTCTTTCGGCGGCCATGGGATCGTGCGTCACCATCAAGATCGTCTTGTTATGCTCCTTTGAGAAGCGCTGCAATAGTTCAAGTATTTCATCAGCACTCTTGCGGTCCAGGTCGCCGGTCGGCTCGTCGCACAGCAGGAAGGTGGGATCGGCTACGATCGCGCGTGCAATCGCCACGCGTTGCTCTTGTCCGCCGGAGAGTTGCCGCGGGTAATGGTTGATGCGGTCGCCAAGGCCGACGACGCCGAGCGCAGCCTCGACGTGCGTGCGTCGCTCAGACTTCGAAAGCTTGGTGAGCAACAGCGGCAGCTCTACGTTCTGGAAAGCGGTGAGCACCGGAATCAGGTTGTACATCTGAAAGATGAAGCCCACATGCCGCGCGCGCCATCGCGTCAGCTTGCCGCTGGACATGTGGGTGATCTCGTCGCCGGCCACGGTGATGCTGCCGTGAGAAGGCACGTCGAGCCCGCCAAGCAAATTGAGCAAAGTGGTCTTGCCCGAGCCGCTGGGGCCCATGAAGGCGACAAATTCGCCCTGGTCCACGTCGAGATTCAGACCCTGCAGGACGTCAATTTCCTCGCCGCCGCGTTTGTACTTCTTATCGAGGCCGCGGATTTTGATCAGGCTATTCGCGCTGCCACTGCCGTCCACTCGCACCATTTTGCGCGCTCCTATCTCTTGATCTGAACCGCTTGACCATCGTGCAAATCCGCGGGGCCTTTTACTACAACCGTGTCGCCCGCCGTCAGGCCCGCCACAATCTCCGCGTCGCTGCCGCGCGTGTTGCCCACGGTCACGGCGCGACGCTCCAGCTGATTATCCTTAACAAGGAAAACGATCTTGCGGCCACTTTCGTCACGCACCGCGCCGGAAGGTACCAGCGCCGCGGGCGCGACGCCGACCTGCTGGTCCGGCTCACTCCCTAAGAATGAGACCTTCACGCCCATGTCCGGCAAAATCCTCGGGTCCAGCTTCAAGAAGGAAATGCGAACTTTTACTGTAGCTTTTTGGCGATCCGCGGTGGGAATCACGGTGCGCACTTTCGATGAGATCTGCCAGTCGGGATACGCGTCCAGAATCGCTGTCACCGGCTGCCCTGGCTCGACGCGCGCAATGTAGGCTTCGTTAACGTCCACTTCAATTTCGTTCGAGTTCATGTCCACGATCGTGGCGACGCCGGTGCGTGTGAAACCTCCGCCAGCGGAAACCGGCGAAATCATTTCGCCCACTTGCGCGTCTTTGGAAACCGCGACGCCATCGAACGGCGCGCGAATCACGCAATTGTTCACCGCCTGTTGCGCTTCGGCGATGCGCGCTTCTGAGCCGGCCACCTGCACTTTGGTCAGTGCGATTTTCGCTTTCAGGCTGTCCACCGTCGTCGTCGCATTGTCCAGCGTTTCCTGGCTCTGCACTCCGGCGGCTTGGAGGGCACGCGCGCGATTCAGTTCGATCTCCGCGTTTTTGAGCTGCACTTCCAGGTCGGTGATCTGCGCGCGCGTGGAATTGCGATCGGCGACGGCGGATTCCAGCGCGCGCTTCACATCGGAATCATCCAACGTCGCAAGAATCTGGCCCTCTTTTACATGCACGCCTTCGTCGAAGAACACGCCGGTGACGCGCCCCGTGATCTTCGCAGCCACCGTCGCGCGGCGCCGCGGCGTGACGTAGCCGCTCGCGTTCAACAGTGCAGGGCGGCCGGTGGCGGCTTTCTGCGCGACGGCCACTTCCACCCCGGGCTTTTGGTCGCGCAAAGCCCAGGCGGCTCCGGCGATCAGCGCGACAACCACGAGCACGGCAACGACGATTCCCCAATGTTTGCCGCCCCTGCCGGCGTCGCGTTGGGTTCTGTCAATGCGCAGCGAACTCAGGTCGGGTTTCGTGGCTTGCGACGTCGTGGACATGACCCGGTGCGGCTCCTTTGCCTGAGCTTGAGGGCTGCAAATTTTAATACGCACGACCGGGTGCACAAATAACGGCGGCGGCGCGGCACTGAATTGGTGCGTACATTGTAACTTGGGTTCGCTCCGCAGAGGAGCTAGTTTCACCGGGTCAAGATATGGATGCGCGGGCGGCTCAGCCGATGCAGCGAATGCTCACGCTCACGTTTGCGCCATGCTCTTGCGTCCGAGCACACCCGAAGCGCTACTTGAATCACCCAATATACCTAGAACGTCAGCAGACGCAAAAAGTCACTGTGATTTTCTTGCTACCGCGAGCAATCCTGAGGCTCGACTTGGAAGCGACCGTAGTTAAAGCAAAAGGTGAGGTACGTTTGCGCTAGCTTGCGTGTATCGCGCGCGCCGAAATTTCTTAGATTTTGCTTGAACGCGCTCGCTCGAAGAACTCAACGATCGCTGGAGTTGTCGGCTGGGCGACGAATCAGCAGCGCGCGACACTTCGAGTACTAAGTGACATTATGAAAGCGATCAGCATGCCCAGCAGAAATCCGCCGACGTGCGCCCACCAGGCTACTCCACCGGACGCAGCCGCGCCCGTCGTCCCCAGCGAACCGATGCCGCTGATGAACTGCATCACGAACCACAAGCCGATGAACACCATGGCCGGGATTCGCGCGCGGAACCAGATGATCAACAGGGTCACCAACGCGGAAATCTGCGATCCGGGGAAGAAGACGATGTAGGCGCCAAGCACGCCGGCAATAGCCCCGCTCGCGCCCAGCGACGGAATGTGCGAGCCCCAGGAAAATAATGTCTGCGCGATGCTGGACCCGATGCCGCAGACCAGGTAGAACAGCAAATAGGCGACGGGACCCATGCGATCTTCGACATTCGCACCGAAAATCCACAGGAACCACATGTTGCCGATGATGTGCAGCCAGCCGCCGTGCAGGAACATGCAGGTGAAGAGCGGCAGAAGCGCTTCCTGCAGCGTGTAATGGTGGCCGGCGAGGGCCATCTGAATTTTGTAGGGCACCACGCCGTAGGTCATGATGAAAGCGTCGGCGGCGTGCGGCGGCAGCGAGATCTGGTACAGGAATACGAGCGTATTTGCCAGGATGAGCAGCAGAGTCACCGCGGGGAAGGAACGCCGCGGAGTTAAATCCTGCAGAGGGATCACTGATTGTTTTCCGGGCGCTTCGCCATTTTTCGCGCTGTTGTGCAGAGCATCGCCTAGATGACTGTATCTAACGTTGCGGCAATTTCAAGAGGCAATGATGATCCGCACGGCCGCCAGGATGTAGGAATTTGCGGCGGCGGCGCCTGCGGAATTCGTTTTGCAATTGCGCCGGATGCCGCGCTGTGATAAGAATTTTTGTTTCGCATGCGCGTGGTTCGGCGCTGGGGGATGTCGTCCCGATCTTGGCGGGACGATTCGCTTCCTTGCACGGCAACGCGCCGGCACCCTGATGCCAGTTCACGAATCCGAGGCGATTATCCTGCAGAGTTATCCGCTAGGCGAAGCCGACCGGCTGGTCAGCTTTCTTTCGCGCTCGATGGGCCGCGTTCGCGGCGTGGCTTCCGGCGCACGGCGCACCAAGAGCCGTTTTGGCTCGACGCTGGAGCGGCTCTCGCACGTGCACATTTGGTTTTACGAGAAGCAAAATCGTGAGCTAGTTCGCATTAACCAGTGCGATTTGGTCGAATCGTTTCTGGAGGCCTTTCGTGATTACGGTTCGGGCGTGGCGCTGGCGATTTTGAGCGAAGTTACCGAGACCGTGCTGCCGGACCACGAGCCTTCCGACGCGAATTTTCGCCTGCTGCTCCTCGTCGCGCAGACCATCAAGAAAACCGGCAAGCCGGAATTGCCACTGGCTTATTTCGTGCTCTGGACCGTGAAGCTGGGCGGCTGGTTGCCGACTCTGGACGCTTGCGCGCGTTGCGGCCGTAAACTGGACCCGAAAGAAGCGGCCTGTTTTTCGCCGAATGCTGCGGCGATCTCGTGCAGCAAGTGCCGCCGCCCGGGGATGCGCACGCTTTCGCCCGCCGTGTTGGCCGCGGCGCGCAAAATGCTCGGCGAGCGGCTCGATAAGCTAAACGAAGAAATGATTTCGCCGCGCGCCGCGCGCGACCTCAGCGATGTTATGCTCGACGTCATCGAATATCAAATTGACCGCAGGCTAAAGTCGCGGGAACTTCTGGAGTCCTTAGCGTGAAGAAGCACTTGAAGAAAATTGCGGAAGGGAAAGTTGCCCCGAAACCTGCGGGCAAGCTCAAAGGGCTAAGCTTTCAGGACCTTCTACTAAAGCTTGAAGAGTACTGGACGCGCCGCGACTGCATACTTCAACAACCGTATGATATTGAAGTCGGCGCCGGCACGATGCATCCGGAAACTTTTCTGCGCGTGCTGGGGCCGGAACCTTATCGCGTCGTCTATGCGCAGCCGAGCCGGCGTCCTGCGGACGGGCGCTACGGCGAAAATCCCAACCGCCTATACAAGCACACGCAACTTCAAGTGATACTGAAACCCGCGCCAGCGGATGTGCAGAACCTTTATCTTGAGAGCCTGGCCGCCGTTGGGATCAACTTGAAGGAACATGACATTCGTTTCGAGGAAGACAACTGGGAATCGCCGACGCTCGGCGCGTGGGGGATCGGCTGGCAAGTGCTCCTCGACGGACTGGAGATCACCCAGTTCACTTATCTCCAGCAGAGCGGCGGACAGAACCTGGATCCCATTTCCGTGGAGCTGACTTACGGCGTGGACCGGATCGCTTCATATCTGCAGGGCGTGGACAACGTTTTCGACGTGCACTGGTCGGAAACTGTGACTTACCGGCAAGTGCGGCTCGCGGAAGAGCAGCAATTTTCCGCGTACAGCTTCGATTACGCCGATGCGATGTCCACGCGCAAGCAGTTTGACCTGGCAGAAGCGGAGTCGGCGCGGCTGCTTGCGGCTTATGCCGCACTGAAAGGCCCGCAGAAGAAGGGCTTCCCGATCTTGCAGGCCTACGACCTGTGCCTGAAATGCTCACACCTCTTTAATTTGCTCGATGCACGCGGTGCGATTTCGGTGACCGAGCGCGCGGCCATGATTGCGCGTGTGCGAAAACTCGCGATTCGCGTGGCTGCTGCATGGCTGGAGCAGACGTCCGGCGCGGCGCCCGATGCGGCGAAGGTGGTAGCATGAAGGCGAAGGTAGCGGCGGCGGGCGGAAAATCGCGCGGAGATTTTCTTTTTGAAATCGGCTGCGAAGAAATTCCCGCGGGGATGATTTTGAAAGCCTCGCGCGAACTTAAAGCGTTACTTCAGAAATATTTTCTAGCGAATGGATTGCTCGATGAGAAATCCGCGGAAGCTTCAATTGAGACTTTCGGTGCGCCGCGGCGACTCGTCGCGATCACGCGCGGCGTGCGCATGCGGCAGGAAGATGTGACACGCGAAATCACCGGTCCACCGAAATCCGTGGCATACGACCAAGTCGGCGAGCCGACTCGCGCCGCGATGAGCTTCGCCGAAAAGCAGGGAATCCCCGTATCGAAGCTGAGCATCGTGAATACGCCGAAAGGCGAATATCTTTGCGCGAAGCAAGTCGTGATTGGCAGGCCCGCGGTACAGATACTGGCGGAGGCTCTGCCGCAAGCGATTCAGGAAATTTCCTGGCCGCGTTCGATGTATTGGACCGGCGCGCACGGCCCACGTTTCATTCGCCCGATTCGCTGGATCGTCGCGCTGCTGGACGGCAAAGTGATTCCGTTTTCGTTCGCTGGTGTCGCAGCCGGGAATCACACTGACGGCCACCGTTTCCTCGGAAAGAAACATATCCCCGTAGAGAGCCCCGCGGAATACGAAGCAAAGTTAAAGAAAAACTTTGTATTGTGCCGGCCCGCTGAGCGCGAGAGTAAAATCGCCACGGAGATTCGCGCGCTCACCAGTCGCGGCGGCTTGCGCACGCATGAAGACGCCGAGCTGCTTCAGCTTGTCGCCTACCTCAACGAATACCCGAGCGTCATCGTCGGCGATTTCGACCCCGCGTATCTCGCATTGCCTGACGAGATTCTGCTGACAGTGATGCGCGACCATCAAAAGTACTTCGGCCTGGAATCGCGCAAAGGAGAACTAGCGCCGCATTTTCTAGCGGTGATCAATCTGCCGAAGGATCCCAAGGGGCTGGTGCGGGCCGGGCACGAACGCGTGTTGGGAGCGCGGTTCGCAGACGCGCAATTTTTCTGGCAGACGGATCAGAAAATCAAGCTGGGCGATTATTTGCCGAAGCTTGCGGCGGTCACATACGAATCGCGCCTGGGAAGTTACAGCGATAAAGTCGCACGGATGCGTGCTCTGGCGCGTTGGCTGGCGGAGCAATGGTTCAGCGGCGGCGTTTCGCAGGCGGACGTGGCTGGTTCCGATCGCGCAGCGGAACTGGCGAAGTGCGACCTGGTCACCGGAATGGTCGGTGAATTTCCGGAATTGCAGGGAGTGGTGGGTGGGCTGTATGCGCGTGCGCAGGGCGAGCCGGAAGATATCGCGTGGGCGGTCTATGATCATTACAAACCGCTTGGGCTCGATGATCCGCTTCCGCGAAATCTAACCGGCTGCGCGGTGGCGCTCGCCGACAAACTGGATTCGCTGGTGGCGTGTCTTGCGGTGGGCGCGGTGCCTACAGGTTCGAGCGATCCGTTCGCGTTGCGGCGCGCGGCGCAGGGAATCGTCAAAATCATTTTGGAGCGCAAGCTGCCGCTGTCACTCTCCGCCGCGATTTCAGCCGCGGCTAAAGCGCTGAAGGAGAACGCGCCGCGAATCGAGGCGTCCGAGGCTGTACAGAAGCAGGTGCTCGATTTCTTGCTCGAACGCGCGCGCTATATTCTGCGCGAGCGGCGCGGATTCGCCTACGACGAGATCAATGCTGCATTCGCGGCGGGCGCGGACGACTTGGTTGACGCAGTGGACCGCGTGGCCGCGGTGAAAGCCATCCGCAACATGAAGAATTTCGTGCCGCTGGCGGCTGCGTTCAAGCGCATTCGCAACATATTGGAAAAGTCCGCTGCGGGGATTGATAAGTCACATCTGATGGTGCAAGCCGATCTGCTGTGGGAGCCGGCCGAGCGCGCGTTGTACAACACCGCGCAGCAGATTGGCGGCGAAGCCACCATCAAGAAAAAAGCGAGAAAGTATCGCGAAGCGCTGGAGGCGATTTCTGGGCTGCGTCCAGCCGTGGATTTGTTTTTCGACAAGGTCCTAGTGATGGTTGAGGACCAGAATGTCCGGCGGAATCGCGTGGCCCTGCTCGTCGGACTACTTAAAGAATTTTCTACGATTGCGGATTTTTCGGAATTGGGTGGCGAGGAAGCGAAGTAGTTCCTGAACCCATGCTGCATGCATTGAGGTAGCGGTTGAGTTGTCGGAGCGCCGACAGATTTTGTTCAAGTATTTAGTGAGAGGCGTGCCGTGATGCGTCTCTCATCCATCTTCTCGCAGACTTAAAGCGAGTCTTGAGGCCAAAAAATGAAATACGTTTATTTCTTCGGGGAAGGCAAGGCAGACGGTACGGGCGACATGCGTGATCTCCTCGGCGGCAAGGGCGCGGGGCTCGCGGAGATGACGCGCATAGGTCTGCCGGTGCCGGCCGGTTTCACCATCACCACCGAGACCTGCGACTATTTTTTGACGCACGGCCGCAAGTATCCTTCGGTGCTCAGAGGGCAGGTTGCCAAGAGCATCGCGCACCTGGAGAAGCTCACGAGCAAGAAACTCGGCGACGCAAGAGACCCGCTGCTCGTCAGCGTGCGTTCCGGTTCGGCCCGTTCCATGCCTGGAATGATGGAAACGATTCTGAACCTGGGCCTGAACGACCGCGCGGTGCAAGGCCTCGCGCACGCCACGAAAAACGAGCGTTTCGCATACGACGCTTATCGCCGATTCGTGCAGATGTATTCCTCAGTAGTGATCGGATTGCCGAAGGAGGACCTCGAACACCGCCTGCGCGCCATGAAACAGTCGCTAGGCGTGAAGGACGATACCGAAGTGAGCGCCGAGGGCTGGAAGAAACTGGTTGGTGAATACAAGTCTTACTACAAGGAGAAGACCGGCAAAGCATTTCCGGACGATCCGCAAGAACAGCTCTGGGGCGCGATCGGCGCGGTGTTCGATTCCTGGATGGGTGAGAAGGCAGTCACTTACCGGCGCGTCGAAAAAATCACAGGCCTGCTGGGCACGGCGGTGAACGTCGTGCAGATGGTCTTTGGAAACACTGGAGACAGCTCCGGCACGGGAGTCTGCTTCACGCGCGACCCTTCGACGGGCGAGAAGACTTTCTTCGGCGATTTTCTGCTGAACGCTCAGGGCGAAGATGTGGTGGCCGGAATCCGGACGCCGATGCACCTGAAAGAAATGGCCAAGCGCATGCCGAAGGTCTATCCGCAACTCGAACGCGTGCGCCAGACTCTCGAGAAACATTATCGCGACATGCAGGATCTGGAATTTACGGTGGAGAACGGCAAGCTGTACATGTTGCAGACGCGCACGGGTAAGCGCTCGCCGTCAGCCGCATTTCAAATTGCCGTGGACATGGTCAACGAGAAGCTCATCAAAGTTGAAGAAGCACTTGAACGCATTAAGCCTGAAGACGTCGAGCGGCTTTTCTATCCGGTGATCGATCCAAAGATGTCCCGCACAGAATTGTCCAGCCGTTTGCTGGTGACCGGAAATAATGCGGTGCCGGGAGCGGCAGTGGGCAAGGCGGTTTTCACGGCGCAGGCAGCGGAAGAGTGGGCGGCGCGCGGCGAAAAGGTAATTTTGGTCAGGCACGAGACCAGTCCTGAGGACGTGGGCGGAATGTTCGTCGCGCAGGGAATTCTGACGGCGACGGGCGGCAAGACCAGCCACGCCGCGGTGGTGGCGCGCGGTTGGGGAAAGTGCTGCATCGTGGGCGCGGAGAAATTGGATATCGATCTGGCGAAGAAAACGATTCATTCCAATGGCCGCGCAGTGCGCGAAGGCGAGTGGATCACGCTCGATGGCGGCGACGGCTCGGTGTACACGGGGCAAATCGAGCTGGTGCGCCCGGAACCGCCGAAAGCTTTTGCCACGTTGATGTCCTGGACCGACAAAATCCGGCGCCTCGGCGTGCGCGCCAATGCAGACACGTCGCACGATGCCCGAGTAGCACGCGAAATGGGCGCAGAAGGGATCGGACTGTGCCGCACCGAGCACATGTTCTTCAAGGATTTCGAGCATCCGGAGAAGAGCATCGAAAGGCAGCAAGCCATTCAGGAAATGATCCTCGCTGAAGAGCCTGCGACGCGCCGCGCGGCGCTCGATAAGCTGCTGCCATTTCAGCGGCGGGATTTCATCGGCATCTTCGAGGCTATGAAGGGCCTGCCGGTAACGATTCGCCTGATTGATCCGCCGTTGCATGAGTTCGTGCCCCACGATCCAGCGAAGCAGGCCGAGCTTGCGAAGAAAATCGGAATCTCACCTGAAGCCGTAGCTCGCCGAGTGGAACAGCTACATGAAGCCAATCCAATGCTCGGCCATCGAGGTTGCAGGTTGTGCATTACATATCCGGAGATTTTGGATATGCAGGTTCGAGCGATCATTGAAGCCGCTATTGATTGTCAGAAGCGTGGCATTAAAGTATTGCCTGAGATCATGCACCCGCTCGTTTTGGATAAGAAAGAATTGAGGATTTTGGAGCAACAGACGCGAAAGGTCGCCGAGGGGATTATTTCTCGCTCTAAAGTGAAACTTGAATATCTGGTAGGCACGATGATCGAACTACCTCGCGCTGCGCTGCTCGCGGATCAGATCGCGGAGGTCGCGGAATTCTTTTCGTTCGGTACCAACGACCTGACCCAGACGACCATGGGCCTTTCGCGCGACGATGCCGGCCGCTTCCTGCCTGAATATGTGGACGAGCGCAAGGCCGCGATCTTTAAGGAGGACCCGTTCCAGACGCTGGACGTCGCGGGCGTAGGTCTGCTGATCGAGTGGGGAATCGCGCGTGGGCGCAAAACGCGTCCGAAACTCAAGATCGGTATCTGCGGCGAGCATGGCGGCGATTCGGAGAGCGTGAAACTCTGCCATCGCGTAGGGATGGATTATGTGAGCGCGTCGCCCTTCCGCGTGGCGATCGCCCGGCTGGCTGCGGCGCAGGCGGTGATTGAAGGGAAGAAGGCGAAGCACAAGGGGCGTTGAGAGCCGGACTCGGGAGTTTGCGGAAGGACTTGGATCTACCACCGACGCGCAAATTGAGCAGTGAAAGCCATTCCGGCTAGGAGCAGACTATTTCGCGAGCGCGACTTCCGAATACGGATGGCCGGCCGCTCATTATCGGTATCTGCGGCGGGACTGGCTCGGGCAAGACCACGATCACCAGGCGCATCATCGAAGCGCTTTCGGAATCGAACGTCGTGGTGCTGCAGCAGGACAACTACTATCGCGATTACCCCGGGATGTCTTTCGCCGAACGCGTGAAGGTGAATTTCGATCATCCCGAATCCATGGACACGCCGTTGCTCGCCGAGCACGTGCGCCAATTGCGCGCGGGCCAGGCTATCGAGCGCCCCACCTACGATTACGCCAACTTTCAGCGCCTGAAGGGAACTGTGCGGATTGAGCCGCGCGCCGCGATAATTGTGGAAGGCATTCTGATATTTGAAAGCAAGGCGCTGCGTGACGTGCTGGACATCAAAATCTTCGTGGACACCGACGCCGACCTGCGCTTCATCCGCCGGCTGGTGCGCGACATACGCGACCGCGGGCGCACGACGGAAATGGTCGTCGAACAGTATATGAAGACGGTGCGGCCGATGCATCTGGAATTTGTTGAGCCGTCGAAGCGCTACGCGGATGTGATCATTCCGGTGGGCGGACATAACGACGTAGGAATCGACCTGGTGATTCAGAAGATCCGGTCGCTCGTGCCTCGCCCTGGCGGCTAGTGAACGAAATTCGGGCTACGCGCGTATCAATATATATGGGTGATGGCGGACGGGGGATAGGTCAGTCCCATAACGAAACACCGCAGGAAAGTGGCGCAGGGAATCGGCCTGCGGGAGTGGAGTAAGGAGATGATGGTGAAACTCTTACTGTGGTGCATTTTGCTGGTGCTCTGCTGGCCGCTCGCTCTGCTGGCGCTGGTGCTGTATCCGATTGTGTGGCTGCTCTTGCTGCCGTTCCGGATCGTGGGCATTGCGGTGGACGGGGTCTTCGACCTGCTGCGCGGCATTCTGTTTCTACCGGGACGAATATTGCGCGGGCCGCGCAGCGCTTGATTGGTGCGGGCGCGAAACAGATCCCCCGCGAGGTCCCGCGCCCGTCTCCTCCCGCGACTGCGGGACGGGAAAGAAAAGGGCGGAACTCCGTTCCTTTCGCGCGAGTCGCTCAGAGCAGACGGGATGACACCTCGGGCGATTGTTGAGATATGCAGTTGAATGGACGTCGAGGACTTATTTAACCGTGGGCTGGCCGACAGTTCGCGCGGCAGTTTAGATTTTTCGCTCGGCTCAAATCTTAAAAAAATATGTTAGGCGAAGTCTTCATCGCTAAATGTGTGAAGTGCGGCGTGAAGGGCGCTTTCAATTTTCGCTTTAGGGTTTAACGGAGGCATTTTCTTCCGGCGCTTGCACTACAACCGGGAATAGCGGCGCAGTCGCCACTGTCGGCGCTACTTGAGGTACAGCTTGAGGTTGCGCGGTTGGCCTCGGCGCCAGCGCTTGCTCCCCGTTTAACGGTCGCGAGACGCGCAACGGAATGTTGCCGTCCACCAGTACCGTGTAGCGGTCGGACGACGCCGCGATTGCAGGCGCACCCTTGTGAAAGTCAGTGAGGAAGAACGGATAGCCGGAAAATCTCCCGATCGCCAGTTTGATGCCGGTGTCTTGCGCTACGGCAAAGCTCGCGGGAACATGATCGCCAGTAGCCGCCGTAATATCCTGCATGAACCAAACCACCTGGCCGGAGCTTCCCAAGCTTGAGCGCCGCACCGCCATGATTCGCGCGCGTGCTTCCGCACCTTGCGGTATCACGGTCACGCCATCCAGTGTCACCGGTTGGACCACCACCATCTCGACGACCGAGCCCTCCTCCAGATTGTCGGCGGAGACGTCGCCGCCTAGAGCCACTTGCACCGGCGTCTGATTCGGAATTCTCACCTCAAACGATTGCGCCGCGTCGGCCGGCACTGCAGGGAACGCGGCCGGCGCATGCATCATCGCCAGAATAATCCGGTCGGAGACGCCGGAAAGTTTCAAGCGATGCAGCGCCACGGGCGAAGTATCGAAATCGCAGCGCGAAGCGTTGATTTTCGCGATGATGGCATCGGGACTCTGGTGCGTGCCCTGCATCTTCATCACGTTCACATTGGTGAGCAGCGGCGCCGATTCGCCGGGCCGTGCAACAACGGCAGCCTCACTCGGCTGCGCGACGGGTTGAGCCGGCGCGGAATCAGGCTGCGCGTCTGGTTGCGGATCTAGTTTCGATTCTGGTTTCGGGGATGGGCTCAGCTCTGGCTTCGCTTTCTCAGTCCAACCGAAACTAAACGCGGGCTGCGGAGGCGGAGCAGTCGTGGACAAATCGCTACTCGGCACCCAGCCTAAACGGCCGTCAGCGGTTTGTACCTGGGAGAAGTCGCCGTCCTGGCCGGTGATCGCGACGCTTTCGCCGCAGTGCAGCTTTCCCAGCTCTTCAAACTTCTGAATGGATTTGTAGAGCAAGATGTAGGAGTCGTAAGTTCCGCAACGCGCATATGCAGCCGTGTTCGCCGGCGCGGACTGCGGCGCAACGAACAGTATCCCCACTAACAGTAAACTGTATTTCATTGTGAGTCCCCAAGCTGCGGTCGCAGAGACGATCGCCCAAATACGCGCCCCTGGCCCCGAGTGAGCGTATTTTTTCTCCGCGGGGGATTCACGGCAATAGTACTTTGAAACAGCTGGCGGATTGGGTTGGTACAGGCCACCGCGTTGGCGGCGCCACGCTAATATTGAGTCGCTGATCGGCGCTTTAGCGAGACAAGCTCGCCGCAACAGCTCGCAACTAAACTCCGAAGCGCTTAAAGTCATTCTTTAAGTTGCGACTCGGAAGCCTTGCGAAAGAACGACGATCGGGAATTGCGAAAACCGACGACACTGCGCGCCAGCCCCGTGCCCATTCTTTCCTATTGACAGCCTATACGTAGCTCGTTAGTATTCCTATAGAAAGCCGATAGGAGAACGCGATTGAGCCCCGAACAGACCAGCCTTTTGCAAGGGACCTTGGACCTGCTGATATTGAAATCGCTGCGTGCTGGCGAAATGCACGGTCTGGGAGTTTCGCGCCGCATCGAGCAGCTCACCGGCGGCACCTTTGTCGTGAAACCGGGCTCGCTCTTTCCCGCGCTGCACCGCATGGAAGAAGAGGGTTGGATTTCAGCATTTTGGGGTGAGTCCGAGAACAACCGCCGCGCGAAATACTACCGGCTGTCGAAGGCGGGCGAGAAACAGCTGGAAGCCGAGACCAAGCGCTGGAGCCGCATATCCTTGGCGATCGGCCAGGCATTAGAAGCATCGTAGGGAGGTACCGAACATGCCGCTCCTCGTGAAAGCCGGAAGTTTTCTGCGCAATCTGTTTCTTACCCGCCGTGTGGACGCCGACCTGGACCAGGAAGTTCATTCCCATCTGGAAATGCTGATCGAAGAAAAGATGCGTGCGGGCATAACGCCGGCGGAAGCGCAACGCGCCGCCCGCATCGAACTGGGCGGAGTGGCACAGGTGCAAGAACAGGTTCGCGAAGAACGGCTGGGCAGCTGGTTGCATTCCGCCTGGTCCGATTGCCGCTACGGTCTGCGGCATCTGCGGAGAAATCCAGGCACCACCGCGGTCATGGTGTTTACACTCGCGCTCGGTATCGGAGCGAGCACGGCAATCTTCAGCGTGGTGTACTGCGTATTGTTGCGGCCGCTGCCGTACGCCCATGCGAACCGCATCGTGGCGGTGTTCGAGGTGACTTCGCACGGCCAGCCGTCTCGCCTCGCCGATCCGAACTTCGACGACTTTCGCGATCAGAGCCGCAGTTTTGAGGCGATTGCGAAGTATGACAATTACGTAACGTCGGTTTCGGGGGCAACCCAGCCGACGCGCACGATGGTCGCGGACATCTCGCCCGCGTTCCTCAGAGTTTTCGGCGTTCAACCGCTTCTGGGAAGGGATTTCAGCGACGACGACGCGAAAAAAGGCGCTGGCCGTTCCGCTCTGGTCAGCTACGGATACTGGCGGCAGAATCTCGGCGCTCCGGCAGACCTCTCGCAGTCGCACTTGAGGATTGATGGCGCCATGTACTCGGTGATCGGCGTGCTCCCGGCAGGTTTTCGTTTTCCGGCTGACGTGGATCTGTGGCTACCGGCGGATTTGAACGGCGAGGGCCAGAGCAGAACGTCGCACAACTACAGTGCAGTGGGCCGGCTGCGGAGCGGCGTCACGGTCGCGCAAGCGAATCAAGACATCAGCGCGATCGCACGACGCATTCACGATACCTCGAGCGAGCAAGGCGATTATCTTCTCAAAGACGCAATGGTTCTGCCGCTGCAGCGGTCGCTCACGGGCAAGGCGCGCTTGCCGTTGCTGGTGCTGCTGGGCGCGGTGGGATTTCTGCTACTGGTCGCGTGTGCGAACGTGGCGAATCTGCTACTGGCACAAGCGTCGGTGAGAGCGCGGGAGCTGGCGATTCGCAGCGCGCTCGGCGCCGGACGCGGACGATTAATCCGTCAATTTCTAACCGAAGCATTTTTGCTGTCTCTGGTGGGCGGCGCACTCGGCGTGCTGGGAGCTTTCTGGGGCGTTGCGGGATTAGTGGCGCTGGCGCCGGGGGATCTGCCAAGGATCGAGAGTATCTCGATCAGTATTCCAGTGCTGCTGTTCGCGTTGCTGCTTTCGACGGCTGTCGCCGTGGGACTGGGAGCGTCCACCGCGGCGCGCGCGACTTCCGGGGACCTGCGCCAGGGCTTAGTGGAAGGCGGACGCGGCCAAGCGGATTCGCGGGGCAGCCGGCGCTTGGGCCAGGTAATTGTTGCGGCGCAAATTGCGATCACTCTGGCGCTGGTGGTAGGAGCGGGATTGCTGGGTCGCAGCCTGATGAGAGTGCTCGAAGTGAATCCCGGATTCCGCGTGGACAAAATTGTTGCGATGGACGTATCGCTACCGTGGGTGAACGATCCGAACGCCAAGGCGGGCCAGGCGATTTTCTATGCAAACCTGATTGAGCGACTGAGACAAATTCCAGGCGTGCGCAACGTGGGCGCGGCGAGCGCGCTGCCGCTGGCGGAGGGCGGTTTGCCCGACGGCATGTTTCTGCTGATGACGCCGGATGAGGTTCCGAAGACGGTGGATGATTTTGGCGCGCTCTCGCAACAAAAAGAACGCATCGGCATAGCGGACTTCTGCGTCGCCAGCAACGGATATTTCCAGGTGTTGGGAATTCCGCTGATTCGGGGACGAATTTTCGACGAACACGACGGCGGGAATTCTCTGCACGTAGCGGTGATCAGCGAATCGCTGGCCCGCGAGCGTTGGCCCAATCAGGACGCGATTGGCCACACGATCGAGTTCGGAAATATGGATGGCGACTTGCGTCTGCTGACCATCGTGGGGATCGTCGGTGACACCCGCGAATATGGCCTGGATGCGCCGCCGCGCCCCACGGTTTACGTGGATTTGTTCCAGCGGCCCAGCCCGGCGATCACCATCGCGATGCTGAGCGACGGCGATACGCGGTCGGTCACAGCTGCAGCCCGGGGAATTCTGCAGGAAATGAACCCCGAGCTTCCGGCGAAGTTCCAAACGTTTTCGCAAGTCTATTCCGCTTCACTGGGCTCGCGGCGATTCAACGTGGTTCTGATCGGATTCTTCGGGCTCGTCGCGCTGCTACTCGCGACGGCCGGCGTTTTTGGCGTGATGGCCTACGCGGTAAACCGCCGCACGCACGAGATTGGCGTGCGCGTAGCGCTCGGGGCCGGTTCCGGCGACGTTCTGCGTATGGTAATAGCTGAAGGAATGCGGGCGATCTTGATTGGCGTGGGAATCGGGATTGTCGGAGCGCTGGTCCTGACGCGCACGGTGCAGTCGCTGCTGTTTGGGGTCACTTCCACTGACCCGCTGACGTTCGGCGCTGTGACGCTGCTGCTGGTGGGGACGGCGCTCCTGGCCTGTCTGGTGCCGGCGCGGCGGGCAATGAAAGTGGATCCCATGGTCGCGTTGCGCTACGAATAGAATTTTGGCTTCTGATCGTTTCGATTGGCGAGGTGCTCATCATGCCGTTACTTGTGAAAGCTCGAAGTTTTCTGCGCAATTTGTTTTTCACGCGCCGTGTGGACGCCGACCTCGACCAGGAAGTTCACTCCCACCTCGAAATGCTAATCGAAGAAAAGCTGCGCGCGGGCATGACGCCGGCCGAAGCGCAACGCGCCGCCCGCATCGAACTGGGCGGAGTGGAGCAAGTGAAGATACACGTGCGCGATTCACGCACGGGCGCGTTCCTGGACTCGCTGGTGCAGGACGTGCGCTTCGCGATTCGCAGCCTGCGCCGCACGGCCGGCCTTACGGCGTTCGTAATTGCGACTCTGGCGCTGGGAATTGGGATGACCTCCGCGACATTCAGCATGGTGGATGCGCTGATTTTCAGACCGTATCCGGTACCGCATCCGGGCAACGTGGTGAGTCTCGTGGGCACGACGCACGACAGCGCATTTGAAGATTTCTCCTATCGCGAATATCTGGACATCCGCGACAAAACGACCAGCTACGACGGCGTGCTCGCCTACGCGGACATGCAGGCCGTAGGCTTCAGCGCCGAACCGGCAGCCACGCCGCGCGTGAAGGGCGGAATGATGGTTTCCGGCAATTTCTTCCACGTGCTCGGCGTTGAGCCGCGGCTGGGGCGTGGCTTTCGCGAGGATGAGGACCAGGTGCCCGGTCGCGATGCCGTGGTCGTGCTGGGCCCGGATTTCTGGCGGCACGAATTTGCGGCGAGTCCCGGCGTTGTGGGACGGACCGTTCGCCTGAACGGTACGCCATTCACGGTAATCGGCGTGGCTCCGGACAGCTTCCCGGGCTTGCTTATGTTCGGGCATCCCGATTTCTACATGCCTCTCGCGATGGCGCGAACATTTTCCACCAACATAGAGAAGAATTTTTATGAGGACCGTGACGATCGCGAGCTGAGCGTGAAGGCGCGCTTGAAACCGGATACGAGTTTGCGGGAAGCGCGCAACGAACTGGCGTTGCTGGCGAAAGGATTCGAGCGGGATTACGCGAACGTCACGCGCAGCCGCGGCGCGGCGGTTTACACGCAATTTCAAACGCGAACGATCGAAGACCAGAATTGGAAATTCGGCGTCGTTTTCGTGATCCTGGCGCTGGCCGTTCTGCTGGTGGCTTGCACCAACGTTGCGGGACTGTTGCTGAGCCGGGCGCGCGAGCGAGCGCGCGAAATCGCGGTACGCCTGGCGCTGGGCGCGGGACGTTTACAGTTGATTCGCCTGCTGCTGACGGAAAGCTTAATACTGGCAATTCTGGGTGGACTGGCGGGGATCGCCATCGGGTACGAGGTCATCGAGTGGTTCCACTCGAAAGACACGATCATTTTTGCGACGGAGTTACCGGTGGCCGTGCCGTTCCAAATGGACAAGCGCGTGTTACTGCTATGCGTCGGATTGTCGGTGCTGAGCGCGTTCCTGTGCGGCTTGGCTCCAGCGCTGCAGAGCACCCGCGTGGATCTGGTGAACGCACTCAAATCGGCCGACGTCGAAGTTCCCGGACGCAAGCGGCTGTGGGGCCGCAACACGCTGGTGGTGGCGCAGGTTGCGATGTCGCTGATGCTGCTGACCGCTTCTTTCTTGATGGCGCGCGGATTCCAGCACGACCTGTTGGTGGGTACCGGTTTCACGAAGGATCATCTGCTGATGACCAGTTTCGATCCGCGCCTGATTCAGTACAACGCAACGCAGACGCAGCAGTTCTACAAGTTGCTGGCCGAACGCATGCGGCAAACCGCGGGCGTGCAGAGCGAGGCCCTCACGCAGAACATACCACTTGGAACAGACGAATTTGACGGCGTGACGTTTGTGCCGGATGGTTTCACGATGCCACCTGATCGCGAGAATTTTGCTTCGACGATGGACACGGTGGATGAAGGGTATTTCCAGACGATGGGAATTCCTATCTTGCGCGGCCGCGCTTTCCTCGAGTCCGATACTGCCGATGCGCCGCGCGTGGCGATCGTGAACACGCATTTCGCAAAGCACTACTGGCCGGGTGGCGACGCCCTGGGAAAACACATCCGCCTCGATAATAGCAACGGTGTGCCGGTGGAGATCGTCGGCGTGGCGGAGACCATTAAGTATCAAACGATGACCGACCCGATGGATTTCGTGTACATGCCGCTGGCGCAGCATCCCGTGGCTCGCATGGTTTTGATGTTGCGTTCCAGTGGCGATCCGCTGCAATTGGTGGAACCGGTGAAAGACGCTGTTCGTAGCCTCGATCCGAATTTGCCTATGCTGCAGACGCGGGCTTACGAGGAGTACTACCTGAACCAGGCCGTGCGCGGGCCGCAAATCGCGATTGATCTCGTGGGCACCATGGGTTTGGTAGGATTGCTGCTGGCGATCGCCGGCCTCTACGGATTGGTGGCGTACAACGTAAGCCGCAGAACTCACGAGATCGGCATACGCATGGCCCTGGGCGCGGCGGGCTCGGACGTGCTGCGTCTGGTGATGGGCAAGGGTATTGTACTAGTGGCGACGGGAACAGCGCTCGGCCTCGCCATGGGCTTTGCCCTCGAACAGTTGATGAATTCCATGCTGTTCAATTCCGGCGGAGTGGACGTGGTGGCTTACCTCATCGTGGTGCCGACGCTCTTTCTGGTGACCATGCTGGCGACGTACGTGCCCGCGCGACGCGCGTCGCGGATTGCGCCGACACAGGCGTTGCGATACGAGTAGCGCGATTTTTTCGCGCGTGCCAGATTAGTTTGGCGAACGTATGCATGTCGAAACCGCATCGCGCCACCGCAACGCGCGCGGCGGAGTTGCAATGCCTACGTGGGCATCTTCAGGAAGAAGTACACCCCAAGAAATCCAAAAATCGCGTCAGGCGACCAGGCGGCTAACAGCGGCGGAAGTTGTCCCACCGAACCCATCGCTTCAAACAACGCAGCCGTAGCCCAATACACAATAGCAACCCCCACCGCGACAGCCAGCCCTCCGACCGCACCACGCGTGCCAGTGAGAAAAGCAAAAGGCGCGCCCAGAAACACGATGATCGCGGCAATCAGCGGGAATGCGAATTTCTTCTGCCACTGCACGGAAAGCCGCGCGGTATCGAATCCTGCCTGTCGCAATCCCTGGATGTATTCCCCCAACTGCCGCCAATTCATCTGATACGACTGGCGAACTTCACGGCGAAAATAACTGGGTGGCTCGGAAATTTCCGGAAGCGACTGCACTTTGAACGGAGTGTACTGCGAGACTTTGCCTCCTTGGAAATCGCGGATCCATCCTCCGGTAAGCGCCCAGGTGTTTTCGGATTGCACCCAGGTGGCGCGTTCGGCGAAGACGCGGCGGCGAATCTGAAACGTGTCCGGGTCCAATTCGAAGACGCTCAATCCGCCGAAAAGATTTTGGTCCGGATCGAACAGCTCGTAGTTATAGATCTTGGTGTTCTCGCCAAAAATCCACTGGCGCGCCGGCTGAAAATACGTCTGCGCGGGACGCCCCTTGATCTGGTTGCGCAACGCGTCCTGCCGCTGGTTGGCGTAGGGAAGGTAAGTGTCGTCGAGCAAGAACATTCCCCCGGCGATCAGGCAGCCCGCCAGCGTGAGAGGCAGCACGAGCCGATACAAGCTCATGCCACTGGCCTTGAAAGCGATCACTTCATTATTTTTTGCCAGCACAGCCAAAGTGACCAGCGTCGCGACCAGCGTGGCCAGCGGCGCGAGCTGATACGTCATCAACGGCACCAGGTAACGAAAGTAGCTCAGAACCATCGAAACAGAAATATTGTTTTTCGAGATGTCACCGAGCAGATCGAAAAGCGTGAACGCGTCGAAGATCAGAATGAAACCCGCCAGCAGCACCAGAAAATAATAGAAAAATTGCTGCAGCAGATAGACGTCAATCAGCATGGGGAAGGCGACCGCGGTCCCTTCCGGTACAATCTTGTGGGACTCCGTATGCGAAGTGACGCCGCGTCCGCCCCCAAGCCCGCCATTCGACGCGGGAATCGGCGCGGCATCAGCCTCGCGGCGGCGTTCCGGACGCGCGCGCCGGAAAAAGGTATCGAACCAGACCACAACCCGATTTGGTTTGCGGATAGTTTCGATGCGCCGCAGAAAGATCAGCCCCAGAATCAGGCCCGCGATATTTCCCGCCCAGATTCCCGCCCACGGTGCGACCGAGCCTTGCTGCGCCATGTGCGCGCCGGTTACGAAAAGAAAATAGTAGCCGCCGATCAGCACCAGCGTCAGGATCAATCCTGCCGCGCGCCCTCCGCGCCGCGGACGCACGCCGATCGGCACTCCCAGCAGCGCAAATACCAGGCACGCTGCGGGGAACGCGATTCGGCGGTGAAATTCCACGCGCGCGTCGCGCCAATGCGGACCCTTCTCGGCCAGTAATTCGGAAATCGAGCGCTCCGAGTCGGACACCGCCACGTTCTTGGGTCCGGCCACCGGGCTGGAAATCTCCACCGGAATTTCGCTCTGCCCAAAACTGGTCACATTGTAATGTTGAGGCGCCTTCGGATCGTATTCGTGGGTGCTGCCGCTGCCCAGATGCAATTCGAATTTGTTGTTTTCAGGATCGGCCACCACCTGCGCGTCCTGGGCTATGGTCACGTTGGTGGTGGAGGCTTGGCCGGAGGAAGCCAGGAACACGCCGCGCCAGTGCGTCGCTGCAGCCTCCACATCTTGCACGTATAATATGAAGTGCGGGATTTGTTCGTTGAACACGCGCGGCTGGATCGCGTAGGGCGCTTGAGTCAGCAGTAGGCGTTCTTCCAGGCTTTGCAGGGTGCGGACGGCCGCGGGGCTCAGCCAGAAAGTTAGCACCAGGGTGCCCAGGCTGCAGCCCAACGCGACGAACCCGATGGGACGTAGCAAGCGGCGCAGGCTGATGCCCGAAGCATGCAGCGCGACGATTTCGCTATCGGCGGATAGGCGCCCCAGGCCGATCAGCACGCCGACCAGCACGGCCATGGGGATGGTGAAGGCCAGCACCGGCGTGAGCGAGCACAGAAAAATCAACGCGACCGTGATGACGCCGCCGGAATGGCGCACCACCAAATCCATCAGGCGCACGAGTTGCGGTACGAAGAATACGAAAGTAAAGACCGCGAGGCCCAGGATGGCGTGCGAGCCGACTTCGCGACCGATATATTTGTCGAGCAGGCGCATGATTGCGCTTGAGGATTCTAGCATGGACGTTCCGGGCGTGCGGGCGAGTTAAGTTTTGTGTTAATGGAGTTGCGGAGGATAAGAAGTTGGGCCGAGTAAACCTAGTTTTGGTTTGGCACATGCACCAGCCGCAGTATCGCGACCCCGTCTCGGGGCGCTACATGCTCCCCTGGACGCGTCTGCACGCCCTAAAAGATTACTGGGGCATGGTGAAAGTGCTGGGTGAATTTCCGGGCGTGCACGCGACGTTTAATATCGTTCCGCTGCTGGCCGCGCAGATCGAGGAATACGCCAGCGGAAAATTTCGCGAGCCGTGGTTTGAAGTGGCCTTCGCGGCGGCGGACCAACTGAAGCCCGAGCAGAAAAGGGAAATCCTGGCGCGCGCTTTTCAGGTTAACGAAATTTACGTGCAACGCTGGCCGCGTTTTTCTGACCTGCAAGCCCAGGTGCGTTCCGCCGGAGCCGAAGCCTGCGCCGCGCGTTTCAATGAACAGGACTGGCGCGATCTGCAATTGCTCTCGCAGCTGGCGTGGATGGACGAGGAATATATCGCGAAGGACCCGGTAGTGAATCTGCTGGCGGCGAAGGGAACTGGCTTTACCGAGCGCGACAAGAGCTTGCTGCGCGAAAAACAGCTGGAGCTTCTCGGCGCGGTGCTGCCGGAATATCGTATCGCCGCGGAAAGCGGCCAAATCGAAATTTCCACCACGCCCTATTACCACCCGATTCTTCCGCTGTTGTGCGACACCGACATCGCGCGCGTTTCCAATCCGCACACGCCACTGCCGCAGCCGCCCTTCCGTTTTCCCGCCGATGCGCGCGAACAATTGTTGCGCGCCAGAAAATATCACGAGCGCGTCTTCGGCAAGCCGCCCGCGGGATTGTGGCCTTCGGAAGGCTCGGTGTCCGACGAGTCTCTCGAGATTGCCGCGGACCTGGGCTTCAAATGGTTCGCAACGGACGAAGGCGCCCTGGGGCGCACGCGCAACATCGGTTTCTGGCGCGACGCGGGTGGATACCCTGAAAATGGGCCGGAACTTTATTCACCGTGGAGATTGCAGCGTGGCGGTAAGGAAATGCACGGATTTTTCCGCGATCACTATATTTCAGACCTGGTGGGCTTCGTTTACAGCCGCATGGGCGCAGTAGCGGCAGCAGAGGATCTGTACCGCCGGATCCACGCCATCGGCGACCGCGAGCCGGCCGGACGCACGGCAACAGTGAGCATCATCCTGGATGGCGAAAACGCCTGGGAATATTACCCGGAAAATGGACGCCAATTCCTGCGCGAATTCTACCGCCGCGTGCAGAGCGATACGGAAATTCGCGCGCTCACGGTGAGCGAAGCCGTCGAAGCCAATCCCAACGCGCCCACGATGCCGGGAATTTTCCCCGCGTCGTGGATCAATGCAAATTTTGACGTATGGATTGGCCACCGCGAAGACGTGCGCGCCTGGGACCTGCTGCGCGACGCGCGCGAAGTGTACGAACGGGTCGCGAAGCGCGGAACCGCAGGCGCCACCGCCGCGCAACTCGAACGCGCGTACGAAGCCGTGCTGGCCGCCGAAGGCAGCGATTGGAATTGGTGGTACGGGCCGGAGCACGGTTCCGCCAACGATGCCGAATTCGACGAGCTGTATCGCAAGCACCTCACGGAAATTTACACTGCGCTAGGTGAGCCTGCGCCGGACGTGCTGGCGCATCCCATCAAGAAAGCCCCAGAACTCGGCCGCCGCGAGCCGCCGGAATCGTATCTGGACGTAACCGTGGATGGCCGGGAGACCAGTTATTTCGAATGGCTCGGCGCGGGTTTGTACGCCACCGACCCTCGCGGCGGCACCATGCACGGCCGCACGCGCGTGCTCGGCGGCCTCTATTACGGTTTCGGCGAGAAGTATTTCAATCTGCGCGTAGATCCTCTGCCGGAAGCCATCGCGGGAATTCCGGATTTCCAATTGCGCCTCACATTGTGGGATTCGCGCGAAACGCGCATCACCGTACGCGTCGCGAAAGGCAAATTCGCCGGCTGCGTCGTGGAGCAGGGTGGCGCCTGCCTGCTGCATCCCCAGACGATGGTGACGGCGGCGTTCGGCAAGATCATCGAAGTAGCCATGGCCCGCGAATTATTCGACCTGCGCGGGCGCCGGCAGTTATTCCTCACCGTCGCGCTGTGGGAAGGCGGCTTGCCCGTCGAAGTCCTTCCCGTGGACGGCATGCTCGAGCTAGTCCTCGGCGAAGAAAATTTCGCATGGGGCACCGAGGCTGAAGCCAAAGTGTAATTCTACGGTGTGGCGCTGCGACCGACACTGATTGACATTCGCATTTGTGAGGAAGATAGTCGCGCTAACCCCTTTCGGTAGCCTTTTGGGTCCTCACAATCAGGGCCTTTGTGTACGCGGTGTTGGAGCCGCCCAAGCTGGAAACAGAACCACGTTCCAGCGGAGGCGTCCATGGGCCCCAAAGGCTATCCTGCCTGCGTTTTGTTCTACTTTGCTATTGCAGTGAGCTTCCTGGCCATGGGCCGCGTTGCATTGCGCTCCCGGGACTTCGCGAGAACCTGCCAGTCGTCAATTGAAAACCCCGAGCGCTCGAGAGTCGTACCCTTGGCGCCGGATGTCCCGTCATTGCCGCGCCTGACAGCAGAGCTAAAGCCGCGTCCTCCCAGTTTGACGACGCGAATATTCCGGCCAAGCGAACCAGCCGAACCATTGCTAGCACCGCAGCCTTTCATAACGCGCCTCCCTCAGCCAGCAGCTCAGTCCTTGCCAGCAAATTTTTCGCTGCACATTACTCTTGAATCTTCCGCCGCATCCTCCGGACAATCGCTGCAATACGTCGGCCACGGCAAAGGCATGACGGTACTGCTGGAGTCCAGCGGGATCGAGATCGTCGTCGCAAACGCGCCGAGCGAGAGTGCGCCACCCAGCAGCGTGAAACTGCGATTGGCGTACGCCGCCACGCCACAGACCGCCGCGAGTGGCGTGCCATCTAACGCCAGTCCTTCCGCGCCGCAGCGACGCCGCAGAAAACGCAGCGGCACGAACTCGACTCCGCGAACGCGGCCGAGCCCGAACCGTCGAAACATGCCGCACCGCGACACTCCCGGCCACAGGGGACAGGCGCCGCGCGCGCAACAGGCGCCCCGGCAGCGTGTCCCGCGCCAGACCAAAGCCTCCGGCCAGCTGGAAATTCCGCAGGGAAGTGGCGCAACTATCGCAGAAAGCTTCGCGTGGCAAGGCGAGAACGCCGTCGGCGGCGAAAGCAATTTTTTCCTGGGCAACTATCCCGGACAGTGGCGCACGCCCGTGAAACATTTCGCATCAGGCGAAGCGCAGAACGTCCTGCCCGGAGTGGACATCGTCGCGTACGGCAACGCCGATTGGGTGGAATACGATCTGCGCGTCGCGCCAGGCGCGAACGCGGACGACTTGCGCCTCGCGATCGCGGGCAAAAGCGCCGGAGCAGCTGGCTCCGAACACGCGCGCCTGGGTGCCGCAGGAGATTTAATGATCACGCTCGATGGCCGCGAACTACGCATGAAGAAGCCCGCGATGTACGAAGAGTGGCCAGCCACCGCAGAGCGGCCGCTGCGGCGGAGACAAATTGACGGCGGCTACTCCATGGCAGCGGACGGAAGCTTCGCTTTCCATGTAGGGCCGCACGATCCTCGCGCGACGCTGGTGCTCGATCCTTCGTTGACCGTCGCCTGCACCACATTTTTGGGCGGCACAGGCAGCTACACGGCGCAGAGCATCGCGCTCGACGCCGCGGGAAACGTTTACATCGGCAGCACCACCACCTCGGCGGCATCATTCGCGGAACCCGGCGCGCGCCTCGGCCCCACCGGCGGCTCGGATTTTTTCATCGCGAAAATAAATCCATCGCTGGGCGGTCCAAGCTCGCTCGTGTATCTCACCTTCATCGGCGGCAGCGGCACGGAATTGGGCGGCGCTATCGCTGTGGATGCGAGCGGCAGAGCAGCGATAGCCGGAACCAGCACCTCGGTGGATTATCCCGTCACCGACGGCAGCACGCTCACTTCGGGAACGAATGGCACAGCGGTAAACGACGCAGCCGTGACGGAAATCGATCCAACCGGCGCGACCCTGGTCTACTCGACGTTGTTCGGCGGCAATGGCAACGAAGCAAGCGTAAGCCCAGGTGGAATTGCGATGGATTCCGCCGGCGACATCTATCTAGCCATGGATACGCAGTCAACCAACCTCAGCATCGCTCCCACCGCAGCGCTCGGGCCGTATTCGTCCGTTTACGGCGGCGGTGTCTCGGACGGCTTTCTCGCGATTTTCGTTCCGGTAGTGACGGCCCCGGCGCCCCACTTGAAATGCTGCACGTACCTCGGAATCTTCGCTGGCCTCACCGTCACAGGCGTGGTCGTGGACTCGCTAGGCAACGCCTACCTAGCCGGCTACACCACGAATCCCACTGGCAGGCTGTCCACCGCCAACGGATTTCAGCAGACCTACGGCGGCGATCCCTACGATGGATTCGTGATGAAAATCCTGCCCTCCGGCGACGGTCCCGGCGATTTATCTTACGCCACGTTTCTGGGCGGCTCAGGAATGGACCAAGCGCTCGCGATCAGCGTGAGCACCGAATTGCCCGGCACGGTCTATGTGACGGGAACCACGCAATCCATAGACTTCCCGGTGACCGGCACCGCGCGCTTTGGAAACACAGCGGGCTATCAGACATCGTTAGGCGGCGCATCCAACGCGTTCCTGTCCGTGATCGGCCAGAACCCCGCGGGACTTACTTCGTTGCGCTACTCCACATACTTGGGCGACGAGCAGAACGACACCGGTTTGAGCGTATGGTTCGCGCAGACCAATCAGATTTATGTTTCTGGCAGCACCACGTCCGCGAATTTTCCCGCGCTATTCAATTTTCAACCATTCAGCGCCGACCAGGATGCATTCGTGACCGAGATGGACCCAACTTCCGCCGGCGCTGCATCGCTGATATTTTCCACGCCGCTCGGCGGAACGTCGGCAGCGGGAATTAGCGCGCCGGCGCTGGGGAACGCGGTCGCCGCTGACGCCAACGAGGATGTTTACTTGGCCGGGTCCACGACCGCCGGCAATTTCCCTCTGGCAGGGAATCCCAACACGGGAGTGCAACCAACGCGCGCGAGCTGCCAGCAGACGCCGCCTGTGAATGATGCCTTTCTCGTCGAGATTGCTCCCAACTCCGCGTCGCTGCCCAGCGTAACGCTGAAGACCTTGGGAAACAGCCCAAAATTGAACTTTGGTTCGCAGCCGGTGGGTGCCACCAACGTTCCACCTCAGGCGGCCGCGGTGTACAACAGCGGCGACGCCCCCCTGAGTATTTCCAGCATTACTCTCGCCGGGCCGAACAGCGCGGATTTTTCGTTACAAAGTTTACTGGCTTGTACCACCGCGCCTATTCCGCCGGGGGACCTACGCCGCCCGGTTCACAGGTCCTGGAAGACGTCGCCAGCGGAGCTGGGCCGCTGGCCGTCATCTCGGCCGCGACCCTCAATTTCGGAAACCAACCTGACGGAACCACCACGACTCTTCCATTCATTCGGACGATTACCGGAACCCAGCAGCTGAACATCACCAATCAATTGATTCCTTCCGGCCCCGGCGCTGCGCAATTTTCCGTGGCAATTTCCGGCCCCGCGCAAACTTGTGTCGTTGTGGCGCCGGCCGGAGTTTGTTCTCTCGGCGCTGCTTTCACGCCCACCACCACCGGCGCGTTCACCGCCGACGTGGAATTTGTGGACAATTCCGGAGCTGGCTCGCCGCAGGTGGTGATATTAGACGGTACCGGAACAGGCATTGCTCCGCTGCTTACCATCGCTCCCGCATCGGTGTCCTTCGGAACGCAGCCGGTGGGCATCACCAGCGGAACGCAAAACGTGACGTTGACGAACACCGGGCGCGCTCCTCTGCAGTTGACCGGCATCGCCATCACCGGCAGCAATTCCACCAACTTTGGATTCCTGGTGAAAGGCGCGACTCCCTGTCCGTATCCCAGCGGCACGCTCGCCGCCGGCGCCAGTCGCACGATTTCGGTGGACTTCAGTCCGCAAGCCGCGCGACCGGTCCGCGCGACTCTGAGCATTTCCGACAACGCAACGGGAAGTCCGCAGAGCGTGGCGCTCAGCGGCAACGGCGGAACGTCCGGAATATCACTCGCGCCGGCCACTTTGAATTTAGCGTCGCAGACGATCGGCGCAAGCAGCGCTGCTCAAGTCGTCAACGTCAACAATACCGGGACCACTCCGGTCGCGATGACCATCAGCATCGCCGGCAACAATCCCGGTGATTTCGCCGAGACCGATAACTGCTCGCGGAGTCCGCTGGCGGGTGGAAAGGCCTGCGTAGTCAACGTTACTTTCGAACCCACGCAAACAGGCGACCGCTCGGCCGTGGTACTGATTTCCGATACCGCTCCGCAGAGCCCGCAAATGGTGGCGGTCGGCGGCACCGCAGTGCAGGCTGCCGCGACGATTTCACCCGTCACGATCGGTTTCGGAAGCGCTCTGGCCGGCACCGCGTCCGCGCCCGTCGCGGTCACCATCACGAATTGCGGCACGCCTCCGGCAATTCTCACGGTCGTAGCCGCCATCGTAAATCCTACTGGCAAATTCACCGCCGCCAATAGTTGCGCCGCGGGAGTTCCCGCCGGCGGCCACTGCACCCTGACGGTGACGTTCACTCCGCCCGCTTCACCCGTAGCCGCGCCATGCGGCTCTGCGGCGGGAGCAAAAACCGCGACCCTCCCGATCACCGACAACTCGCCCACCAGCCCGCAAAACATTGCGTTATCCGGCACAGCCACCGACTTTTGCCTCGCGCCTGTGGGCGTCGCCAGCCAAACCGTCACCGCGGGCATTCCCGCGACCTTCCAGCTCGTCGCTGATTCGCTAGGCACGTTCGCAGGCGCAGTCGCGCTCACCTGCACCGACGCGGCATCACTCAGCACCTGCAGAGTGCAGCCGGCGACGGTAAACCTAACGTCGGGCGCGCAAGTTCCCATCGTGCTCAGCGTGGTCATTGCGACGAACAGCGTAGTGCCGCCAGGCAAAACTCCCGATACGCGGCGCTTCGGACCATTTGTGCCGCCCACGACTGCATCTTCATGGGCCTGGCGCGGGATTGTGCTCTGGATGGTTTTGCTGCTCCTGCCAGTATTGGTTCGGAACTCGGCTGCCAAACGCCAGTCATCGCGCGCGATGCGTTTCGCACAAACCGGCGCGATGGCAATTCTGCTTTCAATTGGGCTAAGGGCGTGTTTTGGAAGCGGCACCGGAACCGCAACATCGCCGCCGGTAGGAACGACCGCCGGCACCTACACGATCACGGTGACGGGAACGTTCACCGGCACAGGAGGTAGCACGACACGCAACGTGCAAGTAACTCTGGTGGTGCAGTAATTTTTCCACGCGAGCGCGCGTTAGCCTGCGCCCGCGGGACAGTCTGTGACCGCCGTCCGTGACGATGCCTAGAAAACTTTGATCGCCAAATCGCGCGGATGAGAACCAACCGCAATCAGCGCGGTGGGCGGGCGCGGCGGCGTCAGTCCCGGCTGGCCCGATGGCAAAGTCCTCGTGCGGATCGCCGCGACGTCGTTCGATGCCGTGTCCACCACCAGCAGAATGTCTCCTCCCGGCGTCAGCGCGCAAGTCACCGGCGCCTGTCCCGCTTGAATCGGCCGGCCCACCTGACGGGTCTCGACTGCCACAGGCACGACGTGCTCCGCAGCCGTATCTGAAACGTACAGAGTGTTCGTGGTCGGCGCGAACACTGCGGAGGTCGGCGACATCCCCAGCAACAGAAAATCCGCAACTTCATTCGTGTCGGTATTCACGATCAACAATCCGTGCGCCGAACTCGAGGTGATGTAGAGCTCGCCGCCATCCGGCTTCAGATCCAGGTCATCAGCCGTCCCACCCAGCGCCAGATTCGCCAGCAGAACTTTTCGCTTCAAATCCACCACGGAAACTTGATTGGAAGTGCCGGAGGTGATGAACGCCTTGGAATCGTCAGGCAAGATCACGATCTGCTCCGGGCCCGGCGCCGTCGCGACAGTAGCCACAAGAGCGAGCGTCCCAGCATCGAGCAGCGAAACCGTCGCGTCGTCGCGATTGCTCACCACGATAATTTTGCCGTCACCCGTTACGCGCGCGATCCACGGTCGTCGTCCAGCGCGGCCGCGCGCGACGATCTGCCGCGTATCCGTGTCGATCGCCACCACCGCGTTCGATCCCGACGCGGCCACGTATGCCCGCCGGCCGTCAGGCGAAAAATCCAGCGCATAGGGCGCCGCGCCGACGGGAATTCGCGCGACGATTTGATTCGCTTGCACGTCAAGCACCCACGCATAACCGCCCGCGGAACTGAGCCCCCAAATTTCCGCGCGTTTCGGATGCGCGCGCAAACCGCTCGGCCCCGGCCCGACGACGACCGTTCCCACGGGCGAGAGCTTGATCAGGTCAATCACGGAAACTGTCCCGTCGCCCGTGTTCCCTACGTAAGCAAAAAGGTGCAATCCCGGACGCAAGAACGCCGGGCGCAGCTCCAGCGCGACTTCACGAATGGCCAGCGCAGCGAGAATTACCAACAGAAAAACGAGGCGGAAATTGAAGCGCTGTTTCAATTGATGGTGCGGCCCAGCACGGCGGCAATCTGGCGAACTTCCCGGATCAGTTGCTCGAATTCCGCCGGCAGGATGGATTGCGGCCCGTCGGAAAGCGCGCGGTCGGGATCGTGATGCACTTCCACCAGCAATCCATCTGCGCCCACAGCCACCGCGGCGCGCGATAGCGGCAATACTTTATTGCGCCGCCCAGTGCCGTGCGAGGGATCCACCACGATCGGAAGATGGCTGCGTTTTTGCACGGCCGGGACGACCGCCAGGTCCAGCGTGTTGCGGGTGAAATCTGAAAAAGTGCGCACGCCGCGCTCGCACAGAATCACCGCGTAGTTGCCTTCGGACATCAAGTACTCAGCGGCCATCAGAAATTCGTCGAGCGTTGCGGACATGCCGCGCTTCAGCAGCACTGGCTTTTTGGCACGGCCGGCTCGCTTCAGCAACGAAAAATTCTGCATGTTGCGCGCGCCGATCTGGATCACGTCCGCATATTCCTCCACCAGGTCCAGCGATTCGTGGTCGATCGCTTCGGTGATGATGCCCAGGCCGAATTCCTTGCGTACCTCGCTCATGATTTCCAGGCCCGCTTCGCCCAGCCCCTGAAAACTGTACGGCGAAGTGCGCGGCTTGTAAGCGCCGCCGCGGAACAGGCGCGCTCCAGCAGCCTTCACATGTTTCGCCACGGTGAACGCTTGCTCGCGCGTCTCAATCGCGCACGGCCCGCCGACCATCGCCACTTCCGTACCGCCGAACGCCACATCACCCAGCGCCGTCGGAACACGCACCACAGTGTTTTGCGCCTTCACATCGCGGCTCACCAATTTGTAGGGCTTGCTTACCGGAATGCATTCGATGACGCCAGGCATGGATTCCAACGACCCCAAATCCACGGCACCGGAATTGCCAGTGATGCATACGGCGGTGCGTCCCGCCCCGGGCACCGGCAGCGCTTTGAAACCCAGCGACTCGATGCGCTCACAAACCGCGCGTACTTGCTCGTCCGTCGCGTGCGACTGCATCACCACCAGCATGAAGGCCCCCTGAGGAAAAGCGAATCCCAGAGTCTACTGCATGCGGGAAGCGGGCTGCAAATCACAGTCGCGCGAATTTGGGGGTAGAGCCAGACGAGAAAACAGAGAATGGAGGCGCGGGGCGGAATCGAACCGCCGATAAAGGTTTTGCAGACCTATGCCTTACCACTTGGCGACCGCGCCACCGGCTGGCGGCAGAAGCAAATCATAGCATCGGAAGCGCGAGACAATGTATCGAAGTTTCGCATGATGGTTATTTGTTAGTCTCTGGCGGCGGACCGAACGGAAATACCTGAAGGGGGGCAGCGCATGAAGCCAAACGACACGCCCGGCGCGGCAAGACTTCTGCAAACGCTACATCTGCGGACCAGGCGGCGCACCGAGCTGCAGGACGTGACTGACCAGGTCGAGGCTGCCGTCAGCGAATCCTGCTGCGCAGACGGCGTGTGCCATCTTTACGTCCCGCACACTACCGCGGGCGTGATTATCAACGAAGGCTACGATCCGGCTGTGAAGCAGGACCTCGCGGCGGAGTTCGACCGTCTCGGTCCGCGCGTCGCTAATGCGGCGCACGCGGAAGGGAATTCCGATTCGCACTTTAAGGCGGCGCTGGCGGGTTCGTCAGAAACAGTGTGGATCGTCGCCGGGAAACTTGCGCTGGGCCGCTGGCAGCGGATTTTCTTCGCCGAATTTGACGGGCCGCGCAGCCGGGAATTGCGCGTCAAGATCGTTCCGGATGCTGCAACGTAAACACCCTCCGTGGCGTCCAAGAGATAGAATTGCACGCGCGCTCTGTGCGTGAAGTGAATTTCGTTTGGCTGTAAACTGTGTGTCCATGAAACGAGCGCTCTCGGCGACGGCCATCATCGGCGTTCTGGTGCTACTGGTCTCGACCCAGGCCAGCGACGGAATACCCGCGAAGGATGACATTTCCATTGCCGTCGTCGGAGACCAGCAGGTGGTCGGTAAATCATTTGCGGTGCGCATCCGCAACAACGGCAACAAGCGGCTAACCTTTTGCCTCGGCGCTTGCGGCGGGATCGTCGTGGCGGG
>Ga0209655_10000069_pt1 | contig 36680 bp, 32 predicted proteins | sample BogFormECP03_OM2_FD_188236 | JGI IMG/M metagenome (GOLD analysis project Ga0209655, IMG submission 188236) | Bog forest soil microbial communities from Calvert Island, British Columbia, Canada - ECP03_OM2 (SPAdes) (version 2) | ecosystem: Environmental > Aquatic > Freshwater > Wetlands > Bog ...
TGCCCGGAGCACAGGCGGAAGCCTGTGCTCCCTGGATTTAGTACATGCCGCCCATGCCGCCTGCGCCGGGGGCTCCGCCGCCGCCCGCTGCAGCCGACTTCTCTTCCTTGATTTCAGCGATGAGGGCTTCGGTCGTGAGCATCAGGCCCGCGATGGAGGCTGCGTTTTGCAGCGCCAAGCGCGTGACTTTTGCGGGATCGATTACGCCCATCTTAACCATGTCGCCGTACTCGCCGGTCTCGGCGTTGAAGCCGAAGTTTTCGTCCTTCGAGTCGCGAACCTTGCCGATCACCACAGCGCCTTCAAAACCGGCGTTGAGTGCGATCTGGCGGGAGGGCTCCTCGAGAGCGCGCTTCACGATGCCTGCGCCAACGGCTTCGTCATCGTGGAGCTTGAGCTTCTCGACTGCGGAGATGCAGCGCAGCAGTGCGGAACCGCCGCCTGCAACGATGCCTTCTTCGACAGCCGCGCGGGTGGCGTGCATGGCGTCTTCTACACGCGCCTTCTTTTCCTTCAGTTCGGTCTCGGTCGCTGCGCCTACTTTAATGACGGCAACGCCGCCAACGAGTTTTGCAAGGCGTTCCTGGAGCTTTTCCTTGTCATAGTCGCTGGTGGTGTTTTCGACTTGCGAGCGGATCTGCTTCACACGGCCTTCGATGTCCGCGGACTTTCCGGCGCCTTCGATGATCGTGGAGTTGTCTTTGTCGATGGTGATTTTCTTGGCGCGGCCGAGGTCCTCAAGCTTCACGTTCTCGAGCTTGATGCCGAGGTCTTCGGTGATGGCCTTGCCGCCGGTGAGGGTGGCGATGTCTTCGAGCATCGCTTTGCGGCGGTCGCCAAAGCCAGGGGCCTTGACGGCAGCGCATTGCAGCGTGCCGCGGAGCTTGTTGACGACCAAAGTCGCCAGCGCTTCGCCTTCGATGTCCTCAGCGATGATCAAGAGGGGCTTGCCCATCTTGGCGGTCTGCTCGAGCAGCGGGAGCAGGTCCTTCATCGAGGAGATTTTCTTTTCGTGGATGAGGATGCGAACGTCTTCGAGGACGCATTCCATGCGCTCGGGGTCAGTGATGAAGTAGGGCGAGAGGTAGCCGCGGTCAAACTGCATACCTTCGACGACTTCTAGGGTGGTCTCCATCGTCTTGGATTCTTCGACGGTGATGACGCCATCCTTGCCGACCTTCTTCATGGCTTCGGCGATGATGCCGCCGATTTGCTTGTCGTTGTTGGCGGAAATGGTGCCAACCTGGGCGATCATGTCGCCCTTGACGTCCTTGTGAAGCTTGCGGATTTCTTCGACGGCAACTTCGACGGCCTTTTCGATGCCGCGCTTGAGAGCGGTGGGGCTGGCGCCTGCGGCGACAGTCTTCACGCCTTCGCGGAAGATCGCCTGTGCGAGCACGGTTGCGGTGGTGGTGCCGTCGCCGGCGACGTCGGACGTCTTGGAAGCGACTTCACGAACCATTTGCGCGCCCATGTTCTCGAGCGGGTCTTGCAGTTCGATTTCCTTGGCTACGGTGACGCCGTCCTTGGTGATGATCGGCGCGCCGAACTTCTTTTCGATCACCGCATTGCGGCCCTTGGGGCCGAGGGTGATCTTTACTGCGTCGGCGAGAGCGTTCACGCCGCGAAGAATCGCTTGGCGGGAATTCTCACCTGTTACAATCTGCTTCGCCATACTGGTATTTCCTCCTGATTTCGTTCTGCGAAAATGTTGAATCTTTAGCTTGATTCATCGACGGGCACGGCGTGCCGTGCCCCTACGGGCCGAACTGCCGGGCTGAAGCCCGGCACCTACAAATGCTGGTTACTTCTTGGCGGCTTTGGCTGCGCCGCTTAGTTTGGCAAGAATCTCTTCTTCGCGAAGGATGAGGTACTCTTCATCTTCGATTTTGATTTCGGTGCCGCTGTATTTGCCGAACAGAACGCGGTCGCCTGGTTTCACGTCGAGAGGGATCAGTTCGCCTTTTTCGCGCTTACCAGCGCCAACGGCGATAATTTCACCCTCCATGGGCTTTTCTTTTGCGGAGTCAGGGATGATGATGCCGCCCCTGACGGACTCTTTTTCTTCAATGCGCTTCACGATTACGCGGTCGTGTAGCGGGGTCAGATTCACTGCCATCTTGGAAGAACCTCCATAGTTGATCTTGCGGTTTGAACAGAGACTGGGAGCACGGAAGGGAATTAGCACTCCTCGCAGTCGACTGCTAATATAGCAGAAAGAAGTTGCATGTCAAGCATTTGTCGGGCAGCGCTGTGGATTTCCGAGATACAGCTCGATCCTTCGAAGTCATATAAACTTCTTATTTACATATACTTAGCTGGTGCAAGAAAAAGGCGACACTTGGCGATTGCCGTGCTCCTCGAAGGGGCATAGAATCGCGACGGGGTCGGGCTTGCGCTACTACATCTATTCGAGGCTGATCGTTCTTACGGCTGGAACGTTGCTACCGTTCTTTTGGATTGTGGTGATTCTCGGCCACCGGCGGCAGCGGAATTTTGAGCGCATTTTCTTTTTCTTGTGCCTCGCGCTCGTGTTTTTCTTCGGCGCGTCTCTGATGGCGCTGAATGCGCAGCTGTATTACTCGGCTATTCCTCCTTCGCTGGAGATTTTTTGTTGGGCCGTGGTGTGTGTGGGGCTGTGGTTTCTTCCTTCGTTGCTGGTACATCTGCAAATCGAATACGCGCAGATCAGAGAGCTGCTTCCCGCCGGGATGCAGAAGCAATTGTGGCTGGGGTTGGCTTATCTTCCGGCGGTGGTGCTGGCGCCGAAGGTTTACGAGGCGCTGCAATTGCGCAGCGGGTTTGACTTTGTTTTCCCGAGCAGCAATCTAGGATGGCAGTTCCAGGTGTGGCTCGTCGCCGCGTTTGGGATTTCGGCTGGCTGGCAGTGGCGATTTGTGAAGGCCTCCCCGGACGAGAAGCAGAAAGCATTTCATAAATCTCTGTGCCTTGATTTGGCGTTGTTGGGCACACTGATCTTGGCTATTCATCCGTTATTGTTCCGGTCCTTGGGAGGGATCCCTGGATCGGACGCGCCCTTCTTTGGCCTCATCCTGGCTGTCTTTGTGCTCGCGCCGCTAGCGGCGCTCGTTCGTAATGTTCAAAAATTCAATTTTTTGCAGATTGGCAGGCAGAGGAACCTTATCTATGCAGTGTTCGCCACTTTTCTGGCGCTTTTGTATTTGAGCCTAGTTCGCCGAGCGAGCTTGTGGTTGGAGCCATATTTGCCGCCGGAGGCGTCTGCGGCGCTGTTGTTGTTCCTGCCGGTAGTGTTTTTTGAGCCGTTGCAGCGGACGATGCGACGGATTCTGCGACGAACGGCGCAGACGGAGATGGATCGCGCGCAGCACATGATGGGACCGATACAGGAAGTGGCGCGGCTTGGAAGTCTGGGGAAACTTATCGCTTTCATCGAACAATGGATTTGCGAGCAGTTTCAGCTTGCGGAGGCGAAACTGTCATTGAACGGCTCGACAAAGGAGGATTTGGAACGAGGGGCATCGGAAGAAGAGTTTGTGATCCGGCAGTCCGGCAAAGCGATTGGGTCGCTGCGCGTGAAGGCGCACGGGGCGATGCTTTCGGGTGAGACGGGGGCAGCGTTGGAGTTTTTGTGCGAGCAGTTGCTTGGGGCGCTGGATTTGTGCCGGTTGATAGAGGAGAAATTGCGGCTGGAGAGGGAATTGGCGGAGCGGGAACGGCTTGCTTTGGTGGGGCAGATGGCGGCTAGCATTTCGCATAATTTGAAGAATCCGCTGGGGTCGATCAAGACGATTTTGCAGGTGCAGATGGAGAGTCCGGAGTTGCCGGAGTCGATTCGCGGGGAGACGAAGATGGTTTTGGAGGAGATTGGGAGGTTGTCGTCGAAATTGAATCAGTTGCTGCAATTTAGCCGGCCTGCGGTGCGGGGAGGGGCGGTTACGGCGTCTTGCGATGCGCGGGTTGTGATTGAAGAAGTGACTGTGGTTTTGCGGCATGAGGCGGAGAGGCGCGGAGTTTTTTTGGAGACGAAATTGGCGGAGGGAAGCTTGTTCGTGGCGGCTGGGGCAGAGGCGGTTAGCGATATTGCTTCGAATTTGCTGGTGAATGCCTTGGAGGCTTCGTCGCGCGGCGGGCATGTGCTGGTGAGCGCGGCGGCGAATGATGGAGTTGGCGTGCTTGTGGTTGAGGATGATGGGCCGGGGATACCGGCTTCGGCGCGGGAGAAAATTTTGCAGCCGTTTTTTACGACGAAGGCGCAGGGGACTGGGTTGGGGTTGGCAATTGTGGCGCGGCGGGTGGCGGAGTTTGGTGGAGAGCTCGATTGGGAAAGCCCGATTCGAGATGGAAAGGGCACTCGCTTCACGGTGAAGTTGGTAGCCGCGGCTGAACGTGGATTTTAACGCAGAGGGCACAGAGGTTTCGGAGAGGGCAGGGAGAGTTTAGCGATGAAGACAATTCTAATTGTGGATGATGAGCCTGCGGCGCGGTATGGATTGCGGCGGGCGCTGGAAGCGAAGTATCGCGTGGTCGAGGCGGACTCGACCGAAACTGCGCGCGGTGCGTTGAAAACGGAACAGCCGGATCTTGTTTTGCTCGACGTGGTGCTGCCGGGGCAGAGCGGGTTGGAGTTTTTGCGGTGGATGCGCGAGTCGGGGAGCGAATTGCCGGTGCTGATGGTTTCGGCGCTGGATACGGCGAAGACCGCGGTCGAGGCGTTGCAGCTTGGGGCGGCGGATTATCTGGTCAAGGGATTTGAGTTGGAGGAGTTGCGACAGCGGGTGGCGAACCTTTTGAAATTGGCGACGCTCGAGAAAGAAAATGATTCGTTGCGGCGGCGCATGGCTTCCGAGGGGCAGTTTGGGCAGATGATTGGGCGGACTGCGGAGATGCGGCGCGCGTTTGAGATGGCGGATCGCGTGGCGGGGGCGGATTCGACCGTGTTGATTTTGGGCGAGAGCGGGACGGGGAAGGATTTGATGGCGCAGGAGATTCATGCGCGGTCGCCACGGGCTGGGAAAGCTTATGTGGCTGTGAATTGCGCGGCTTTACCGGAGACTTTGATCGAGTCGGAATTGTTTGGGTATGAGCGCGGGGCTTTTACCGGGGCGGAGAAACAGAGGAAAGGGAAGTTTGAGCTGGCGTCGGGCGGGACGCTCTTTTTGGATGAGATTGGGGATATGAATCCGGTGACGCAGGCGAAGGTTTTGCGGGCGCTGGAGAATCGGACCATCGAGCGGCTTGGAGGCACGCAGCCGATTCCTGTGGATGTACGGGTGATCAGCGCGACGCATCGGAATTTGGCGGCGGAGATTCGTGCGGGGAAGTTTCGCGAGGATTTGTTTTACCGCTTGCGCGTGGTGACGATTGAGTTGCCGCCGTTGCGGGCGCATAAGGAGGACATTCCTGTTTTGGCCGAGGCGTTTTTGCAGATGCATATGGCGAAATTGCGAGGCTTGGCTACAGCGGGCGGGGCAAGCCCGGCCCCTACGAAGCGCTTGACGCGGGAGGCTATGGCGGCGCTGGAGAAATACGATTGGCCGGGGAATGTGCGCGAGTTGAAAAATGCGCTGGAACGGAGTCTGGTGCTGTGCCGCGGGGAGGACATTGGCGTTGAGGATCTGGCGCAGGAAGTGTTGAGCGGCGAGACTGCGCCTCACAAGAATTCGGGGGGTGCGAATGAGAATGGATTTAGCGAAAAAGACTTTCGCGAAGCCAAGCGGAAATTTGAAGTGGCTTATTTGACGAAGCAGTTGGCGGATCATCGGTGGAATGTTTCGAAGACGGCGGCCACGATCGGTTTGCATCGGCAGAGTTTGCAGGAAAAGTTGCGGGAGTTGGGGATTCGGCGGCCGGGGCGCGAGTTGCCGGAAGAAGAATAAATGAACGCAGAGACACAGAGCACGCAGAGAAGAGAAATACAGCGGAAAGAAGCAGCGTGATATTCCAGGGAAAAGACAAGGGGATCGCGGCTTATTTGATGGCGGGAGGCGGGAGCACGCGCTTTGGGCGGGACAAGGCGCTTGCCGAATTTGCTGGAGAGCCGATGCTGGCGCGGATGCTGAAGCTGATGAAGGACTTTGGGGCAAATGCGAAAGTTGTTGCGGCGCAGGGGAAGTATGCGGAGTTCGGAGCGACAATTGTCGTGGATCGCTGGCCTGGAGAAGGGCCGCTCGGAGGGATTGTCACTGCGTTGAGGCACACTCAGGAAAGTGCGCCGAAGTGTGATTGGAATTTGATTGTGAGCTGTGACATGCCATTTTTGACGCGCGAGTGGCTGGCTTATTTGGCGCAGCGAGCTGCGAACAGCGGGGCGCAAGTGGTGCTGGCCCATTCGGAGAATGGGCCGGAGCCGCTTTGCGCTTGTTGGAGGACCGACGCCGTGGAAATGTTGCAAGCCGCGTTCGAGCGCGGCGTGCGTAGAGTTACACAAGGGATTGCACTCTTGCGCGCGGAAGTTCTTGACGAGGCGGACTGGAAACGGTTTGATAGCGCAGGACGGCTTTTCTGGAACATGAACACGGCAGCGGATTATGAAGAAGCTCGCCGAATTGTGGAAGCGGAACGATCCTAACGGATTGAACGGATAACGGACGCAGGCGATCTCAAAATGGCGGACGCGAGCAAATTCAACCTGCGTGAGGGAGCGAAGCAGGCCGGCGGGAGCTGCGCCGAGCTGCACGCCGAGAATTTCTTTGAATTTCGCGATGTATGCAAGTCGTTTGACGACAATGCCGTGCTAAAAAACGTCAGCTTCAGCGTCAAGCGCGGCGAAACGTGCGTCATTATGGGGCGCAGCGGCGTGGGCAAGTCCGTTTCGCTGAAGCACATCATGGGGTTTATGAAGGCGGATTCCGGACAAATTTTTGTGAATGGAGTGGACGTCACGGATTTCGGCGAGCGGCAATTCGAAGATGTGCGGCGCAAAGTGACCATGGTTTTTCAATCGGGGGCGCTCTTCGATTCGCTCACGGTGGGCGAAAACATCGCGTTCCCTCTCGAAAAACAGCCCGGACTCGCCGACGAGGATGTGGACGCGTACGTGGACAAGCTGGCGAGAATGCTGGAAGTCGAAACCGTGCTCGATAAATTGCCGGGCGAGCTATCCACGGGGATGCGTCGCGCTGTCGCTATGGCGCGGGCGTTCGCGCAAAGCCCGGAAGCGATTTTGTTTGACGAGCCGACGACCATGGTGGATCCCATTATGGCGTCGCACATGGGCAATTTGATTTTGCGGTTGAAGGATGCGTTTCACCGGACCTCGATCGTCGTGACGCACGACACGCACCTGGCGAAGAAGCTCGCCGATACGGTCGTTTTTTTGCAGGAAGGGCGTGTCGCCTTCTTCGGGCCGTGGGACGATTTTGAAAATTCCAAGGATCCATCCCTGCACAATTTCCGCGCGCAAGACGCGTTGATTCCCGCTCTGGACGTGACTCTGTGAGCCAGCCGGCGAACGGCACCTCCGATCCACTCAAACAATTGCCGAGGGCTATGGGTTTCTGGGACGTCCTCCTCTTCAACATTGCGACGGTCCTGGGGCCGCGGTGGGTCGCAGCAGCCGCGCACAACGGAACGTCTTCGATCAGCTTGTGGGTCATCGCGGCGGTTTTGTTTTTCATTCCTTCCGCGCTGGTGATTAACGAGCTCTCTTCGCGTTTTCCAGAAGAAGGCGGTCTCTACGTATGGACGAAGGAAGCGTTCGGCGATTTTCACGGCTTCGTCGCTGGATGGAACTACTGGGCCTACACCGTTTTCTACTTTCCCGGACTGCTGATGGCCAGTGCGGCGATGAGCGCTTATATCGTGGGCGAGCGGGGCGTCACGTTGGAACACAACCGCGAATTTTTGTTGCTCTTGTCCATTGGGTATCTGATTGTGGCCGTCGGGCTGAACATCATCGGGCTCAACATTGGCAAATGGCTGCAAAACGTCGGCGGCGTTTCAACCTATTTGCCGCTGATGGCGGTTGTGGGGATCGCCGCGATTATTGCCTGGAAGCATGGCGTGGTCACACATTTTACTTGGCACAATATTTTGCCGACCTGGAACTGGGACACGGTGAATTTCTGGTCGCAGATTGCGTTTGCGTTCAGCGGACTTGAGCTTGTGTCCGCGATGAGCCAGGAAGTGCGCGATCCGCGGCGTACGTTGCCGCGGGCGCTCTATGCGGCGGCTGGGCTGATCGCCGGAATGTACATTCTCGCGACAGTGGCCGTGCTGGTGCTCGTGCCGGCAGCCGACGTTTCCAATACCAGTGGAGTCTTTCACGCCATCACGGTGGGATCCCTTGCGCTGCGAATCGGGTTTCTAGGAATCGTCGCGGCGATCGTGGTGACTTTGGGAAACGCAGGAGGGGTTGGAAGCACCGTTGCAGGAATAGCGCGAGTACCGTTTGTGGTTGGAATCGACCGTTATCTGCCACAGGCGTTCGGGAAAATTCATCCGCGATGGAAGACGCCGTACATTTCGATTCTTGTGCAGGCGGTAGTTTCGTGCGCGATTCTTTTGATCAGCCAGATCAACGAATCCACGCGTGGCGCCTATGACGTCCTGGTGAGCGCGACGAATATTCTATATTTCATTCCGTTTCTATACATGTTCGCGGCGGCGATCCGTCTTTATTCGCGGAAGGACCGGAACGAGAACCGGGAAGCGATTCTGATTCCGGGCGGCAAAGCAGGCGTGTGGGCTTTTTCAGGCGTTGGATTTTTTACTGTGCTCGTGGGGATTTTCGTTTCGCTGGTGCCGCCGGGGGATTCGACGAACAAGATGGGGTTTGAGATAAAGCTGGTGGTAGGGACGGTCGCCACAATTTTGATTGGGCTGATGCTTTACCGGCGCGGCGTGCGCGCGAAGACGAGAGAGGCGCGTGGTTGATTGCCGCAGGGAAAATCGCGCGCAGTGATTCATTCGACCGAAGAGCGTTTGTTCCTTCAGAAACCTTGCTTGATTAGTTCCTCGAGGTTGAGTTCCGTCTTTGGCGCGATGCCCATGCCTTGGCGTGCTCCGAGAAAGCGCTCCACGTATTTTCCCAGAACATCGCCTTCGAGATTCACCGCGTCGCCGGGTTTGCGGTCGCGGATGTTGGTGTGTTCGTAGGTGTAAGGAATCACGGCAACTTCGGCGATTCGTGTTTGATTATTCCAGCGAGCGACGGTGAGGCTGATGCCGTCGATAGTGATGGAGCCCTTGGGAACGATGTAGCGCGCAAAATCTTCCGGAACTTCCACGCCGAGCCACCAGTTTTCGCCTTCGGGAGTGAGATGCGCTACGTGGCCGACCATGTCCACGTGGCCCAGAACGAAGTGGCCGCCGAGTTCGTCCGCGGCTGTGAGAGGTTGTTCCAAATTTACTCGCGAACCCTTATTTAGGCCCCCTGGTTTCGCGCCGAACGATGTTTTTTGGATAGTTTCGGCCGACAAGTCGGCGGAAAACTGTTTTTTGTCGAGTGCGACGACCGTGAGGCAGCAGCCGTTCACGGCAATGCTTTTGGAAACGGCGAGCAGGGGCGCGACGTTGGGCGCGTGGATTGTGAGGCGTCCGCCGTCTGGCTTCAGTTCGAGCGACTGGACGGTGCCTTCGTGTTCGATGATTCCGGTAAACACAATTTCCTCGTAGTTTCGCTATAGATGCTCGCTTTTCAGTTTACAGCATTTCGTTGCGGAGGCCGAAAGCACTAGACTGAAGCTCGACGCATCACCAAATGCTATCGAGGTCGGACCATGAAAGCCTGTCTGCTCAATGCTCCCGCGCGGATCGAAACGAATCCTCTTCAGTTTACGGATGTGGCCGTGCCGCAGCCGGACCAAGGAGAAGTGCTGGTGCGCGTGCATGCCTGCGGCGTGTGCCGCACGGATTTGCATGTGATTGAAGGCGAATTGCCGCCGCAAAAATCGCCGGTCATTCCTGGGCATCAAGTTGTTGGTGTTGTCGAAAAACCGGGAGAAGGCGCGCGTCGCTTTTCAATTGGCGCACGCGTCGGCGTGGCCTGGTTGCACCATACGGATGGCGTGTGCGAATACTGCCGCCGTGGCGAAGAGAATCTGTGCGACCACGCGACGTTTACGGGCTACAGCGTGGATGGCGGTTATGCCGAGTATGTTGTCGCGCCGGAAGATTTTGTTTATGCGATTCCCGAAGGATTTTCCGATCTGCAGGCCGCGCCACTGCTTTGCGCGGGAATTATTGGATTCCGGAGCTTGCGGCTATCCGGGGTTAAGGCTGGCGGGAAGCTGGGATTTTATGGTTTTGGCGCTGCTGCGCACGTCGCCATTCAGGTGGCGCGGTATTGGAACGTCAATGTTTATGCGTCCACGCGGGATGCGCGGCACCAGAAATTGGCGCTTGAACTGGGCGCCGCGTGGGCCGGCGGGACACTCGATGCGCCACCGGAAAAGCTGGACGCCGCGATTGTGTTTGCGCCAGCTGGAGAAATCGTTCCTGCGGCGCTTGCGGCCTTGCGCAAAGGCGGCGTGCTCGTGCTGGGCGGGATTCACATGAGCCCGATTCCATCGTTCAGTTACGATTTGCTGTATCAAGAAAGAATGATTCGCAGCGTGGCGAATAATACGCGGGAGGATGGCGAAGATTTTCTGCGCATTGCGGCGGAGATACCGATTCGCATGCGCACACAGATTTTTCCGCTGAGCGAGGCCAATCGCGCTTTGAATGCGTTGAAGAATGACGCCATCGAAGGGGCCGCCGTGTTGCAAGTGATTGAATAATGGGCGGAATAACGAACACATCTGCGATTCAAACGACCTGCCAAGTAGGGGCGCAGCATGCTGCGCCCCTAGAACCTAGGTCGCCACAATTCCCAGCCTGCGCGTTGTTATTTCACCGCTGCGTTAACGGTAGACGTCTTGCAAGTAGGCTTCGACGGCGATATCGGGACCGAAGGCTTGCGAGCGTACCTTTTGCAGTGGCGGAAGCTTGAGATTCGGCGCGAGGGCGAAGGGGACGCGAGTCTCGCCGGAAATTTTTGGCGCATAGAAGAGAAAAAGTTTGTGCACGATCCCCGCGGCGAGCGCGGCGCCGTTGAGCGTCGGGCCGGCTTCGAGTAGTACGCTGAGCACTTCGCGGCGTCCGAGTTCGATTAAAACGGTTTCCAGGTTAATTTGCCCTCGGCGCGAATCCGCTTTCACGACTTCAATGCCCGCATGCTGAAGGACTTTCGCCCTTCGCGAGCTCAATCCTTCGTTCGCAAAAACCAGAACGTCTTCATCGGCAGTTTTGACGACGCGGGAATGCGGAGAGAGCGACAGCCCCCGGTTGAGGATGACGCGCAAGAGCGGTTTGCGCCGCGGAAGGCCGCTACGATCCGTCAGCAGCGGGTCATCCACCTTGATTGTTCCGATGCCTGTGAGCAGGGCGTCCGCCGCGCGACGCATGCGGTGAACTTCGGCGCGAGATTCTTCCGAAGTAATCCACGTTGGCTTGCCCTGCCCCGGGGACTTGCTCTTGAACTTATTGCGCTCGCCGGGAAGGGCAAGCTGGCCATCCAGAGTCAAAGCTGATTTCAACGTGACAAACGGTTTTCCAGTGCGAATCCAGCACGCGAATGCTTCGTTGAGGCGGCGAGCTTCTTCCTCGCAAACGCCTGCCTCGACTTCGATGCTTGCCGCGCGCAACCGCTGGAATCCGCGGCCGGAGTTGACCGGATTGGGATCTTCCATCGCGGCAACGACGCGCTGAACGCCTGCGGCGATGATTGCTTCCGTGCACGGGCCGGTGCGGCCGGTGTGATGGCACGGCTCGAGCGTGACGTACATCGTCGCGCCGCGCGCTTTTTCTCCGGCGGATTTCAGCGCGACAACTTCGGCATGGTCGCGCCACTCGTATTGATGAAAGCCCTCGCCGACGATTTGTCCTTCGCGAACGAGGATGCACCCGACCATGGGGTTGGGGCTCGCGAGGCCAATGCCTTTGCGGGCCAGGGCCAGCGCGTGTTCCATGAAGCGAGTGGAGTGAGCGTCCATCGTTTAATGTAAAGATTCAATCGAAGAGAGAGTTCGCGTAGGTCTCCGCATCGAACGGCACCATGTCGTTGATTTGTTCGCCGGTGCCGACAAAACGAATGGGCAATCCCAGTTCGCGCGCGATGGCCACAACGATGCCGCCCTTGGCGGTGCCGTCGAGCTTCGTGAGAATGATGCCGGTGACGGTGACGGTGGACGTGAACTCGCGCGCTTGTGCAAGGCCGTTTTGTCCGGTGGTCGCATCGAGCACAAGCAGCACATCATGCGGCGCGCCGGGGATCACTTTGGCGGCGGTGCGCTTCATTTTTTCGAGTTCGGCCATGAGATTAGACTTGGTGTGGAGGCGCCCTGCAGTGTCCACAATCACGACATCAGCGCTGCGCGCTTTCGCTGCGGCCATCGCATCGTAAACGACGGCGGCGGGATCGGCGCCGGATTTTTGCTTGATCACGTCGATGCCGTTGCGCTTGGCCCAAATTTCGAGTTGCTCGACGGCGGCGGCGCGGAAAGTGTCCGCAGCGCAGAGCACCACGCTGAGCCCTTCCTGGCGAAGGCGATTCGCGAGCTTGCCGATGCTGGTCGTTTTGCCGGCGCCGTTCACGCCAACGATAAAAATCACGCGCGGCCCCGAGCCATTCGTTGAATTCGCCGGATTCGGGACGGGCGCGACACGCGCACTGCCGCTTGCAATGTCGGCGCCCTTGCCATCGTTCATCGTTAAGATGCGAATGATGTGGGACTTAATCTCGCGCTTGAGCTGGCTGGCGTCGGAGAGCGCGTTGCGATCCAGCTTTTCGCGCACGGCATCCAGAATTTCCCGTGTCGGTTTCACGCCCAGGTCGGCGGAGAGCAGCGCCGTTTCCAGTTGCTTCAAAAGGGCGGGATCGATCTTGCGCTCGCCGAGAAACAGATTTTCCACCGACTCGGAGAGCGCCGCCTTCGTCTTGCTGACGGAGGCTCTCAGCCGTTCAAGAAGAGACGGCTCTACTTTTTCCGGTTTTCCGAAAAGTGAAATCATGGGATTGAACGCTGCGACTGCAGCGCACCCCAAAATTGTAGCAGAAGCGCACCGCGCGAGCCCGCTGCGCGGCCTACCTCACTGGCAGGAAGCCGCGAGGCCCGGCGAATCGCAGTTGAAGAATTTGTGGTTGGCGACAATTTCCTGGAACGCCGCGTAATCCTGTTCCCAGGTCTTCACGCTTTTAACAGTGAGCACAACCAGAACGATAGTTTCCTGGTGTTCGATGAAAGCCAAGGCTTCCTTTGCTTGGCGTGGGTCTCTCCATCCGCTGAGAATGCGGACTGTTGCCGTTCCGCCGCCCTTCAGAGGAATCGAGTCTGCCTTCGCAACCTGAAGCATCGGACTGTCTGAGCGAGACTCCTCGATCGTTTTGGAGATCGTCCCGCCGAGCATGCCTGCGCAAGTTGCCTTACAGAGATCGTCATCCTCGTTCACATAGACGATGCTGTTCGAGTCGTTGAAGTTGCCGCCTTTCGGAAAATACAGCAGGCGAACGCCCGCGTCGTTGGCTTTGTCGAAATTGAATTCCCAGCCTTTGGGAACTCCGAACGTGTACGAATACTTGTTAGATTCCAGGACGAGCGGAGGCGCGCTTTCCGAGACGTCACTCTTCGGCGCGGGATCATCCGCAAATTTCATCGCGATGTGAAAGTAGTAGGGCGCGACCGGAGGCGCAGGAAAAATCTCGCCCGAGAGTGAATTGTTCATGCAGTGGGAGATGTTTGTCGCGTGGTCGTTATAGATGCGCACCGTCCGGCCGTCGGCCCCAATCGCGGCGACCAGCGAAAACGGGCTGTTGTCGGGGTTTGAAACGTTCGCAAAGCAGAATTGAAGAACCGTCGCGTACTTCTTGCCAAAGTACGGCATGAGCGTCTTGGAAAAATAGTCTTTCGTCTTCGGCGCTTTTTCAAGCACATCGCCGCGCGCGGCGGCTTCCTCAAAGCTGCTCAGGAGCTCCGCAGCGAGCGAGGAGAGAGCGAGCTGCGCCGCCAGACAGCAAACTACCAGAATCTTCGCGAGACGAGTCATCTCAGTCTTCCTCCCCTTTTATGAGACAGGAACGCGTGTTTGCGCATGGGCCTCCTGTTGTCACACGGTGACTTCGACGGCGCTCAGCCGCAGCTTTCCAGTGTTGATCGATGATTCCAATGCGTTGACCACGACAGCGTCAAATTTCGAGCCGGTCAACGACTTGATGCGGTTCAACGCGAACTCAATGTCCATCGCCGTTTGATACGGACGATTGGTGGTCATGGCGTCCAGCGTGTCGGCCACGCCGATAATGCGCGCCATCAGCGGGATCTGCTGGCCTTGCAGGCCGTAAGGATAGCCGCGGCCATCCATATGTTCGTGGTGCAGTTCGATGCCCGGCAGCATTTCCTTCAGCTGAGAGACCGGGCGCATGATGTTCGCGCCCTTCACGGTGTGCTGCTTCATCAGGTCGAACTCTTCGGGAGTCAGCGCACCTGGCTTTTTCAGAACACGGTCTTCGACGCCGATTTTTCCGACGTCGTGGAGCAGCGCGGCGACGCGCAGCTTGTCCAAATCCTCCGGCGAAAGGCCGAGCTCGCGCCCGATGAGCGTCGAATATTTCGCCACGCGGCCGGAGTGACCGCGCGTATAAGGATCCTTTTCGTCGATGGCCGCGGCGAGCATGCGGATCGAGCCGATAAACAGCTCGCGGTTCTCTTCCGCTGCTTCCTTCAGCTTTTCGATGTACTCTTCGATATCGCTGGCCATTTTGTTGAAATTTTCCGCCAGTTCGCTGATTTCCGCCGCACCGCGCACCGGCGAGCGCTGATGGAATTCGCCGCGGCTGATGGCGCGCGTGGAAGCGGCCAGCCCGCGAATCGGCCCGCTGATGCCCACGGCAAAAAAGTAGCCGAAGAGAATGGCCACGAGAACCACCACGGTGACGAAGGCCAGCGCCTGGCGGTTCAATTCCGTGACGCCGGCGTCGGCACGCGCCTGGTCCAGACGCCGCTGAGCAATCACCGCCCAATTGACCTCGGGAAAAGTGCTATAGGTCCCAATCATCTCGACGGGACGCTTGTTTACGATTTCCGTGAACTGAATGTTTTCCGTGGTGCGCAGCTCTTGGGGCAGGGCGCGAATCTGGTCGACCAGCTGACCGCTGGCTTGCGCTCCGGGCACGAAATTTTTGGAATCGGGATGTGCCACGATATGGCCGGCGTGGTCGATCACGAAAACGGAACTGCCGCGGACACTCGCGTCCCTCAAGCGATGCGCAATCGGCTCGAGGGACACGACTGCTGCAAGCATTCCGGTAAAATTGCCGGCATGCTCTAGCGGCACGGCCAGCACAAAGGCCGGCTGGTTATCTGGAGCAAGAGCCAGAGGATCGCTCCGAAACTTCACGGTATGCAGCTGTTCGGATTGCATGCAGGCCACGAAGGCGCGCTGTAGTGCTTTGGCGACAAAGGGATCTTCCTCCGCGCGGAAGTTGCCCTGGGAAGCGCTCGTGCCTTTGCCGGATTTGTCGACGGCGGTCAGATAAAGGAAAGTGTCCCGGTTGCTCTCGACGAAGTCTTCCAACATTCGTGTGACTTTGGGCTCCGAGGCGGGGTCTTCCACGTTGTCGATCAGGCCGGTCAATGTCAGAATCTGGCGTTCGCTATAAAGTTGTTGGGTCTGATTGGCTTCGAAGAGCTGAATTTCCCGGGCCAGCGACCTCGTCAGCTCGGACTGCTGCACTTTTACGGTATCGACCAGTTTATCCTGGCTGAGTTGCAGCACTTGACGGTGGTACAGCCCTATCGGCAGCGCGCTGACGAGCAGCAGCGCTCCCAATACGAGCCACAAAATGCGCACGCGCCCCTTGCGGAGCCGTTGCAACAGGGATGGGCCAGGGTCTGGCATCTCAACTCTCCATGTTAGGGGATTGGGAGTGGCAGGAGGGCTCGCGCGTGGCTATGCGTCGCGCATGTGCAACTTGAACTATGGTACGGGTTGCAGGGCTCAAGACTGGCCAATTGGCCAGTCCCGGCGAGGGCCGGCCTTATTCGCGCTTTAGAGGGCGCTCCATGATTTTCTGAATTGCGTAGCGAGGCGATGTTCCCTTGTTCAGCATTGCGCTAACCTGCTCAGCTATAGGGAGTTCCACCCCTGCATGATCAGCGAGCGCCAGAAGCGCATCGGCGGTGCCCACGCCTTCGGCGACCATTTTCATACTTTCCAGGATCGCGGCCAGGGAGCGGCCTTTGCCCATCTCAACGCCGACATGACGATTGCGGCTTAGCGCGCCCGTGCAGGTCAGGACGAGGTCACCGAGGCCCGCGAGGCCGCTCAGCGTTTCCGGGCGAGCCCCAAGTGCCACAGCTAGCCGGGTCATTTCCGCCAGGCCCCGCGTGATGAGTGCGGCAAGCGCGTTTGCACCCAGGCCAATGCCTTGGCAAACCCCTGCGGCGATGGCGATGACGTTTTTCATGGCGCCGGCGAGCTCGACGCCTAGAACGTCGTCGTTGGTGTAGAGACGAAAGTTTGGCGCAGCGAACTCCTCCTGGAGTTCGCTGGCAAGGGCAGGGTCGCTGGATGCCAGAACGACCGCCGTGGGCTGGCCGGCGGCTGCTTCCGCGGCGAAAGACGGCCCGGAGAGCACCGCGATACGCGGGGGGAACATCGGAGAGACTACTTGGGTGATGATTTCACTCATGCGCGCGTGCGTAGCAGGCACCAGCCCTTTCGTGGCGCTGACAATCGCTGTTCCCGGCACGAGGTGTTGCAAAGCGCGCTGGTAAACGCTTCGCGCATGAGCCGAAGGGATTGCCCCGATGACGACTTCCGAGTATTCGAGCGCTGCCGCCGCGTCGTGCGTAACTTGCACCGTTTCTGGTAATTGCAATCCCGGGAGATAAAGCTTGTTCTCGCGCCCGCGACGGATCGATTCCGCAAGCTCAACGTCGCGCACCCACAAGAAAATTTCATGCGGCTTGTGCGCACGCGAAAGCACGATGGCCAGTGCGGTGCCCCAGCTTCCGCCGCCCAGTATGGCGATGCGCTTCATGGCGCTTCCTTTTTACTGCTGAACGAAAATTTCGGCTCGTCGCCCTGCACCAGTCTTTGAATGTTGGCGTCGTGCTTGTAGATAATCATCAGCGCCGCCGCCCAAGAGCCGAAGATGATGGAGTACGGTGGAGCATGATGCGGCGCCCAGAAAAAATAGACCAGCAGTGGCATCGCCGCCGCCGCGGAAATCGAGCCCAACGAAACAAATCGCCAGAAAATCACAACTAAAACAAACAGAACCGCAGCACACAGGAAAGCCAGCGGGCATAGCACAAGAAAAATGCCTGCAGCCGTCGCCACTCCTTTACCGCCGTGAAGCCGCAGCCAGATGGGAAAGCAATGGCCCAACAGAGCGCAAAAGCCGGCGACCATCATCCACAAGGCACTATCGTTTGTGAGCCGCGCGGCGCCAGCGACCGCCAGCGCACCTTTCCCGGCATCGAGCAGCAGCGTGAGAATTCCCGCGACCGGCCCCGCCACGCGCGCGACGTTGGTGGCGCCAATGTTGCCGCTGCCTTCCTTCCGAACATCCGATGCGCCAAATAGTTTTCCCAGCAACAGCCCGAACGGTATCGAGCCCAGCAGATAAGCGGCCACAGCGATGGCGACGGGCACTATGTTGGCGGAAGTTCCGGGCATGGTTTTAGCTCTCGGCCACGAAGGGGAAGGAACGCAACGTAGTGTACTCCGCGCCCTCGGGCTTCAGCTTGCTTTCGATGAGATGGAATTCACGGGTGTGGAACTCTCCGAACTCGCGCTCGCCGTCCTTCTGAATCGCGGGGCGCAGTTTTTCGTGCAATATCGGCGGCGCAAACCGCGCCAGCGTCAGGTGTGGGACGAAAGGGCGGCTTTCTCGCCGAATGCCCTGAGTTACCATCGCCTGATCGATGTCGCCTGCCAACGTCGCAAGATTGGCGGAAGCATCCAATCCCGTCCATAGAACGGTTGGATGACTTTCATTGGGAAAGAATCCCAACCCGCGGAATCGAAGATCAACTGGCGCATCCGACCGCACATCGGCGAGCATTGCCCGAATGCCTTCCATCTTCGCCGGCGCGACTTCGCCGATAAATTTGAGCGTCACGTGAAGATTCTCCCGCCGCACCCAGCGCACGCGCTTGTCCGCCAATTTTTCCGTTAAAACGCGCATTTCTTTGAGGAACGCCGCCAGAATCTCTTGCACGTCCGCGGGAATCTCCAGCGCGACAAAGAGGCGCACGCTCAGGCCCGCTTCGTGGGTTGCTTGCCGTTATAGAGAAAGTGGACGCGCACCATGTCCAGCGCGAGCTGCGACGCCTGCCAGCGGATGTTTTCGCGGTCGCCGGGGAAGCGCACGCCGCGCTCCTTGACTCCACCGGCATGGGAGAGCGCGATGTGCACCGTGCCAACAGGCTTTTCTTCCGAGCCACCGCCCGGCCCCGCGATTCCCGTGATGCCGACGCCAAACGTGCTGCCCACGCGGCGCCGAATTCCGTCAGCGAGAGCAATCGCGACTTCCGGGCTTACCGCGCCTTTGGCTTGAATCAATTCCGCGGGCACGCCCGCCCACGCCGTCTTCAATTCGTTGCTGTAGCAAACGACGCCGCCGAGAAAATACGCAGAGCTGCCCGCAATGCTTGTCAGCCGCTGCGCCAGCAGGCCGCCGGTGCAGCTTTCCGCCGCGGAAATCGTGGCGTTGTGCAGCGTCAGTTGTTCCGCGATCACTTCTTCGAGCGGCGACCCGTTCTGGCTGAAGATGCGGTCGGTCAGGGCAATCTCGAAACCGTTCACAATTTCATCCAGCGTTTTCTTGGCGTGCTCCGCGTCGCCGGTCCAGATGCGCAGATGAATTTGCGTTTCGCCGGGCGCGGCGAGAATGGTCGTATTCACTTCGGGATAGCGTTTGTAGATGCCCACGATGCGCTGCTCGACGTGCGACTCGCCCAGGCCCGTGACGCGAATTTCGCGGTGAAACATACGCACGCCGGACGCGCGCCGCTCCAGCCGCGGCAAAACCTGCTCGCGGAACAGCGGCTTCAACTCGCGGGGCGGGCCGGGCAGAAGCGCGATGGCGCGGTCACCGTCTTCCAGCCACAAGCCCGGCGCGGTACCGCGCGGATTCTCCAGAATTTCCGCGCCTTCGGGAACCATCGCTTGCCGTACATTCACTTCGGGCATTTCGCGGTTCAGCGCGCGGAAGCGGCCCTCGATGTACCGCAAAATATCGTCGTTGCGCCGCAGCCTGCGCCCCAGAAGATCAGCCACTGTCTCGCGCGTAAGGTCGTCTTCGGTCGGGCCGAGCCCGCCCGAAGAAATGACGAGCGGTACGCGGTTCAACGCATCGCGAAACGCCTCGCTGAGCAAATCGCGGTTGTCGCCCACGACCGTCTTGCGCACCACCTCGATGCCAAGCTTGTTCAGCTCCTCGGTAAGGAAGAGCGAGTTGGTATCAAGCCGGTCCGGCGTCAGCAGTTCCGAACCAACTGCAATGATCTCTGCTTTCATCTCTACTGTTTGTACCCGATGATTAGGAGGCGGCGCAAGCCGGACCGAAACAGCGGCAACATCCGAATCATTCCATTGTCATACACAAAGCGTGCAGTTAAAGATGTTCCAAGCCGTTGAGGAATAGGAATATGGGCAAGAAGAAAGCGAAATTTGATTTGGCTGCCGAACGCGCTACAGCCATTTTACAGGAACACTTTGACTCGCTTCCTTCGGAACTGGCCAAGCAGAAACGCGCGGAATTCCATCAGCTCACCATCGAGATGAGCCGCGGCTCTCGCGGAAAAACTTCACGAGTTCGGCGAACTGCCCCGACTCGTCGGAAATACCAATCTTCCTCAAAGCTTGCATAAATTCACGTTCAGTGCCGGAACTAAAGCTCTTCGTACATCGGTAAGTAGCTTCTTATCGAATTTCTCAGCTTTGCTCTTCTGCCGAGGGACTCATTGCTCTTCCTCCCGAGCCTTGCTGATTTCATCGCCGTCATACATGTGCTTTGCCCTGCAGGACTCGCCGCGGGCTTTTTGCTGACGATTCCTAACCCACCACGATTTGCAGTCGACGCCAAGTCTATTCAGGGACTCTTATAATTACAAATCAATAATTAAATTCAGGCCCTGAGGCGGGATTCGTAAACTTTCCTAATGGAGAGGCTTCTTGCTAGCCCAGCAGAGGCATGCCGCGGACATCCCAATCGAGCGTGAAGAGGGCGCCGGTTGTAACGAGCATGGCGCGGCCCGAAGGTTGTAGCGCCATTCCGACCAGGCCAGAGCCGCTGAGGACAAGGTCGCCATGGGCTTGCGGCGTGATGCGAATGATGCCGCGGCGTCCGCCATAGGAAGCCGCCACGTAGAGATTGCCGTCGCGATCGAAAGCCAGCCCTTGGGGGCGTCCCAGCCCGCGAAAAAATGTTGTGACGTCGCCGCCCTGCGTGATGCGGTAGACGCGATCGTAGCTGGAAGTCGTCGGCCCTGTGGCATAAAGATCGCCGCTCGGATGAAACGCCAGGTGATACGCGGCGATGGACGGCTCGATGGTCGCAAAAACAAAAATTTCGCGGCTTGGACTGATTTTGAAAATCGTGCCGCTGCGGTCGCCCACGTAAAGATTCTCGTTGCGGTCGAACGCGATGCCGGTGGCGATGCCCATGCCTTCGATCCACTGCTCGGCGCGGCCTTCTGGGGTAATGCGGTGAATCGTGCCGTCATTGCGGCAGGAGACGAAAAGATTGCCGGCGCGATCGAGCGCCAGTCCGCTGGGATTCACCAGCGAAGTCACAAAAGGTTTGATGCTGTAATTCGCCGTAACTTTATAAAGCGAAACAGGCACACGCTGCCCGCGCTGGCCCGAGAATGTGACGTAGGTATTGCCAAACGAATCTACCGCCGGATTCGCGATGGGATGCAAATTGTCGGCAATCTGCACGCCGATCGCAACAGGATGCGGCTGGCTTTCGTTCGCGGCGCTCACCACGCGCACCGCTCCGCCGCTGGCGCCCTCGGGCACGCGCGCAATCAACCGATGTTCGCTGGCCAGCGAAAGCCCGGCTTCCGCTTCGCCAAAGCGCACCACTGGCCGCGGATGAGCGCGCGAAGCGAAGCCGCTGCCGTGAATCACAATCTCGCCACCGGGAATGGCGGCAGCAGGCGCGACTCTCTCTATGCGGGGAATGCCGTTCTTTTCTGCCGAGGACCCGAACCCGAATTTCATACCCAACCAAGCAACCCAAAGTGTAGCGCCACTCGCAACAGAATAGCAGCGTAGATGCCCGCCATCCAGTCATCGGCCATGATGCCCCAGCCGCGCGGAAGTTTTTCGAGTTGCCGGACAGGAAAAGGCTTCCAGATGTCGAACAGGCGGAAAAGTAGAAAGCCCAGCAGCAAATACTTCCAATTCAACAGGCTCAGTACGAAAAAGATGGCGTAGGTGGACAGGTCCAGGTGCTGTGTCACGTGGGGCAGCGCGATGGGAATAAGCGGAAGAAATAAGGTCAGGTGCTGGCCGGCGACTTCGTCGATTACCACAAACTGCGGATCCTTGATCCCGGAAAAATCCGCCGCCTTCGATGAGGCCCATACGCCAATCGCTCCGAGCAGCAAAAAAAGCGCAATTGCGCAGAGCAACGGCAGCCCTAGGGCGGAGTCGTGAATGTCGCTGCCGGGCACCAGGAAATGATTGTCGGAAAAAACGGCATCGTTTAGAGGATGCAACGAAAACAGATCGCGAAACGAAGCAGGCCGCAGAAAAAATACCGCAGAGAGCACCGCCGTCAGGACACCAACGAGCGAGCCAAACGTCCCGGGCGCTTTGGGGAGGTAGCCGACACCAAGCGCAGTGGCAATCAGCATCGCGAACTTCGGTTTTTTTTGCGGAGCGGATGCGCTGCTCGGAGTTTCAGTGGATGGTGTCATCGGGCGTGCGGAACCCCTTAAAATCCTCGTCTTCGTCCGGAGCCTTTTTGCTGCCCGGCTCGGTGCCTGTTTCGAGTTCGTTCATGTCAAAGACAGGATCGGAGACGACATATTTTTCGCTGGCCCAGTTGCCGAGGTCGTGCAGGCGGCAGCGTTCGCTGCAAAAAGGGAACTCCGCGTGTTCGCCGGAATCCGTGGGCGTTTTGCAAATCGGGCAACGATGTTTCATCGTAACCGCCTCTTGAAGGCTCGCGATTCGCCTCTCCTCAAATCACGCAGCCGGATTATTCCTCTCTGTGTGCTTTGCGTACTCTGTGTTGAATGCGGCTTTAACACAGAGATCACAGAGAAGGCTTTGCTGAAGAGTGAGTATAGCTCAGCCGAGGACGCGAAGCGGAGCGCCGGTAGCAATTCGGTGGAGTTTTTCGGCTGGCGGGACGCGTGAGGCTGGCACGTGTGCTAATTCTCGCTGCATGGGACGCGGCAAAATCTCGACAACGCGACCGATGAGGTCATAGGTATCGGCTTTAGTGATCTCAACTCGCGCGACGTCGCCCGTCGCCGCCGTTTCGCCATTGGGCAATTCGATATCGGTCAGGTAGAGCTTGCCATCAATATCAGGCGCCATACCCTCGAGTCGCGCTTCCCAAACGAGGGGATTGTCCTTTGACGGCCCCTCGATAAGCGCGGTCGCCGTGCGGCCCTTCCACGCACGCAATTTTTCGCGCGAAATTTTCTTCTGAATGGCCATCAACTGGTTTCGGCGATCGGTAATCGTTTGCGGGTCCACCTTCTCGTCGAGGTTGTAGCTGTTCGCGTTGTCCACATCCGAATACTCGAACACGCCCATCCAATCCAGATTCGCGGCGCGCACAAAATCGCAAAGCTCCTCGAAATCCTTTTCGGTCTCGCCCGGAAAGCCTGCGATAAACGAGGTGCGCAGCGAAACGCCCGGAATCGTCGTCCGAATACGCTCGAGAAGTTTCAAGAAAGCGTCGCCATGCGAGCCGCGCTTCATGCGCGCCAGTACATTTCGGCTGGCGTGCTGTAGCGGCATGTCCATGTACTTGGTAAGCCGCGGATGCGCCGCGAGCGTGTCCAGCAATTTCTGCGTTACGCGATTTGGGTAAGCGTAAAGAAACCGCACCCATGTCAGATTCTCGACTTGCGCCAATCGTTCGAGCAATTGCGCCAGCCCATCGCGGAGGCCAAGGTCTTCGCCGTAAGAAGTCGTGTCCTGGCCAATCAAAGTGATTTCGCGTGCGCCGGCCGCTGCAAGATTCTCCGCTTCGCGCACCACCGATTCAAAGCGCCGGCTGCGAAACGCTCCGCGCAATTGCGGAATGATACAGAAGGTGCACGGATGATCGCAGCCCTCGGCGATCTTGATATAGGCCGCATGTCGCGGCGTGGTGATGACGCGCGGCGTCAAATCGTGATACAGAAACGCCGGCGGCGCGGCAGGCAAAACGCGCAGATCGCCGTCAACAGCTTCCAGTATTCTCTCGACTTCGCCGGTTCCCACAACCGCATCCACTTCCGGAACTTGTTCCAGAATCTGATCGCGAAACCGCTCGACCAGGCATCCAGCCACGATCAGTTTCTTCGCCGCGCCAAATTTCTTGTGCTCGGCCATCTCCAGAATCGCGTCAATGGACTCTTTTTGCGCCGACTCGATAAAACTGCATGTATTAACAACGAGAATTTCTGCTTCGTCCGCGCGCGGCGTCAGTTCATACCCTTCGCGCGTAAGAATGCCCATCATCACCTCGCTATCCACGAGGTTCTTCGGGCATCCCAGGCTGACAAATCCGACCTTAGTCATAGGCAGTAAATTAGTACCTTTGCGCAATTCTCAATTGTACCACGCGTAGCACAGGCACTCCTGCCTGTGCGGTTTTGGGCCCCCAGGAGGAAGCGCGCACCCAATGTTCGTAGCGAGAGACGTGCGGGGCCGCGGAGATTGACGATTCTGCCGCTTTATCGCGAGCCGAAGGACGAACGAATCTGGTCGAGCAGCGCCCGGAGGCGAAGCGTGTCGCAAGGCGCACCGCCAAAACGCGCCTGCGAATAGTGCTGCGTGAATTCGTAAACCGCAGGGGCGAGACGCGGTTGCGAAACAGCGGCGGCAAATTCAAACGGCGTCTGCGTCGGCTGACGCGAAAAGCCGCGCCGTTCCAGCAAATACAAAAGTTCGCTGTAAAGCCGCGAAGCCAGCTGCGGATTGGAGCGCGCCGCCTCCGACGAACGAAGCTGCCACGACAGCCACATACGCCTCGCAAAAGCGGCCACCAGATCGAACCGCAGCGCCGTCAGGAAAAACAAAATCGCCAGCGGAATCAGGACGCGCAGCCCTACGTTCCACGACTTCATCCATCTCCGCCCTTTTTCCTGCTGATGCGTGTACCAGGATCGCGCAGTTTCCGTCCAATTGCGCGTGCTGCGCTGCATATTTTGCGCCAGCAAAATCTGGTGAATGAAGTCATAGTTGATGACCCACTCGTTCCAGGAAAGCTCAAACCAATCCATATACTGTCCAAGCCGCGCGAGAAACCCTCCGGCGGATTCCGCCCCCGGCGGCGTGGGATCGAACGTCATCCAGCCGGTTCCTGGAAAGTAAACCTCCACCCAGCTGTGCGCGTCGCTGGCGCGCACGATGTAGTCTCCGCCCAGGTCATTGTATTCGCCGGGCAAAAACCCGTTCACTTCGCGCGTGGGAATTCCCAGCGTGCGCAGCAGGATGGCCATCGCCGAAGCAAAATATTCGCAATGCCCTGCGCGTGTCTCGAAAAGAAAATGCGCCAGCGCGTCGTCGCCGGGCTTTCCGGTGAGGTTGAGCGTATACGCGTAACGCGAACGCAGATAGCCTTCCACAGCGATGGTTTTATCGATCGGTGTGAGCGCGCGCGCCGTAATCTGCCTGGCCAATTCCGGAATGCGCGGATCGAGCTTGGGGAGCTGCAGATACGCGCCGCGAATTTCTTCCGGATAGCTTGTCGAAGCAGTGCGCAATCTGGACACGTTCAGCGCGGGCAGCAGCGAAAACCCTTCGTAACGCAGCGTGCCGAAATTATGAAACGGATTGAAGACAGAACCGGTGGCGTCGCGGATGATGTAGCTGCGGCGCGCGCCCGCTTCCAGGTTGGAGCCTTCGCCGGAAAGATTGCCGCGCAACGAGATGGCGTTCGCGGGAGCGAACATCGTATCGGTCGCCACCGGCTGAAGCAGAATCGTGTACCGCAAAACAGTCGCGTTCGGATCCGGGTCCGGAGGGCGTTCCGTCAAGTTGATCCATCCGTTCAACCCGGCTGGAATCGTGACGGCTTCGCGATCGGGAGAAGACCATCGTTTTCCATCGAACGAGGAGAGCGCGATGCCGCGCCAGCGCAGCGTGGGATAGCCGACGGGTTTGCCGGTGCGCACGCGCATCACCACCGCGGAATTTTTCTTGATCTCGCCGATCTGGCCCAGTTCCACGTCGTCGCTAAAGCCGGACATCAGCGTGGGTTGCAGGCTCGTGCGGCCCATGTACCCGGCGCTGAACCGCGGAAAGAAGAAAAACAGCGCGCCGCCGATAATCATCGCCCCGAGCGCCACGCTGAGCGCCGCGAGAATCAGCGCACGCGTTAGCCGCATTTCGCGCTGAGGCTGCGCGTCAATCTCCGGCGAAATGGCGCCTTTCGATCCGCGGCGCATTTCCAGCCCCACGAAAGTAGCGACACCGAACAACATGAACAGGAAGAAGAGCCCCAGAAAAGTAGTGTCGATGGTTAGCACAGCGGAAGCCAGAATCGCGGCAAACGAAAGCATCGTCAGAAAAAGCGCGTCGCGATCGGTGGTCGCGCTATAAAGCCGGATGATCATGACGAACAACAGAAAATGCACAGCGCCAAGCAGCGCCGCATAGAGCGCGGGATTCGTCGAACTCGCCACGAACGCACGCGAAAGAAATATGACGTCCAGAGGGAAGACCAGCAGGTAAGCAACTACCAGCCGCGTGGCGATGCGCTGCGGAATTTCCGCTTCGCAACGCCGCCACCAGCGCACTACTTTATAGAGAACGGCCGAGGGCGCCACGATCATCGTGAGCAGGTCGAGCTTGCCAGTGCTGACCAAAGTGGCGATGGCCGTGGCCATTAACAGAAAAAGGGAAGTGCGGAAGAAACGCTCGGCGGGGAGCGTTGGAAGACTCGTGACTGAAGCAGAGGCGGCCATTGGGGACGATTCAATCTTAGCACTGGGGCAGCGGCCCGAGGCTTCTGCGCCCCGGAGCACCCCGCGAATCAATAACGTTTATGCTTTCGCCGCAGCCGCCAAAAATGTGGAGTGCGGCAGCCTTGCCGCCGCTTTTCCTGGGTTGGCCCTTATTTTGCACTGCTCGGCAAAAGCGCCGCCCGCGCGATCTTGCGCGTGAGGTTAGATACGGGCAGCCTGGCAAAATCGTCCAGCCGAATGCTTTTTGCTCCGCGAATTTGCGGAATATCGGCCATCGCGATCCGGAAGGCAAATACGGTGACATTGCGAAAGGTTACCGTGTGGCGCACTTTTGCGAGCGGCTCCAAATTTAGCGAGCCATTCCTGCCGTGCAGAAATTCTCCCAAATACGCTCGCAATTCTTCGCCCGGATTTTTGCGAATCGCCACTGTCGGGAAATGCCACATCCTCGAAACCAGCGCGGGCACATCATCGGCGGCAGGCGTGCCGTTCTTTTCTCCGGGAGGCGGTAAAAGAAGCGTTCGTCCACGCGGCGTGGAAAACACCGCCGAAGCAAGGGTGATTTTCGCGGCTTCCCGTTTTTTGCGTTTTTCCGGATAAGACTCCGGGTCGCCAAACTGGCGCGCGCGGCAAAATGTCGCAACGGGACACAACAGACACTGCGGAGCGCGCGGCGTGCACACCATCGCGCCCAGCTCCATCACGGCTTGATTCCAGTCGCCTGAAGATTTGGGATCGAGGAGTTCTCCCGCCGCATTCTGAAGCGATTGCCAGCGCTTCGATTCGCGCAAGTCACCGCGAATCGCGCCGAGTCTCGCAAGGACGCGAGCGACGTTGCCGTCGAGCGCCGCGTGTTTCTCTCCAAACGCAATACTGAGAATTGCGGCAGCGGTATAGCGGCCAATGCCGGGTAACGCAAGAACAGACTCTTCGTCACGAGGGAATTCACCGCCGTGTTGCGCCATAATTTGCTTTGCAGCGGCTTGCAGGTTTCTCGCGCGGCTGTAATAACCAAGTCCGGACCACAGCCGCAGCACCTCTTCCTCCGGCGCCAGCGCCAGCACGCGCACATCGGGAAAGCGCGCGAGAAATCGCTCGTAATAGGGAATCACTGCGGCCACCCGCGTCTGCTGCAGCATGATCTCCGAAATCCAGATGCGATACGGATCTTTCGTGCGGCGCCACGGAAGATCGCGCTGAAACTGGCGGAACCAGGCCAGCAAATTCTTGCGAAAAGACGTGAACTCGCTACGCGTGAACATCATCCCCACGTATTCTCGCACAGTTGAGGGAACTGGCTGACCGACCTGCACCTCACTTCGTTCAGTAAAAAGGCCGGCTACTACAACTGCTTTGCTAAGTCTTCCAGGAAGATGACCCAGGACTGGTTCCAGATATTCGAGGGGATCGAGCCGCGGGATTCGCTCGTGACGATGACGCGAAAAATATCGGGCGCGCCGGCCAGGTCGGAAAGTAGCGTGTGCTTTAAGTCCGGCGGCTGGGACTTCGCGGTAGCGAGATAGCGCAAAATTTCGAAGATGATCTCTCCGGCTTCGACGAGAGGAGTTTCAAAGCCGGCGGTACGAAATTGCAGAGTGGCGTTGCGCTCGTAAAAGTGCCAGGCGAGCGCGGCGCACATCGTTACGGCCTTCTCGAAGCGGGCCCCGGCCTCTTTCACGGGCATTTCCGAAGGGATGTGCGGGTCGAGAATCAGAACGACGCGGCAATCGTCTTCGCGGGTGAACTCGCGGACCATCAAGGAACCAAGGCGCGCGGAAGCTTTCCAGTGCACATGGCGCGAGCTGTCTCGCGGGAGATAGTCGCGCAGCGCGTATAGGTCCTGTCCTCCGCCTTTGGCGAGGCTCTCGAGGGCGCCTTGCATGCCGGGGAGAATTTCAAAAAAGTCCTGGGAAGGCTCGACGGACGGATAGACGAGCGCCTCGGACTTCAAATTAATGCGGCGGGCTTTTTGCAAGAAGCCGAAAGGGAAGCGTGTGACGACGCGGAAGGCTTCTTGGGAATAGATGCCGCGCTTCGGGAAAGACATGGGCACGCTTTGTTCGAGGCGGTCGTGCTTCGGAATATAGGGGAAGTAAACCGGCGTTTCCAGCATGGGAGAAACGGGGGCATTCTTTCCGCGGACGGCTTCGACGCGAAGAGAGAAAGACGGCAGCGTCAGTTTTTCGTTGTGGATCTCGACCTTTGCGCGAACCGGCTGGCCGGCGAAAATGTGCTCGGGCAACTGAAGGCGCATCTCGATGCCTGAGAGAGTAATCGAAGAAAGAATACCGGACATCAGGATGATGGCGATCAGGCTCGCGAGAATGAGGAAGAGAAGATTGTTGCCGGTGTTCAGAGCGGCGACGGCCACGAGAAAAATTCCAAGGATGTAAATCCAGCCTTCGCGCGTGACGCGGAACTCCATTTTGTAGCCCATCCAGCGGAGGGGAGTGCGCTTGGCAAGGACGGGGACGAGCGTGATGGCCACCCAGGCAGCCACGAGAAGCGCACCGACGGCGGAGGCAATGGCGGCGCCAATGTTGCCCATCTCGGACGCCGAGCCGGAATAGAGAGCGAGGAGCAGCGCGATCGCCAAAGCGCCGATGGATACGAAAAACGCGCGGACGGCGGAATGATCGGCCTTGGCCCAGAGTTGCGCGACTGATGAGGCTAGGCTCACAGAGGTACGCGAACGGAGTCGACGATCTCCCGGAGGACGGATTCGGTCGTCTCCGATTTTCTTTGTAAGGAAGCGTGGCGTGCGCTGGCGACGACGCGATGCGAAAAAACGGCGACGGCGAGTTTCTTGAAGTCGTCGGGCAGGCAGTAATCGCGGCCGTCGAGAAATGCGCTGGCCTGGGCGGCGCGTTGGAGCATGAGTGTGCCGCGCGGGCTGACGCCGAGCGCCAAATGTTCCGTTTTGCGCGTGCGGTTGACGATTTCGAGAGCGTAGTCGTGCAGGCTGGTGTCCACCTTGACGCGGGCTACCGATTCCTGCATTTCGAGAACGTCATTGACGCCAGCGACGGGTTCAAGCGATTCCAGCGAATCACTATTGATGCGTTTGCGAAGGATTTCGCGCTCGGTTTCGTGCGAGGGATAGCCCATCTTGATGCGCATCAGGAAGCGGTCGAGCTGCGATTCGGGCAGCGGGTACGTGCCGTGGTGCTCGACGGGATTTTGCGTGGCGATGACCAGAAAAGGATGCGGAAGCTTGAGCGTTTTGCCGTCCACGGTGACTTGCGCTTCGTTCATCGCTTCGAGAAGAGCGGATTGCGTGCGCGGCGTGGTGCGGTTGATTTCGTCGGCGAGGACGACATTGGCGAAAATCGGGCCGGAGCGGAACTCGAATTCGCGGGACTCGGGATTGTAGACGCTGACGCCGAGAACGTCGCTGGGCAAAAGGTCCGACGTGAACTGGATGCGCTGGAACGTGCAGTGGAAGGATTTTGCGAGAGCCTGGGCCAGAGTGGTCTTGCCCACACCTGGAACGTCTTCAATCAGCAGATGGCCGCGCGCCAGAAGGGTAATGAGCGCGAGCTGGATGGCTTCTTCCTTGCCGTAGATAGCGTGGGCAATCGAGCGCTGAAGCTGCGAAACGATCTGCGACGTGGCCGTGGACATCGGTTGAAAACCTGGGTCCTTCCTGTTACAAATAGATGGCGCTTCCAAGCGCTGCGGATGCATCCGCCGGGCGACTAGCTCAGTTGGTTAGAGCGCTCCCCTCACACGGGAGAGGTCAAAGGTTCAAGTCCTTTGTCGCCCACCATTTTACTTTCAACCTAAACATTCTGACACTAATCATGGCGCTTAATCAAAAAGTAGCCCGGAATGTGCTCAATTGGTGGTTGCATAAATCGGCGAAAGAAACACCTCCCTTCTGGAGAAAAAGAAAGGCTCCCCTTGCAATGGTTCGTTAGTGGACGTATACGTATGTATCCGCAAGTCTAGGTAAGTATCCGGACATCGAGTGCATCCTTTGGGCGTAACTGGAAATTAAGCTTGAGGAGGCTTCCATGGGAACCATGAGTTCAGTCAATGTCGCAAACGCAGCTCAGCCGGCGAACGCGATCGGACGCTGCCAGGTTTGCGGAAGCATGCGTCAGACCGCCCCAGTGACGTTTAACCGCAACATCGGGATGATCGTGCTGCGGCAGACGCGAAGCATTTCCGGAAACATGTGCAAGACGTGCCTCGGCAAGAACTATTGGCAGTTCATGGGGCTGAACCTGCTGCTGGGGCCTTGGGGCATGATTTCGCTCATAATTATGCCCATTTATCTGGTGACGAATACCGTGAGCTATGTGTCGGCTTCCCGAAAGCTGCGCGGCGCGATAGAGTAGCACTTGGCGCGGCCCGGCTGCATCTGTAGGTTATTGAGCCGGGCTCGCTTCCTTCATGACTAACCTATTCAGAACACTGGAGCTTCTTTGCCTGAGCGTGTGGCTTGGGAGCGATGCGTTTTTGAGTTTTGTTGTGGCGCCAGGGGCGTTTCGGATTTTGGGGAGCCGGGATGCGGCTGGAACGATTGTTGGGTATTCGCTGACGCGGATGCATCTTGGCGGGATTGCTTTGGGTCTTGTGCTTTTGTTTGTGCGACTTCTGCGTGCGCGGAGCTTTGCCGGATTGGCGCAACCGGCGGCGCTTTGCGTTGCGCTGATGATTGTACTTACCGCGGTCTCACAGTACACCGTCAGTGCGCGAATGGCTGGGCTGCGAGTGCAGATGGGATCGATCCAGGCGACGTCTGCCGATAGTCCCCTGCTGACTGAATTTAGCAAGCTGCATACTATTTCTGTTTCACTGGAAAGTGGCGTTTTGCTGGCTGGATTCGCGGCTATGTATTTTATGGTGAAAGAATTAGTTACTGCGGCGCAGGTTCCTTAGGTTTCGATCAGCTCCACCCCCCTCCCTCTTTTTTGTAAGTGTTGATTCTAAAGGCCTTAGTATTCCTGTAAGTCTTTTAGAATCAACACTTGTGAGTATTTTGTAAGTGTTGATTCTAATGGGCTTACGATTTATCCGACATCGTAAAACGCCCTCTGCGAAGAGCCGTGGCTTGACTTTCTAAGTTCGGATCTGTTGGGCTTATGCCGACAATGATGGGTCATGCTAGAAACAAAAAGCGGGAGCAGGGCTCCCGCACTCCAAACGCAAAATTACCTAATTGAGAGCTTAATCGAAGCGGTAAATGGAGTCCAGGAAAAAACATTGAACGGGCGGGAATCAGGATTGAACGGTCGTTTTTCGGGGTCGAACGGGACATCATTCTCGGGACTCTCGCGAGGGCCGATCTGGTGCTGAAATGGCACAAGGGGGGTCGCATCACATAGGCGCGAAAGAACTTTGAAGCGGGCGCTGGACGCTATATACTCCGCGTTGTAGTGACGCAGGAGGAAAGTCATGGACGCTGTGCGACCCGAGTTGACAACGGAAGCGAACAAGAAAATTGTTGTTCGCTGGTTTGACGAGATTTGGAATCGGGGGCGACGGGAAACCATCTATGAACTCTTTGGGGCCGACGCCGACTTGCACGATGGTGGATTTACGATACACGGGCCCGGCGAGTTCGAGCGCTTTTACGACAAGATATGTTCCGTATTTTCCGAGCACCGTTTCGCGGCGGTCGTGGTGCTGGCGGAGGGCGATTTGGTGTCAATACACTGGTCCGCGACTTGTAGGCACACTGAGAGCGGAAAAGACGTGGAATTTACGGGGACGTCGGTTGCGCGCATTGAGAACGGGCAAGTCATTGAAGCCTGGCAAGATTGGGACAAAGCCCGAGTCGAGGCCCAGATTTCCGGGAAGTCCGCAGCATCTTTTATCTAGCGGATAGTTCTTCAAGGAAATTGGCGGCTAAGTCTTGAACACGTCCATCGGGGTCATGAGATGCGATTTCGGCGGCTTTTTTAGGGGTGTCGCCCGAGGCTTGCAGGAGGAGGGACAGGGCTCTGCTGCGGGTTTCGGCATCGGGATGGGTTTTGAGGATGGAGAAGAGGGATTTGGTGAGTCCAGGTGTGAGCTTCGCGTATTGGTAGCCGATTACGGGTTCCACGATTTGTACAGCGGCCGCTTGAACGATAGGGTCGGGTGCGTTGAGTGCAGCAGACAGGGCACGAACGATTCGCGGGTCCGCTGGTGGTTGGGAATTGAGAACATAGCTAATGAGGCCTGCGCGTGCGACATTGATTCGGCAAGCGTCGCGGCTACGAAGCATTTGAATCAGATCATCGAGACCGGATGAGCTAATCGAGGCGAGAGTTCTCGCCGCCCATTCCATAAAAGGTTGAGGGCGGACTGCTTGAGGATCATCTTCGACTTCGCCATCGGGACCATCGTTGCTGGGAAGATCCTTGGTCGGCAGCGGCTTCCAGGTTGTACAGGCATCAGCGATGGCTTTCAGGAGGGCCGTTCGTGCGGGCGCGCCGATGGTGGCGAGTTGCGTCTCGATGGTCGAGGGCACATGGACGTAGCGGCGGGCCAGGCGAATGAGTGGTTCGGGTCTTGCGAGATGGGAAAATGGGGCGAGAACGTCGAGGAGTTTCCAGGCATCTTGCGGGTCGACGGTATCGAGGGCAGCCAGGACGGGTGGGACGATGAGATTTGGGTCCTGGATTTGGTGGAGTTGGTCCATGATTTGACCGCGCTGAGCCTCGCCTGAGGCCACGAGTTTTTGGAGAAGGGCGGGAACGTCGGGCGGTGGAGCGGATTGGGCGGCGCTCGAGAGTCGTGGGCTGATTAGGATAGAGAAACCTAGAAAAGCGACGGTTAGATGGGTGGCCTTCATGGGTAGGGTGCCTCCGACTGGCTTTAGAATACTTTGCACCGATAGAGAGGCAAGAGGAGGGCCGAGAAGGGGATTGACGCGTAAATGTAATGGCCGGAAGGAGTTGCGCGCTGATGCGACGCTACTGTTGAGTTTTGGCGTGTGTCAGTCGGCGTACAGACTGTGGAGATTGAACCGGGGGGACGGGCTAAAGCCCGCCCCTACATCAGGCTACATTTTTTCGGGGTTTAGACTTGCGCTTGCGGCGTGTGGGCAGGGATGATTTGCGTTTGCGGACTTTTGCGGGGCGGATTTTGCGCATGGCGGCGTTGCCTGCGCGGTGGCAGGCGCGCCACATGTACCAGCTGGCTACGGTGCGGTAGGGACGCCAGCACTCGCCGAATTTCAGGAGTTCTTTGGGCTTGGGCATGTGCTTTTTGCCGTAGGTGAGGGACCAGCCTTTTTTTACGCCTAGGTCGTGGATGGGGAGGACGTCGGGGCGGCCGAGGCGGAAGATCAAAAACATTTCTACTGTCCAGGCGCCGATGCCGCGGACGCTGGTCAGCCGCTTCACTAATTCTTCGTCGGATAACTTCCGGGATTCTTCTAAAGTCGGGACCACCCCTTCGATTGTTTTTTTGGCGAGATCCTTCATGGCTATGGCTTTTGCGCCGGAGAGGCCTGCTTTGCGGAGAGCGGAGGTGCGGAGTTTTAGGATTTCTTGCGGCGTGGGGATGGCGCCGGTGGAACTGAGGGCTTTGATGCGGCCGAAAATGGTGGCTGCGGCTTTGCCGGAGATGGATTGGTGGGTGATGGCTTCGAGAAGGGAGTGATAGGGAGTGTGGATGCCGTCGGAGGCTAGTTCCATTTGGAAAGGTGGAGTTTCGTCGATCAGGAGTTTTAGGTTTTCGTGGGTGGAGGAGAGATGCTTCATTGCTTCTGCCAGGTCAAACGGCGGGGTTGGGCGTGCGGTGGTCACCTTGGGCTCCAGTCTGGAAACGGGGGGAATAGATTAGCAAGTTTGTTGGCTTCGGCAAATTGAGTGCAGCGGTGGGTTAGGCCCCTCGCGACTATCCCAAATCGGCCGTCGGATAGCTTTCGACGTACTCTTCGCCGTTCGCTCCGAAGTAGGTGCATGTGCGTGCCGCGAAATCCACATCATATCGGACGACTCCAGCCCGCCAGGACGCACTCAGAAATTCCGGAAACGTGCTCCGTCCGGCTTGGTCAGTCCGTAGAGCAGCGATCAAGGCTTCCCGGTCGAACATTGGAACATCGGTGGTCTCCGTCACCAACGGCGTGCCGAGGGACACAACTGGACCATGTTCTGTCAGGAAGAGACTCTGGCAAGCGGGGAGATACCAAAGATTTCGCGTCACACCAGCGCGCCGCAGAGTCTCGGCTAAATAAGGGAAACCTCCGACCTTTGGCCGGCCCGCCATGGCACGCTGCAACGCGGCTTGTAAAATCTCAATTGCTTTGCTCATCCGGATCTCCTTGGAACCGGATGAGTATCTCTCATTCTCAGGTCCTTATAAACGCGGCAGCCGGAAAATCACACACTGGTTCACGCCGGCATGGCGCCGATTTGTTGTAGAAGGCACAGCGGGCCTAAAGGTGCGCCAATACAAGTGCCTTGTTGCGGTTACGGTTCGAAGAGGAAGGGAACTGTGACTGTTACGTGGGCGGAGACTGGTTTGCCGTGCTGGCGGGCGGGTTCGTAGCGGTATTGCTTGATGGCGTCCATGGCAGCTTTGTGGAATGAGGGTGGGCCCGAGAGGACTATCATGGATTCGACGTGGCCGGATTTGTCGACGAGCACGTCGAGAGTGACGTTTCCTGTGACGAAGCTTTGAAGTGCATCTGACGGAGCGATGGGTTTGACGGACTTGAGGAGCCGGGGAGGAACTATGGCAGTGGTGTCATCAGCGGGAGTGGATTCTGTAGCCGGAGAAGGAGGAACTAGAGAACGCTTGGCTACGGATACTACTGGGGCGGAATCCTTTTTGGTGGCGTGTTTTGAGGTTGCGTCCACACGTTCGGCGGGCTGTTCCTGGGCATCGGAAGAAGGCGCTTCCGTGGAAGCGTTGGCTGACTGAGCTGCATCTGCGCCGGCGGCGTTGGGTTGAGAGGGCGAATTGTCGGTCGTTTGAGCGTGTGTGCTCGTATCAGGGTGCGCGTCGGGCTTTTGCGTTGTTGCTTGACGTGTCTGCGTGGATGGATTCGCGGTTGGGGAAGACGCGGTGCCGAAAGGAGCGGTTGGACCTGTGAGCCAGGGTAGCCAATGCATGTTCCAGGCGGCGACAGTGACTGCGAAAAGCGAGACTACGGCGAGGAGAGCGAGGCGCAGCAGGCCTGAGCGATCGTTGGAAGCTGCGATGGGCTGGTTTGGCGGCGGGGCTTGTTTTGGCGTTTTTGCTTTCTGGAAATCGAGAGCTGGCTTCGGGAGGAGCACTTCCTCTGGTTCGTGAGCGAGTTGCTTTTCTTCCGAGGGCTGGGCATCCACAGGGCGAGAGGACGCAGATGCGAGCGCGGAAGGAACGGCATGCTCAGAGGCTGGCGCGTTGCTCTGCGGGGCTATCGACTGGTTAAGAATTGCCGCAAGCATGGCGGGGAGCGGCGGAGCAGTGGCAGAAACGGGCGCATCCAGGGAAAGAAGTTCAGGCTTGGCAGGTGCAGTTTGAGTTTGCATGGAGCGGAGTTGCGCGCGGAGAGCTTCGACTTCGTCGACCAACGCCTGGACTTCGGCCGTGGTCGGAGCTGGGGCGCTGGGGCTGAGATCGTCCGGGGCGGGCTCGTCGGAGTGTAGGAGTTCGTATTCGACGGCGGAGGGCTGCTGCGGGGTCGCTGGAGCGGCCACAGGATTCTCGGGGAATTCGATGCCCCAGAAACCGGGAGCGGGCTCCGTAAATTCCAACTCGATGTAAAAACCTGAAGATGGGTTGACGCGCTTTCGGGTGACTTGAGCGACGACTTCGCGCTTGGTTTGCTCGTTTGTGAGGAAGATTAGCTGGCCGGGGTCGACTGCCGCGGAGAGGCGAATTACACCGCCGTTGGGAAAAACCAGGGCAGTAGAAGTGGCTTCTTTAAAAAGTTCTCGCTTGTCGGAGTTTTCTGTCTGACGCGTGCCGGTGGCAATGACCTGAACTTCGTGCGCGATGGGGGTGCCACCAGACGCTGGGCGGGGACTGGTCGGAGGCTTGGCAGCCGTTGAAGTGCTATTTGCCGCGGAATCCAATGCTTAGTCCCTCGTGCGCCGGGGGAGTTGGGAGGCGCAGCCGGAATGGAGTCGTCCGTCTGCGGACACGAATGCACGCGACGGCTCGGCCAGATTTAGGGTCGCAAATCAGGGCGGGGGTGGCCATAGTACAAACGTACCGCGATGCTTGGAATGCAACTGGCCTGTTTGGCTTAAGAGAAGACTAAGAAAAACAGACACGGAGTCGTTGAGACGCAGGGGACGCACGCGAACACAGAAGAGTAGTTAACCTAAATGTTCACGACTACGCGTGAGGGGCGGTGTGCGTCTGCGCCGCGTGGGATTTTTTGCGGGCGTGGCGGGCGCGGAGGATTGTGGTTACCAGGATGACTGCGGTGCAGAATTCTACGAAGAGTTTGCCGCCGTCCAGCCAGTCTATGGGAGCACCCTTCAAGTCGGGGTCGGTGAAGAGGCTGTGGTAGAAGAGGGCGGCGGCGGCGAAATAGATGGTGAAGTGGAAGGCTTTCCATGTGCGGCGGCGGAGTTGGATGCGGAAGTAGGAGGTGATGACGACGAGGGCGACGGTGTAGAGGGCGATCGC
>Ga0209655_10000071_pt1 | contig 36615 bp, 35 predicted proteins | sample BogFormECP03_OM2_FD_188236 | JGI IMG/M metagenome (GOLD analysis project Ga0209655, IMG submission 188236) | Bog forest soil microbial communities from Calvert Island, British Columbia, Canada - ECP03_OM2 (SPAdes) (version 2) | ecosystem: Environmental > Aquatic > Freshwater > Wetlands > Bog ...
GGACCAGGCACGGGCGTATTGCCGAACCGTGCGATCGGCCGCGCTGGATGCCCTCGACGCGCTGCCCGACGAGCCTGGTCGCCACTTCGCGTTCGGGATGGTGGTCAGCCACGAGAACCAGCACGACGAAACGATGCTGCAGGCACTGAATCTGCGCGGCGGTCCGGCGCTGCTGCCGGATGCATCTACGCTGCCGCCCGGCCGGCCGGGGCTCGCCGGGACATCGGTGTTGGTGCCCGGTGGCCCGTTCGTCCAGGGCGTCGACGCCGCCACCGAGCCGTTTTCGCTGGACAACGAACGCCCTGCTCACGTCGTGGATGTCCCGGCGTTTCGCATCGGACGAGTTCCGGTCACCAACGGTGAATGGCGGCAGTTCGTCGACGACGGCGGCTATGCACAGCCGCGGTGGTGGTCGGCACGGGGCTGGGAGCATCGCCAAAATGCGGGCCTGACCGCGCCGCAGTTCTGGGGCGCCGACGGAGGGACGTGTAGCCGGTTCGGTCGCGTCGAGGACATCCCCGCCGACGAACCGGTCCAGCACGTCAGCTATTTCGAGGCTGAGGCCTACGCCGCGTGGGCCGGTGCCCGGCTGCCCACCGAAACCGAATGGGAGAAGTCGTGCGCGTGGGATCCGGAGAGCAACACGCGGCGTCGCCATCCGTGGGGAGCCGACGAGCCGTCGGCCACCCACGCCAACCTCGGCGGCGAGGCGCTGCGCCCGGCGCCGGTCGGCGCCTACCCGGCCGGCGCATCGGCCTACGGAGTCGAGCAGCTGCTCGGCGATGTCTGGGAGTGGACGAGCTCGAGGCTGCAACCGTGGCCGGGCTTCACCCCGATGATTTACCAGCGCTACTCCCAGCCGTTCTTCGGCGGGGACTACCGGGTGCTGCGCGGCGGGTCGTGGGCGGTGGAGTCGGCGACCCTGCGGCCCAGCTTCCGTAACTGGGATCACCCGTATCGGCGGCAGATCTTCAGCGGCGTCCGGTTGGCGTGGTCTGTCGGGAACGATCAAGGCGGGGGCCGCGCCTGATGTGCCGACACCTCGGCTGGCTGGGACGCGAAGTCTCGGTCTCCTCATTGGTGCTCGATCCCCCGCATGGTCTTCGGGTGCAGTCCTATGCCCCCCGCCGGCAGAAGCATTGCCTGTTGAATGCCGACGGTTGGGGAGTCGGATTTTTCGACGGCGCCACACCGCGACGGTGGCGAAGCATCGCGCCGTTATGGGGAGACGTCTCGTTCGGTTCGGTTGCGCCGGCGCTGAGAAGCCGCTGCGTTGTTGCGGCGGTGCGCTCGGCGACCGTCGGGATGCCGATCGAGGCCAGCGCGACCGCGCCCTTCACCGATGGACAGTGGCTGTTGTCGCACAACGGCGTTGTTGACCGAACTGTGCTGCCGAGCGGTTTAGCTGCCGAATCGGTTTGCGACAGCGCGATTCTCGCTGCGCTGATCTTCGCCCGCGGCCTCGAGGCGTTGGGCGAGACGATCGTTGAGGTCGGCGGTGTCGACCCAAACGCACGGCTGAACATCCTGGCGGCCAACGGTTCCCGACTTCTTGCCACGACCTGGGGCGACACCTTGTCGATATTGCGACGCGACGACGGGCTGGTGTTGGCCAGCGAGCCGTACGACGACGATCCCGGCTGGGAGGACGTACCGGACCGCCATCTGGTCGACGTCACCGCCGACGGCGTCACCTTGACCGCACTCGAATACACGAAGGGAACTTGATGACTTTATCGCTGTGCAACCACCTGGCCGCGGACTCGGCGTATCAGGCGCTGCGCCGTGACGTGCTCGACGGTCTTGCGAGTTCGCCGAAATCGCTGCCGCCCAAGTGGTTTTACGATTCGGTGGGCAGCGACCTGTTTGACCAGATCACCCGGCTGCCTGAGTATTACCCCACGCGTGCCGAGGCGGAGATCTTGCACGCCCGGTCTGCTGAGATCGCGTCGGTCGCCGGAGCGGACACCCTGGTCGAGTTGGGCAGCGGTACGTCGGAGAAGACCCGAATTCTGCTGGCGGCCCTGAATGACGCCGGCACGCTGCGCCGGTTCGTGCCGTTCGACGTCGACGCCAACGTGCTGTCGGCGGCAGGGACGGCCATCCAGCGTGAGTACCCTGATATCGAAATCGCCGCTGTCTGCGGCGATTTCGAAGAGCACCTGTCGGAAATTCCGGACGGCGGACGGCGGCTGTTCGTCTTCTTGGGCTCGACGATCGGTAACCTCACCGCCGAGCCGCGCGCGGAGTTCCTGGCGGCGCTGGCGGGGGTGATGCGGCCGGGTGACAGCCTGCTGCTGGGCACCGACCTGGTCAAAGACACCGGCCGGCTCGTCGCGGCCTATGACGACGCGGCCGGGGTGACAGCACGGTTCAACCGCAACGTACTTGCGGTCGTCAACCGGGAACTCGACGCCGACTTCGACGTCGACGCCTACCGGCACGTGGCCCGCTGGAATGGCGAACAAGAGCGGATGGAGATGTCGCTGCGAGCTGAGCGGGCGCAGCGGGTGTGCATCGCCGCGCTGGACCTGACCGTCGAGTTCGCCGCGGGCGAGGAGATCCTCACCGAAGTGTCCTGCAAGTTCCGGCCGGACGCGGTGGCCGCCGAGCTGGCCCGGGCGGGGCTGCGGCGTACTCGTTGGTGGACCGATGACGCCGGCGACTTCGGGTTGTCGCTGGCGGTCAAGTGAGCGTAGGCCTCGCCGAAACTTGGCGTGCGGCCCGGCCGCCGGTGGCGGGATTACATCTGGACAGCGCGGCCTGCTCGCGGCAGAGCTTCGCTGTGGTCGACGCCGCCGCCCGGCACGCGCGGCACGAGGCCGAGGTCGGCGGATATGTCGCGGCTGATGCGGCCAAGCCGGTGCTCGACGCCGGACGCGCCGCCGTCGCCGCGCTCGCCGGTATGCCCGATGCAGCGGTGGTGTTCACCACCGGGTCGCTGCACGCGCTGGACCTGCTGCTATCCAGTTGGCCGCCCGGCAACCGCGAATTGGCTTGCCTTCCGGGCGAATACGGACCCAACCTGGCTGTTATGGCCGCGCACGGCTTCGCCCGCCGCCCGCTGCCGACCGACGGCGAAGGCCGGGTCGCGGTCGAGGAAGCAGCCACCGGGCTGGCCGCCGACCCGCCCGACCTGGTCCACCTGACCGCGGTGGCCAGCCACCGCGGCGTGGTGCAGCCTCTGCGCCAGATGTCCCAGTTATGTGCTGAACTGGGTCTGCCGCTGATCGTCGATGCCGCCCAAGCACTCGGGCAGATTGACTGCGCAGCGGGCGCCGATGTGACCTACGCGTCGTCGCGCAAATGGATCGCCGGACCGCGTGGCGTCGGCGTACTCGCCGTGCGCCCAACGCTGATCCAGCGGCTTCGGCCGCGGCTGCCGCCGCCGGAGTGGGTGTCGTCGCTGTCGGTGGCCCAACGACTCGAACTTGGTGAAGCCAATGTTGCTGCCCGCGTGGGATTCTCGGTTGCCCTGGGCGAGCATGTGGCGTTCGGGCCGGCTGCGGTGCGCGCACGTCTGGTGGAGGTAGGCCGCCTCAGCCGCACCGTGCTCGCCGATGTGCGCCGGTGGCGGGTGGTCGAATCCGCGGACGAGCACAGCGCCATCACTACACTGGCCCCCGTCGACGGTGCCGATCCGGCAAAAGTCCGCGGGTGGCTGATCGCCGAACGTCGCATCCTGACCACCGCGGCGGGGGTGGAGCGGGCCCCACTGGAGCTGACGGGGCCGGTGCTGCGTATTTCGCCGCACGTCGACACCACGCTCGACGATCTGACAACCTTCGCCGAGGCGCTCACCGACGCCACCGCAGCGATTTAGCACGACACCCAACTCGTGCTGGGGATTGCGAAAAATAAGGGAAATTCCTGATGCGCAGAGACCGTTCGTGGGCGCAAGCTAGCCACGCTGGTGTTCAACACGAGGGTAGCTTTCAGCCGCCCTTGTGGGCGGTGAGGAGGTATGCAGGCAATTTCATCCTGCCTTTTTCGTCGCGGTCATGCGTCGGCATCGGCACATCCGAGTCCGGTGGTGCCGGCGGGACGTTGGCATGAATGAATGCGGGCCGAATCTCGTCGACCTGCCAGTGCTTGCTCACCGCGTCGCACAACTCGTCCTCGTCGACTTCGTTCGGCTTGGTTTCCCACTCGGCCGGGAACGCGCCCTTGGCGAACACCAAAACGAAGTAGTTGGCCCCGTCGGCCGCCGCGCGATGCACCGACTGCAGATAACCGTCGCGGCCCTCGACCGGCAGCGAATGGAACAACGTGCAGTCCACCACCGTGTTGAACCGGCCGTCGTAGCCACCGAACGCGGTGATATCGGCCTGCACAAAACTGGCCGTGTTCAGACCGCGCTCCTGTGCGGCCCGATTAGCGGCAGCGACGGCTGTCGGCGTGAGGTCGACGCCGACCACGGTATAGCCGTCGGCGGCCAGGGCCAGTGACAACTCCGCGTAGCCGCATCCCGCGTCGAGCACATCGCTGCGGAACTTGCCGGCGGCCACCAGCGCGGCCAATTCCGGCTGCGGCTCACCAATGTTCCACGGCGGCGGGCCTTCGAACCTGCCCTGCTCGCGATATGCGCTGTCCCAATCCATTACCTCATTTGCCATGCCTTCCAACGTACCCCGCGCAGCCGCGGTTTCAACAAGCCCGGCTTGGCCCGACATCTGAACAATCGAACCGGTTTCGTCGTAAGTCATGCGTAACAGTGGTTGTCTCGCGCAGACTTGCCTTGTGCCCGCACATCTACCGCGGCCAGGCTGGCCAGCATGACTAATGTCCCACCGCCCCACGGCCCACGGCGTAGGTCAGTCGTCAGCCCACTTGTCATGGGCGACACCCAAACTGCTCCACCTGGTGCGGAGCGCATGATGCTTGTCGATGCGCAAGACCGGCGCATGGTGCTGATCGAACTTCGCCTGGACCGCGGAGCGAGTCCGGACGCCGTCCGCCGCCGGTTCCGTCGATTGTTCAGAGATGTCTTCGGCACCTCGGGCCCGCCGCAGCCGGTGCCGATAGCCCGCCATTACATGCGGTGCGTTTTGGCCCCTGACGAGATCACCCGGTTGGTGCGCGGCGGAGACGCGGGTGGGGACCGAGGTCTGGGGCTGATCTACCGAGTTTGGCCCGATCTGGTGCTGCGCGCGCATCTGGATCGCTCGGTCAGCACCGTCAAGGCGGACGCAGCCATCCGCACTTTCGGCTCGGCAGGCACCGGAATCGTCTGGGCGGTACTCGATTCCGGCATCGACGCAACCCACCCTCATTTCGCCACCCATGACACGTTGACCGCCAGTGCGGTCGCTAAATTGCACCGCGACTTCACCATTCCGTCGTCCCCGGACGCGAAGCCGTCTCCGCTGGCCGACGCGTACGGGCACGGCACCCATGTGGCCGGAATCATCGCGGGACAAGCACCCAAGGACCCGGCTTTGCTACGGATTGCCTATAACGAACCGACCACACAAGACCTGCCGCAATGGGCGCTGCGCACACTGCCCGCGGGCACCACCCTGTCCGGGGTGGCTCCCAAAGCCAACCTGGTCAGCATCAAAGTCCTGGATGACAACGGCAACACCCTGTCGAGCGCTGTCATCCAGGCGATCGACTACATCCGCACCGTCAACAGCGGCGGTCGAGATCTGCAAATCCACGGAGTGAACATGTCTTTCGGCTGCCCCTGGCCTCCTACGGAGTACGCCGCGGGGCAAAGTCCGTTGTGCCGCGAATTGGATCTGCTGGTCGGTACCGGCGTGGTAGCTGTCGTCAGCGCCGGCAACGCGGGCGCCGGCGGAACCATCGAGGGCCCGTCGAGTGACGTCTACGGGCAACTATCGACGATCAGCGATCCGGGAAACGCGGCCTGTGCGGTCACCGTCGGTTCCGTACATCGCTATCGGCCGCACACCTACGGCGTCACCTTCAACTCGTCGAAGGGTCCCACCCTCGACGGTCGCCCGAAGCCCGACGTGGTGGCACCGGGTGAACGCATCACGTCAGCAGCCACCGGAGACCTCGTCGCCGGCGTTCCGCCGCTGGCACCCGCCGCGGGTGACCCGAAGAATCTGGCGCGCTACCGGGAAGACAGCGGCACATCGATGTCGGCCGCGCACGTATCCGGGGCAATGGCGGCGTTCATGTCGGCTCGCAACGAATACGTCGGCCAACCGTTTCAGCTCAAGAAACTCTTCTGTGACACAGCAACAGATTTGGGGCGCCACGAGTTCTACCAGGGCACCGGTCTGATTGATCTGATGCGAGCCCTGTCCAGCAGCTAGAACCGAAGGGAACCCCATGACCGACATCAACGGATTGGCCTGCTACGAAGTCGATTTCAACGCCGACGGCTCGCTCAACACGGCGAACGGGGGTGGCGACGGTGGGCTGCCGGCCGCGGTGGCAGCCGGCGGGATCACTGATCTTTTCGTGCTCTCGCACGGCTGGAACAACGGTGTCGATTCGGCCCGCGACCTCTATGTGGCAATGTTCGGTCTGCTCGCTGCCCAACTCGGCACCAATCTGTCCAGCAGCGCGGCTGTCGGCGTCATCTGGCCGTCCTTGTTGTTTCCCGACGACGATCCGGCCACACCGCCTGCGGTGCCGTCCACCGGCGCCGAGCTCGCCAAGGCCCTGACACCGTCGTTTCCGGGCCAGCAACAGCAACTGGACACCATGGGTCAACTGTTGGATGAACAGCCACAGGATCCGACCAAGCTCACCCAATTCCACCAACTGGTAAACGGTTTGGTGACCACTAAACCGCAGGGTGTCGAAGACACCGGCGAAGCCGCGCTGATCACCGCCGATACCGCGACCGCGTTCGGGCACGCGGCGGCTATGGCGCCCCATGTGACCAGTTCCGCGCAGGGAATCGGCAATCCGTTCGCCGGACTGTGGAACGGGGCGCGCGAAGTGTTGCGCACGATGAGCTACTACGAGATGAAAAATCGGGCGGGCGTGGTGGGCCAAAACGGCCTGGGCCCACTGCTGGCTAGTCTGCGTGGCCCCAGCGGCCCCCCGCGAATCCATTTGATGGGGCACAGTTTTGGTGCGCGACTCGTGTCTTACACACTGGCTGGCTTGCCCGCTAACCAAACCGGATCGGCCAGCCCGGTCAAGTCGCTCACGCTGATCCAAGGTGCGTTCTCCCACTTCACGTTTGCCTCGTCGCTGATGTTCGACCCGTCTCGCGCAGGCGGATTGGCGGGCGACGGCAGCCGGGTCGACGGTCCGCTGCTGGCGACGTTCAGCGCCGCTGACCGAGCCGTCGGATGGTGGTACCCGGCGGCCAGCATGCTGGCCGGCCAAGACAGCGAATCAGCCACCGACCTGGTCTTCCGATGGGGCGGCATGGGCCATGACGGATATCAGCAAACCCCCAGTCCTACGACCGTGGTGCTGGCGGCGCAGGGAAAGCCTTATGGCTTCACAGCCGGTCGCTTCTACAGCCTGGACGCGAATGCCGTTATATGCGCAAACCAGTCGCCCTTCAGCGGCGCGCATAGCGACATCCAGCACCCCGAAGTGCTCTGGGCGGTGGTCGCAGCGGCGGGTCTCGGCGCCTAACCCGCCGCCGTGTCCCAGGTGTGTACCGGTTCGTTGGTGTGCATGTGCTCGCAGTAACGCCGCAGCATCTCGGCCAGCGCTGCAGGCCGGGACAATCCGCCCTCTTGTAGCGCACGCACGGTAGAGACCTGCCACACCGCGCCGTTGCGCCGGGTGCGGGCGCGGCCCTCGATGACACCGAGAAACCGCTCCCGCACCTCGCCGGCGACGCCCCACCGCTCCAGTCCGTCGTGTGCCATCGGCAGCAGTTCGGTCAACACCAGTTCCTCGGGGGTCACCTCGCCCAATCCCGGCCAATAGAGGCTTGCCTGCATGCCTCGCCGAGCGGCCGCGACGAAATTCTGTTGCGCCGCAGCGAAGCTCATCTTCGTCCACAGCGGACGGTCCTCCTCGGACAGCGTGCGCAACATCCCGTAGTAGAAAGCCGAATTGGCCAGCATGTCGATCACCGTCGGCCCGGCGGGCAGCACGCGGTTTTCCACCCGCAGATGCGGCCGCCCATTGGCGACGTCGTACACCGGCCGATTCCACCGGTATACGGTGCCGTTGTGCAGGCGTAACTCCGGTAGGTGCGGTGTGCGTCCCGCGGCGAGTTCGGCGACCGGATCCTCGTCGGACACCTCCGGCAGCAACGACGGGAAGTAGCGGACGTTCTCCTCGAACAGATCGAAGATCGATGTGATCCAGCGTTCACCGAACCACACCCGCGGTCGCACCCCTTGGGTTTTGAGCTCGTCGGGCCGGGTATCGGTGGACTGCGCGAACAGTTCGATGCGGGTTTCGGACCATAACTGATGACCGAAGAAGTACGGCGAATTCGCCCCGAGCGCCAGCTGCGGCCCGGCCAGCACCTGGGCGGCATTCCAGTTACTGGCGAAATCGGCGGGCGACACCTGCAAGTGCAACTGCGTACTGGTGCAAGCTGATTCGGGAGCGATAGACGGCGAGATCAGACTGAGCGGCTCCGGCCCACTGATGTCCATCTGGATGTCTTCGCCGCGGGCGTTGAAGATCGCGTCGTTGAGGGCCGCATAGCGGCTCGACTCGCTCATCCAGGCACCGGTGAGGTGCTCGGGCATCAGCGTCGGCAGGATGCCGATCATGACGATGTGGGCGCCCCCGGCGCTGGCCTTCGTCTCGGCCGCGTTCAAACTTGCCCGCACCTCGGCTTCCAGATCAAGCCCGGTGTGGCCCGCGAGCGGCCGCGGCGGCACGTTGAATTCGATGTTGTAGGCACCTAATTCGGTTTGGTAGGCCGGGTCGGCGATGGCGGCCAGCACGTCCTGATTCGACATCGCGGGCTGATAGTCGTCATCGACCAGGTTGCATTCGATTTCCATCCCGGTAAGGGGGCGCTCGAATTCGAAGCTGGCTTGGGCGAGCATGGTTTCGAAGACGTCGAGGCACAACTGCACCTTGCGCCGGTATTCCTGTCGGTGTACCCGCTCGTAGGTGGTCCGCTTGACCTCATCGCCCACACCGCCGATGCAACCGGTTTGCTCAGTCCTGCGCAACAGATCAACGCAATAAACCGAAAGCGGCGCCAGGGGCTTGTTAATTCAACTGCAACGTGCGTTTCACTCCGCCGCCGCCAATATCAAGCTAATCTCAGCTAATCCTTATCAAATTCACACGGAGATGGGATTTGAAAATGAATAACATTCACCGCCGTCTGAGTGGCATGGTCGGCATTTCCTTTGGTGTGCTCCTGGCCCCTCCGCTGATCTCGCTGCTCATCAGCCCGCTGGCCGGCGCAGACCCAACGACCGATCTGACCGGCGCTACCGGCCAGGTAGTGACGCTCGGTCCGTACCCGTTTGACGGGTACACGGAGATGCTCGGCTTTAACGACGGCACATTCGCGTTCGACAACTACCTCACCGGGACTCTCGACGGGTCTGCTTTCGACCTGGACACGTATTTTGGCCCGTCTGGATCGGGCGCATTCGAGGTTCTGTTGACCGACCCCGGGGTTTTCCAGCTTGGCGTTGACGACGTCGGCGGTTCGGTTAGTTACATCGACAATTTCTTTGGCATCGACTTCATCCCCACCGACCCCGGTCTGGACCTCCTCGGGGGCTTGTGACTTCCTGAGCGAAGGCACTTGCGCACGCGACCGCTGGTCGCGGCCGCATGCGCTCGATGCGGCGGATTTGAGCGCCCGCGTAGTCCATGATGGACGAGATCGCGGGAGGAAAACACGTGGCGGAATTCGTCGCTTCGATCGACCAGGGCACCACAAGCACCCGCGGCATGATCTTTGACCACGACGGCACCGAGGTGGGCCGCCATCAGCTTGAGCACGAGCAGATTCTGCCGCGCGCCGGCTGGGTCGAACACAATCCGATCGAGATCTGGGAGCGCACCACCTCAGTCCTGATGTCAGCGCTGAACAACACGAGCCTGTCGGCGAAAGACATTGTCGCGCTGGGGATCACGAACCAGCGGGAGACGACGCTGGTGTGGAACCAGCATACCGGCCGACCGTATTACAACGCGATCGTCTGGCAGGACACCCGCACCGACCGCATCGCGTCGGCGCTAGACCGCGACGGTCGCGGCGACGTGATCCGGCGAAAAGCCGGTCTACAGCCGGCGACGTACTTCTCCGGCGGCAAACTGCAATGGATTCTGGAGAACGTCGAAGGGGTGCGCGCAGCAGCGGAGCGCGGCGAGGCGGTCTTCGGCACTGCGGACACCTGGCTGTTGTGGAATCTGACCGGCGGCCCCCGCGGCGGGGTGCATGTCACCGACGTCACCAACGCCAGCAGGACCATGCTGATGGATTTGGAGACGCTGGACTGGGACGACGAGTTGTTGTCCTTTTTCGACATCCCGCGCGCGATGCTGCCGACGATTGCGGCGTCGTCGCCGCGCGAGCCCTACGGTGTCACGTTGGAAGCAGGACCACTCGGCGGTGAGGTGCCCATCACCGGGATTCTCGGTGACCAGCATGCGGCGATGGTCGGTCAGGTATGCCTGGAACCCGGCGAGGCCAAGAACACCTACGGCACCGGAAATTTTCTCCTGCTCAACACCGGTGAGCAGATCGTTCGGTCCCGCAACGGTCTGCTGACGACGGTGTGCTACCAATTCGGCGACGCCAAACCCGTTTACGCGCTTGAGGGTTCGATCGCGGTGACCGGCTCGGCGGTGCAATGGCTGCGCGACCAGTTGGGCATCATCAGCGGCGCTGCGCAGAGCGAGGCATTGGCCCGCCAGGTCGATGACAACGGCGGGATGTACTTCGTGCCGGCGTTTTCCGGGCTGTTCGCACCCTATTGGCGCTCGGATGCCCGTGGGGCGATCGTGGGGTTGTCGCGGTACAACACCAACGCGCACTTGGCCCGCGCGACATTGGAGTCGATCTGCTATCAGAGCCGCGACGTGGTCGATGCGATGCAGGCCGATTCCGGTGTGCGCCTTGAGGTGCTGAAGGTCGACGGCGGGATCACCGCCAACGAGTTGTGCATGCAGATCCAGGCCGACGTACTGGGCGTCGACGTGGTGCGCCCGGTGGTCGCGGAGACCACCGCGTTGGGTGCGGCATACGCGGCGGGCCTGGCGGTCGGCTACTGGGCCGACCCGAACGAGTTGCGAACCAACTGGCAGGAAGGCAAGCGGTGGACGCCAGCCTGGAGCGAAGACGAGCGCTCCGCGGGATACGCGGGCTGGCGCAAAGCGGTGCAGCGCACGCTGGATTGGGTTGAGGTGTCCTGAAACGCCGAAGGCGGGGACTCCGAGTGGAGTCCCCGCCCTGGTGAGTTGTCAGTCGTCTTGGCCGAGGATCGTGTAGATCTCGCGACGAGCGTTGTTGACGATCTCGATGATGCGTTGCTGCTGCTCAGCACTGGCGGCGTGAGCCGATTGCGCTACGGCGCCGAAGAGTTGCCCGACCGCCGCGCGCAGGTTCAGATGGGCGGGATCGACACCGTCGGCGATCTCGTCCCACGGTGGCGTCTCGACCTTCTCCGCGGCAGCTTTGCCGGCATCGGTCAACTCGAAGAGCTTTTTGCTGCCTTCGGATTCCGTGCCGGCAATCAGCCCCTCGTCAACCAGCAGTTGCAGGGTCGGGTAGACCGACCCGGGGCTGGGGCGCCACAGGTCCTGGCTGCGCTCGGCGATCTCCTGGATCATCTCGTAGCCGTGCATCGGCCGCTCGGCCAGCAGCACCAGAATGGCGGCGCGGACGTCGCCACGGCGGCCGCGCGGACCGGGTCCGCCGCGCCGCCTACCGCGCTGGCCGGGGCCGAAGCCGAATCCGCCGGGGCCGAAACCCCGACCGAAGCCGGGACCGAAACCCGGGCCGAAACCCGGGCCGAACGGCCCGTCGTGGCCGGCATCGTGACCGCGGACAAAGTCGCGGAACTCGCGACGGCCCTGCCTGCGCTGCTCGTGCAGTGCACGCCGAGCGTGGGGGTGGAAGCCGAAGCCCTGTGCTCCGGGTCCACCGGGGAAAGGTCCCTCTACATGGGGGAATGGGTTGTTCATGTGTCTTCTCGTTTCTGGAGCGGCAGCGCCGGATGCGCTACCGATACAATTACGATATATCGAAAACTATCGTGATGCAACGTCGGATTTGTGGCGGAGCGTTTGACATCGGGTTTGTCACTCGAAGCAGCGGGGTAGCTCAGCAGAGATGAACGAGGAAAACCGCGATGTGAAGATCGACGCCGGCATCGCCGACCGCAACAAGCAGCCCGCTTCGGCCGGCGACTCGGACCGGACCAAGCGCCTGCGGCTGTGGGTGAACTGGGCGCTGGCGGCGTTGACGGTGCTTGGCGCAGCCGCTGTCATGCTCTTTGCGCTCGGTTCGGTGATGAGCACTGCCGCCTGCAGCGACAAGCAATGCCCGAACCTTGGGCCCAGAGGAATCAGTCTCGACGTGCTGTTCTACGGCCCTCCGGTGCTGGCGGCGCTGACGGTCGTGGTCACGTTTTTCACGGCTCGGCGCCGATGGGGCATCGTCGTTCCGGTCGTGGCATTGGCGCTGTTGGGCGCCGACATCGGCATCCTCGCCGCCACGGTCGCGCAGTAGCCCGCGCGGCATGCGTATCTAGCGGGGCGGCGAAAAGCCGTTGGTCGACGGCGCAGGCCAGGACGGGGACCCGGTGTACGGACCGGGCGGCGGTCCGTGCGGGGACGGCCGCAACCGTGCGAGCTCCCGGCGGTGTCGCTCGGCCAGCACCGCCGCCAGGGCGAGTTGCGGCGGCGTCCCAGGCGGCGGAGAAGGGGCGACACGGCTCAGCACGTCACCAGCGATCCGGTGGGCCATCTGATCGCGGACCTGCGGATCGAGTTGCGTTGCACGGGAGAGGAATTGGCGTGCGACTTCGGCTTGTTCAGCGCTCAGCCCGGAGAGCTGCAGCGACGTGGCCCACCAGGCCAGCTGCGGGGGCATCATCGGTGGTGGCCCCAATTTCGGCCCACGCTCGCTGATCACCACCGTCCCCGCGAAGATGTCGCCGATCCGTTTGGCTTTCGGTGAGAGCATGCTGCAGATCACTGCCGGGCTGCCCAGCAACATCCAGATCTCGATGACGGACGCCAGTGCACGAAACATCGCCTGGCGGAACCGCTCTGGGCCGCCGTCCTCCGACACCACCCGCAGCCCCATCACCATCTTGCCCACCGAGCGACCTCGTGTCGCGGTCTCGAAGATCAGCGGATAACCGACGAACACCAGCACGGTGAACAGGACGATGATCCCCGCGGTCGCAGCACCATCCAGCTCGCTGAGGGTGGCCGCCCACAGAAACAGGGAAATCAGGTAGGCGATAAGTATGACGACAATGTCGATCAGCGCGCCGACCGCCCGCACCGGCAGTTGGGCGATCCGCACATCCAGCAGGACGGCATCCCCGGTGACCACCTCCGACATAGTGCGAACGCTACCTGGCGTGCCGCAATGGGGTCCGCGATCGCCTAGGCTTTCACGTTGATGGACGTCGATGCGTTCGTGCTGGCTCACCGCGACACCTGGGATCGCCTCGAATGGTTGGTGAGAAAACGCCGGCAACTCACGGGCGCCGAGATCGACGAACTCGTCGAGCTGTACCAACGGGTGTCGACACACCTGTCGAAGCTGCGCTCCGGGTCGTCGGATTCCGCACTAGTCGGCCGGCTGTCGAGTCTGGTGGCCCGTGCCCGCGCCGCGGTCACCGGCGCTCACGCGCCACTGTGGAGCGAGTTCATTCGGTTTTTCACGGTGTCGTTCCCCGTTGTGGCTTACCGCGCTTGGCGGTGGTGGCTGGTGACGGCGGCGTTGTTCGCTGTCGTCACAGTCCTCATCACGGTGTGGGTAATCGGGAGCACGGAAGTGCAATCGGTTATTGGAACACCAAGCGAGATCAACGAATTGGTCAACCGCGACTTCTCCTCCTATTACCGCGAACACCCCGCTTGGCTCTTTGCCTGGCACGTCTGGCTCAACAACGCGTGGGTGGCGGCGAGGTGCATCGCCTTCTCCGTTCTGCTGGGCGTACCGATTCCGTTCGTGTTGTTCGCGAATGCCGAGAACACCGGAGAAGTGGCCGGTCTGATGATTCAGGCAGGTAAGGGCGATGTTCTGGCGGGATTGCTGATTCCGCACGGCCTGCTGGAGCTGACGGCGATTTTCCTCGCGGCTGCCGTCGGCATGCGATTGGGCTGGTCGGTGATCTCGCCGGGTGATCGTCCGCGCGGGCAGGTCCTCGCCGAGCAGGGTCGAGCCGTGGTTTCGGTCGCTGTCGGACTCGTCGTCGTACTCGGGGTCTCAGCGATCATCGAAGCGTGCGTCACCCCTTCGCCGCTGCCGACACTTGCAAGGATCGGCATCGGCGTGGCCGCCGAGGCCGGGTTCTTGTTTTACATCGTCCATTTCGGCCGACGCGCCGCCCGGGCCGGGGAGACCGGCGATATCGCCGACGCGCCCGATGTGCTCCCGACTCGCTGATTCACAGGCGCCCAGCGGCTTTCATCGCCAGGTAGGCGTCGGCCAGGGCCGGCGCGATCTCCGTCGGCGGCGCGTCGATGACCTCGACTCCGCTATGGCGCAACCGCGAGGCGATCGCATGCCGGTCGTTTCTGGAGTACTCGGCGGCCGCGGCGTCGTACACCGCGGCCGCATCGGTGCGACCGGTCGCCAGGTCGTCGATGCGCGGGTCAGCGACCGCCGCGATGATCACCCGGTGTTTGGCGGAGAGCGCAGGCAGCACCGGCAGCAGACCCTCGTCAAGGGCGCTGGCGTTGAGATCGGTCAATAGCACGACCAGTGCTCGACGTCGGGTGCGGCGCAGAATGGCCGAAACCATTGCACTGGAGTCGGATTCGATGAGCGCCGGTTGCAAAGATGCCATTGCTTCGACGAGGCGGGCCAGCAGCTCGGTTCGTCCCGCGCCGAATACGCCGGCTTGGGTGACCCGGTCGTGGGCGAGGAAGTCGACATTATCGCCGGCTCGCGAGGCGAGCGCAGCCAGCAGTAGCGCGGCGTCCATCGACCAGTCGAGTCGGGGCCAACCGCCGGGGTCGGCGGCGGTTGGATCGACACCGACACGGCCGGCGGAGGTGCGTCCGGTATCCAAGACGATGACAACTCGCCGATCGCGTTCGGGCCGCCACGTCCGGACGACGACGTCGGAGCGGCGGGCGGTTGCCCGCCAATCGATCGAGCGGACATCGTCCCCGACAACGTACTCTCGCAGCGAGTCGAATTCGGTTCCCTGCCCGCGGTGCATCGTCGGTAACAGGCCGTCGATCTCGCGGAGTTTGGCCAGCCGCGCCGGCAGATGCTTGCGCGACAGGAACGGCGGCAGCACCCGCACGTGGCCGGGCACTGGTCGGGACCTCTGCCGCCCCGCAAGCCCTAGCGGCCCGATCGATCGGGCGGTCACCGCTGCCGACTGTTGATCGCCGCGGCGGACGGGCCTTAAGCAGGTGTCGATGCGCTGCACACGGCCCGCAGCAATGTCGACGGGATGCGTCGGTGGGTCGGCGCGTGCGCTGGGAGCCCAGGCGTCGCGGATCTTCCCGCGGAACCGGCGACGGCCACCGTTGTGGACCAGCAGTCCCACGCTGACCCGCTCGCCAAGACGTACCGAGCTGTTGTGCTGGCGGGTGTACTGCAGCCGGGATGGACTGGCCGCCAAGCCGACGTCGGCGATTACCGCCACCGTGAGCCCCGCCAGCAGCACAACGAAAGCAGATGGCGGCCAGGGCGATAACGCGATGGGTAGGGCGCAGACGAGTGCGATCAGCCCAGTGCGTCCACTCAGGATCACTAGCGCGGCACCGGGACCGAGGCCAGGATGCCGTCGAGTACACCGTCGGGTGTTGCGCCTTCCAGCTCGGCCTCGGGCCGGAGCATCACCCGGTGCCGAAGTGTCGGGCGCGCCATGGCTTTGACGTCGTCGGGCGTGACGTAGTTTCGCCCCGAGAGCCATGACCAGGATCGCGCGGTGGCCAGCAACGCGGTTGCGCCGCGCGGTGAAACACCCAGTTGCAGGGCGGGGGAATGGCGGGTAGCGCCGGCGATGTCGACGATGTAGCCCAGTACTTCGTCGGCAACGCGTACCCGACGTACCGCGTCGCGGCCTGCCGCCAGTTCGCGCGGCCCGGCGACCGGCCGAATCGCCGACAAGTCACGTGGATCGAAGCCGTGCGCGTGCCTGCCGAGGATCGCGATTTCGGCGTCGCGCGGCGGCAGCGACACCGTCAGCTTGAGCAGGAATCTGTCGAGCTGCGCCTCGGGCAATTGATAGGTGCCCTCGTATTCGATCGGATTCTGCGTCGCCGCAACGATAAACGGGTCGGGCAGCTGCCGAGGTTCGCCGTCCACACTGACTTGGCGCTCCTCCATCGCCTCCAGCAAGGAGGCCTGCGTCTTGGGTGGTGTGCGGTTGATCTCGTCGGCCAGCATGAGATTGGTGAATACCGGGCCATTACGGAAGACGAACGCCGCGGTGCGAGTGTCGTAAACCAACGATCCGGTGACATCGCCCGGCATCAGGTCGGGGGTGAACTGGACACGCTTGAATTCGAGTTGCAGTGCCGCTGCCAGTGACCGGACCAGCAGCGTCTTCGCCACGCCCGGAACGCCTTCGAGCAGCACATGGCCTCGACACAGCAGCGCGATCACCAAACCGGTGATCACTGCCTCCTGCCCGACGACGGCCTTCCCGATCTCGGTGCGCAACGTCAGCAACGCATGACGAGCCGATTCAGCAGCCGGTGGCGCAGCGGAGGTGGGGCGCGGTTGAGTCATCGTTGTACGACCTGCCTTTCGATGTCATCGAGTGCACGAGCAAGGTGTACCAAGTCGGCATCGGTGGCCGGCGATGGGCCGAACAATATATGCCGCACGGTGTCCGGGTCAGATCGGCTGCGCTGCGCGATGGCGATCACTAAGGCCGGCGTCGATGTGTCAGCTCCCACGCCGAGTCGCGGCAGCAGTCGGTGTAGCGTCGCACCGCGCAGCGCCTGCGCCGCGCGATCGCGTGCTCGTCTCGACCGGTACAGCCGGCCGCGGCCCTCGACCGTCTCCGATGCGCGGACTACCACTGGCAGCTTCTCGGCGACCAGCGGGCCGACTCGGCGGCCCTTCCACACGGCGATCAGCAGCACTGCCAGACACAGCTGCAGGACGATCCAGTTGACCCGATCAGGCATCAAATCGACAATCGATGTGGCGCTGGATGACTCACCCTCGATGTGCTGCGGTGCGTACCACACCAGACGTTGGCGCTGACCGGCGAGGTTCATCGCCAACGCGGCGTTGCCGGCCTGCAACAGGCCTCCGTTGGTCATGAAGTCGGTGCTGCCGACCACTGTCACGGTGCGACCGCCGTCGCGGTATCGAACCAGCGCTCCGCCATAGCAGCTGGTGATGGCTTGACCGGCATTCTCGACGTAGGTGTTGGCAGGCCCGAAGTCGACGGTTCCCGCTCGGCTGGCTTCGCGCAACGTGCACTTCGGCTCCGTGCTCGAGACACTTGCCCCGCTGCTGCGGATTCCAGGGGTGAGCTTGGCGCGGGTGCGTGACGTCGGTTCCACGACCAGGAGATCGCCCGGGGTTGCAGCCAGTCGTTCGAGCAGCGAGTCGCTGGTGACGCGCTGGCTCTGAGCGAACAGCAGCAGTGTTCCCGGACGCACTGCGTTTTCGGCCTCGGCGACGCTGGCGGCGACCACCACGGTGACACCACGGTCTCGCAGCAGGGTGACTAACGCGTGCGCGCCGCCGGATCCGGTTGAGGCCAGGTCCATTCGCCCGCCCGGACGCGGTGCGGTCAGGTAGGTGCCGATCGCAGCGACGACGCAGACGGCGGCCAGCATGAGGAGTACCCAAAGCGATGACCGCCGTCGGCGCACCGGGATGGTCTGGTCGATGACGCTCACCGAGCCTGCGCCCATGGGTCGAGGGTGGCGGGCTGATCCGGCCCGGGTCGGTTTGCGGCGGACCGGAATCGCAGGTGGTCGTCGAGGTCGACAATCAACTGATAGGCAGCCGGTGTTCCCGGCCTTTCGCCGTAGGTGACGTCGTTGAATGCGGTTGCTGCTTCGGATAATTCGGGTGCCAGGTGAGGCAGGCGTGCGCCGGCGTCGTGCGCCAGTTCGTTGGCGGTGCGGCCCGGGGCTGGGTCCAGCACCCGGGTCTCTTCGAGACCGCGGGCCACCGCGCGCAGCCGATGTCGAATCGCCGCGGTCCAATTGCCCTCGGTGGCAAGGCGTTCCGCAATAGCGCGATGCTGGTGGGCGCTGAGCTGACCGGGATCGAAAAGTTGGTAGTCGCCGCCGCGATGAGTGCGGATGGTGCGCCGGACGACGCGGATGGCGACCACTATCGCGACAACCAGCAAGACGAACAGCACGCTGAGGGTGAACCAGCCGCCCGGTACCGAAGAGCCTTTCTCGATGAGCCGGAAGAGCAGGTCATGAATCCACTCGAACAGCCGCTGGGTCAACGAGCCCTTGGGGTAGATCGGCTTGTCGAGTTCGCGTTGGGCGGCTTGGTGTGCGGTATCGCGGTCGACGTCGATGGCGGACATGCTCGGATCGTCCCTACCTCGGCCGCGTCAGCCACAGATAGTCGGTGAAGGCCGCCGGCTGGGTGTGCGCAGGACCGCCGGCGGCACCGGTCTGCAAGACCAGATCGAATGCCTCGGCGCGGATCCGGCGGTCGATGTAGAGCAAGACAACGACGCCGGCGCTGAATGGAGCGGTGATGATCCGGCCGATCGCCGATCCGACCGCGCCCACCGTCGCGCCGATCAGCACCGAGCCGCCGGGTCCGACCAGCAAGCCACCGACGAAGTCGAACGGGGCCGCGATCGCACCTGCGATCAAAACCACCACCAACCACGTCAAGAGCCGAATGCCGAACACCCGCCAAAAACTGTTGCGAACCAACGTAAATGATCGCGTGATCGCGTCGATCACCGGCAGGCGCTCCAGCACTATCAGCACCGGCGCGAACGACAGCACCGTGTAGAAGTAGACCACCGTCGCGATAGCGACAGGGACCAGGGGCAGCGCGATGAGAACGGCTGCCCCTGCGCTGGCGGCGGCGCCGACCGCCGCGACGATGAGGCCCACCAGCCCGCACAGAATTACCAGCCCCACGGACTCCAACGCCACCAGCCCGATCAACGCGGGCAGCCGCCCACGAATCCTGGCCCACGTTTCGCCGGGGCCGATTGTCCAGCCGAACACCGCCCGGCTTACGACGACCGTGAGCATGCCGCTGAGTAGGAGGCCGGCCAGCCAGCCGACCAGGCCGGCGAGCCCGGCTGACAGCAGCCAGGCGGTTACGTAACCCCCTGTGAGTTCGTCGGTCGGGGCGGTCCGCAGCCGACTCGCGGCAGCCAAGGGCCCGACAGTGGCGATCAACGTGATGATCTGCGTACTCACCACGATGATCGCGGTCAGCCCCAAGGTGGCCTTCATGTTGGTCCGGATGTAGGAGGCCGCGCCGTTGAAGATGTCGGTGAGGCTCAGTGGCCGCAACGGGATTATCCCCGGCGCGCGTATTCCAAATCCGTACGGTGGCGGACTGCCGTAGCCGGACGGCAAGGCATAACCGGGGGTAGACGGGTAGCTCGGTGGCGGGCAGGGCGCGTAGCCCGGCGGCGGATAGGTGGGGGGCGGGCCGTAGCCCGGCTGGGGATGGACCCACGGGGAATAGCCCGGCGGTGGATGGCTCGACGGTGGATAGATCGGGGGACCGTAACCGAGTGCGGGGTATTCCGGATAGTCCGGGTAATCATGCGGCGGCCAAGTCACCAGGTTGAGCCGCCGTCGTCGGTGATGCGCCGCTCCTCAGCATCGCTTTGCTCTGCATCGTCGCCGGCGCGCATGGCTCCATACTGTCGAGCACCGGTTCATTTCTCAACGTCCCCTGAGGGTGGCGCCTCGCGTAGCGTCTCTAGCTATGGCAGAACTCAAGTCCCGGCTGCGGGCAGATCTGACTGGTGCGATGAAGGCGCAGGACAAGTTGCGTACCGCGACGCTACGCATGCTGTTGGCTGCGATTCAGACCGAGGAGGTCTCCGGTAAAGAGGCGCGGGAACTCTCCGACGACGAGGTGCTCAAGGTGTTGGCCCGCGAGGCCAGGAAGCGCGGCGAAGCCGCAGAGATCTACACCCAAAACGGCCGCGGGGAACTCGCGGCCAACGAGCACGCCGAAGCGCGGGTCATCGACGAGTATCTGCCGACGCCGCTCACCGACGCCGAGTTGGCCGACGTCGCCGATACCGCCATCGCACAGGTCGCCGAACAGTTGGGCGAGCGGCCCGGCATGAAACAGATGGGTTTGGTGATGAAGGCCGCCACCGCGCTGGCGGCCGGAAAAGCCGACGGCGCCCGTCTGTCAGCAGCGGTCAAGGACCGACTCTGACTTAGAGTCGTTTGCTCCGGCTATGCGGGGGTACCCAATGTGCTGTGACACGCTTTGGCTATACCCTGATGACCGAACAGAACGGGCCGAAAGACCTTGTCCGCTATGCGGTTTCGGCTGAGCACCGAGGTTTCGACTTCGAGGTAAGTTCTGACCACTTTTCGCCGTGGCTGACATCGCAAGGTCATGCGCCCAACGCCTGGGCGGTGCTCGGAGCAGTAGCGCAGGCCACCGAACGGGTAGGCCTCTACACCTATGTGACCTGCCCAACCATGCGCTATCACCCCGCGATCGTCGCGCAGCAGGCAGCGACCGTGCAGATCCTCGCCGACGGCCGATTCACCCTGGGACTGGGTAGCGGCGAGAACCTGAACGAGCATGTCGTCGGCAAGGGTTGGCCGGCCATCGCACAACGGCAAGACATGTTGCGGGAGGCCATCGAGATCATCCGCGCGCTGTTCGGCGGCGGTCTGGTCGACTGGCGGGGCGACTACTACCAGGTGGATTCCGCGCGGTTGTGGGACCTGCCGGATGTCCCGGTCGGCCTCGCGGTCGCGATGGGCGGGAAAAAGGCCATCGAGAAATTCGCCACCCTCGCCGATCACTTGGTCGCGGTCCAACCTGATGCAGACCTCGTCCGCGCCTGGCACACGACGCTGCAGGGCACCGGCATCGCCGGTGGAGGCCGGGTCGTCGGGCAGATACCCATCTGCTGGGACCCGGATCGCGATGCCGCCATCGAACGCGCCCACGACCAATTCCGTTGGTTCGGCGGAGGCTGGAAGGTCAACGCCGACCTGCCGACACCGGCCGGTTTTGCGGGTGCGACACAGTTCGTCCGGCCCGAGGATGTCGCCGAGAGCATTCCTGCGGCCCGGACCTGGACGCGATCGTCGACGCTGTGCGTCCCTACTGGGAGGCCGGCTTCACCGACATCGCGCTGCTGCAAATCGGCGGCGAGACGCAAGATCTCTTCCTCAAGGAGGCCGCTGAGCCATTGCTGGCCGAACTGCGGACGGCAGCCACGGCGCGAGATGAAAAATCATAAAGGAGAATCCAGATGCCAAACTCGTTGCAAGGCAAGAAGGTCGCCATCTTAGCCGCCGACGGCGTAGAGAAAGTCGAACTCGAGCAGCCGCGCGGGGCGCTAACCGAGGAAGGCGCGCAGGTTGCGCTGCTGTCGCTGAAAACCGGTGAGATCCAAGCCCGCAACCACGATCTGGAGCCGGCTGGAGCGTTCGACGTCGATCGCGCGGTTTCAGACGCTTCGGTAGACGAGTTCGACGCGCTGGTTCTTCCTGGCGGCACGGTGAATCCAGACAAACTGCGTCTGGATGATGCAGCCGTTGCGTTCGTGCGGGCGTTTGTCAACTCTGGCAAGCCGGTCACTGCCATCTGTCACGGACCGTGGACGCTGGTCGAGGCCGGCGTGGTGGCGGGCCGAAAGCTGACCTTGTATCCGAGCATTCGCACCGATCTGCGCAAGGCCGGCGCCAAAGTCGTCGACGAGGAAGTCGTCGTCGACGGAAATTTGGTGACCAGCCGATCACCGGCTGACCTCCCGGCGTTCTGCTCGGCCATTGTCGACCAACTCGCCCATGCGCCCGCGCGCACTTAACTAGTTCGCACGCGAATCCGGTTTCGAGGCCGTGGATTGTGGGCATGAGTTAGCTCAAGCCGTAACCACCGCGGCGATCACGACCTCGGAAGGCCGAAGTGACCATCGCTTACCCCGTGCCGTTTGATTCGCTGAATCTCGACGGTGTCTACCCGCCACAACATGACTCGCAATTGCTGATCGACACGCTCGAAAAAACCGAGCTGGCCCAGGGACGGCGGGTGTTGGACCTGTGTACCGGTAGCGGTGTCGTCGCCATCGCCGCGGCCGAACTTGGTGCAGCCAGCGTCACCGCGTTCGATATCTGCCCGCACGCCGTGTACTGCTCGCGAGGCAACGCCGTCCACGCCGGCGTCGTAATCGACGTCCGTGAGGGATCATGTTCTGGCGCACTGGATCACGCGCCTTTCGACGTCATCGTGTCCAACCCGCCTTATGTGCCCACCCCACCGGCGGGCGACACCGAGGTCATCCCGATCACCGCTGGCCCCACATGGGCATGGAACGCGGGCGTCGACGGGCGGTTGGTGCTGGATCCGCTGTGCGAATCGGCGGCCGGCCTGTTGGCAGCCGGCGGCTCCATGCTGCTGGTTCAGTCAACCTTGTCTGGTGTGGAGAATTCGGTGAATGCCTTGCGGGCAACTGGTCTGGACGCCGAAGTCATTGCCTCTCAATTGGTTCCGTTCGGACCGGTTCTGTCGGCGCGAGTCGGCTGGCTGGAAGTCACGGGAATGATTCAAAAGGGCTGCCGGACCGAGGAGCTAGTGGTGATCCGGGCGGACAAACCATGACCGAGCGCACTCGGGTGCAAGTGATACCCAACGGCCCGGTGTTGGTATCCGGGCCGGTGCGCATCGAGACGCCCGACGGCGGGGTCGTGGAATCCGACCGATTCATGGTGGCTATCTGCACTTGTCGGCGCAGCAAGAACTATCCGTTGTGTGACACCAGCCATCGGCGCTGCCGGCCTGCGCGGGCCGGGTCAGCCCAGCGGTCGTCGTAGCGACGTCTGTTCGGCCTTCCACGACGCCATGATGGCGTCGGCAAGCCGATCTTCGACGACAGCGTGCGCGCGGATGCCGAACACCACATCGGGGTCCAGTTGCGGTTCACGCGCGACGAGGTCGCCCACCACGTCGACGCGCACCACCTGCTCGTGTACCGCGTCCGCCTCGACGTGCTCGCGGTAGAACGCGATACATTCCGCCGGCGCGGCCAGCCGTTGCAGTGCCTCGACCAACCGGCGCGAGCCCGGCGACGAGGTGATCTCCGTCGACGCGAAATGTCCGATGGCTGCGCCGCGTAACCGCCGGTGCAAGCCGAACATCGACATGAGGTTCACCACCGCCAGCGATTCAGCGGGGACCATGTCGAGGTAAGCGAGGTAGCTCGAATCCAGACCCGCGGCGGTCAACAAGTCGGCGAACAGCTGCTGATGAATGTGCGTACCACGCCCGGCCCCGTATTCGTCGAATTCGACCGCGACGAAGGAGGCCTTGGCCTGACCGGTCAGCCGTGGAATGGCCCACGCGTGCGGATCGCCCTCCTTGAGGTGGTACAGCGATCGGTGCACGAAGTACTCGCGCATCTGCTCCCAGGTTCCGTTGTCGCGCAGCCAATATGACGGGCCCGTCCCGTCGACGGATTCGATTGAGAGGGCGTCCATTTCGGCCTCAGCGGTGTGGCCGGGTTCGATGCGGCCGACGTCGCGGCGCACTCCGGCGAGAAAAGTTCGCTCCAATTGCCCGCGCAGGTGCAGTAGTCCGGGATTCCATTCCCAGGTGGGGTCGACGCCGGCGAATCCGCGGTAGTGCAGTTCGTAGCACATGTACAGGGCCAGGTGCAGATCGAGACCGTACGGATCGGAGTCGCGCATCGAGGGCCCGATGCGAGCCAGTTGATCGCGGGGCGCCAGTTCGGTGAGGCTGCTCCGGACAGCCATCGACAGCGGCCCGTATGGAGCGGGCAGCTGAGGTTCGACCGTCATTTGTGCGTGGGTCACGCAGGGGTTTACCCGCGAAGCCACACTTATCAAACGCTCGCCGGAGTCCTACCCCGCGTCGCTCTTCTGCCAGTCACAGCCGGTCAGCTCAACCGACAAGTCCCACAAGCGAGCTGCCATCGCGGCGTCGCGAGCCTTCTTGCGCAGCCTGGTCACCTTCGGCTTGCCCCACTGGCTGAAGCGCGGCGCAAGGTAGGTGCCGCTGGGCAGGTCCGTGGTAACCGCCTGAATCGTTGACCGCGCGCCCGTCGCCGCGCTGTGCGCGGGAAACCGGCGGAAGGTGTGTTCCCGCACCCAAGGAAGCAAACCGGTGGTGTCCCTGGTGATGTCGGTGTCCGTCGCACCCGGATCGGTCATGTAGGTCCGTACGCCGCGGCTTACCAGCTCGCCGGTGAACAGGATGATGGCCAGCTTGGATTCCGCGTAGGCTGCCCACTTCGAATACTTGCGGTTTTGCCAGTTCAAGTCATCGATGTGCAGACGGCTCAGGGCGTAGGACGAGCTGACTACCGAGATCACCCGATCCTTGATTTTGTCGCCGAGCAGACACGTCAGGGCGAAATGCCCGAGGTAGTTGGTGCCCATATGCGCCTCGAATCCGTCCGCCGTGCGCGTCAGCGGCAGACCCAGCACGCCGGCGTTGTTGATCAGCACCTCAACGCCGTCCACCGAGTCCGCGAACTTTCGCACGCTGGCCAGATCGGCGAGATCGAGGTGGGCTATCTCAACGTCGCCGGCCATGGTGGCCGCGGCTTGCTCAGCTTTCGGGATGGTGCGGCAGGCGATGACGACACTGTGACCATTGGCTGCGAGTGCCGCAGCGGTCGCCCTGCCGACGCCGCTGTTGCCGCCCGTGACGATGACCCTCACCCGGCGATCATCCAGTGTTTTTGGACAGTTACGCAGGGGGTCTGGGGGAAGCGACGGCATGCCGGCCGATTTGGATCGCTGCTCTTGACCGCACCTTCCTCGAAGTTCACGACTGGCAGCAGTACGCCGAGATGCTGAGTCAATGGGCGCGTTCAATCGACACGTTCGAGACCACGGTGAAGCGGATCTCCGAGCTGCCCGAGCTGGTGTACTTCGAATCGAAGAGCGACACGTCAGAAATCAACGTGCCCACGTCATGAACTCGATGACGATGTTCGAGTTCGCCGCTGACGCAAAGATCCGCCACCTGACCGTTTACTTTCAGCAGGCTGGCCGGAAGTTTCGTTCTAGCTGATTATTTCCCCATATCGTCAGCGGCTGCTGCATAACTTTCCGCGACCGGCATCGTAGACGCTCGGCACCAGGCGAAAGTACCACCGCGATGCTATCGTTAGCGCCACTAAAGTTGCTGGCGTTCCACCGCAGCACGGCTCAGTGGAGGCCAGTGTGATGCTGGGCGCAATAATAGCGGTGGTCATTCTGTTCGGTCGCCCGCTGTTTGCATTCTTCTTATTCCTTTGCGGCGCTCTCCCAAGCTGGGTCGGCATTTAAGCAGGAGCGCTGACTATCAAAACTAGTTTGGCTGCTCATCGCGATGATTAGCTTCGTGCCGGCACTGGCTACGGTTTCTTCCCGGTGTTTGCGGTCCGCAGCGGCGCTGTGCGCAGGGCCGCTGAGCGGGCGGATCCCGCTGACGCCAGTCGACGGCGGTCACAAGCGGAAATGTAGTGGCAAATCGGCTAGCGGTACGAATGAGGTCAAAGGCTCAAGCCGCCGGGCCAAGGATGGTGATATCCAGAACCGGACATAATGGCCACGATCCGGGCGAAGATGTCTGCAGCGGCCGATAAGCTCGGAACTGCACCAAGCCAGCCCAAGTTATGGTAGGAGGGGAGTAATTCGCGCCAAGTCACGAGCAACTGCGGAATCGCCAACTCATGGACAAGCTCGATGTGGCGCGCCTCCCCTAATCGTTAACCCTGGCGGGTGGCCGACTGTGCCATGGAAAGGGTGGTCAGCCGCCCGTGCCACCAACACATGGCTTCCGGGTCTGGGCCTTAAAAAAGGTTGTAACCATTTGATGTTTCCGCGCACTCTAACCCGGCCATCCGTGTACGCTCTCAAAATTCCATCCTGTTGAGCGTGATTACAATAACCATAGGGGGCACCGTGGTGAAACAAAGTCGTCTTCTGCTGGCACTAGGTGCGGGTGCCGGCGGCCTCGCTGCCGCTTCTGCGGCCGGGTTGATCCCGCTGGCGTTGGCGCACGCCGATGACGAAATTGGCGACGCCGGCAGCCTTACCAGCCTTACCTTGGTGAAAGCTGGCCCAGAAGTGCCCTACACGCCACTCGGCGTCGACGGGTATGTGGGGTTCCAGCCGTTTTTCACCGAGTGGCAGCAGGACCAGCCGATTAATGTGGAGGTAGATGGTTCGACCGTCGGCAGCTATGACGTGTTCGAGTCTGATTACGCAACCCCTTTGACTGATGAGTCGCTCTACGACTTCGGCGCAGCCACTAGTGGTGGTACCGACCCGGCGGGCCTGGCGGGTGCGACGGTGACCGATTTCGCGTACGACCCCAGCTTCAACGCCGCCACCGAGCAGTTGCCGCCGCCCGACGTCACCGCCGCGCTCCATGACATCCACGTGGTGTTCGGCGACGGTGTCGAGGACAATGTCCTCACCACGGCCTCGGGTACCTTGTATTCCGTGGATGACCCAGGGGTTGGCTCAGCTGACTGGTTTGCAGCACCCGGCTCTACCGAGCCTTCCCTGCTGTTTAGTGGGCTGGCTGACACGGCAGCGGCGCTGGCGGCCGTTGAGAATCTGTCCAGCCTATTGCCGCCCGACGTTTGGTACCCCGGCATCTGAAGTGGCCGAGCTGGACGGTTGGAACCTGGACCGCAGCTGGATTGAGTTCGGCGGCTCGGATCGTTTCTCTGGCGTGGCGCTGGGCCATGCGCTCATCGGCGCTGATAGACAATGCGGTATACCAGTTCGGCGACTTCACTCCGGCCGCGGACAATCCCAGCGGCATCGACTCTGACGGCCTGGCCGGGGCCTCGATTTACGACACCACGTTCGGTCCCGGAGCGCAGGTGGTGGATGGCCAGACGACGTACGACCTCAACAACCTGAACGTGATGCTCGCGGACGGCAACCAGATCGAGATCACAACCGTGCCAGGCGAGTTCACGAACTTCCTGGAGGTCACTGCGAACGGTACGGCGGACGGGATCGAAAACGCGGGCTCGACAACTCCCAGCCTGGTGTGGGACTCCGTGGCCAACCCGCAGTTCCCCGCTGAGCTTTTCAACCCTGCCGACTATTTGCCCCCTGACGCATGGTTTCCGGATATCTACAGCATGTTCCCGCCTGGCTTGACATAGCCAGATGTCAAGTCGAAGCCAACGCCGTGTTCTGCGTCCCGCAGGGCACGGCGTTCCCGGATATAGCGGCGTGTCACTTGGACTAAACTTTGCCTGCGCCGATTGGCGTGACCACAAGAATCTCCTGAGGGAGAAATCATGAAGATTGTGGTAGCAGGCGCTGCGGCGTCCTGGGCTCAAAGGTGGTCCAGAAGCTGAAGGAGCACGGCCACGACGCGGTCCCATTCGTTCGACGACGATGCGGTGATGAAGTTCTTCACGAAATCGACCACCAATTTAGTGGCTGCCGCGAAGTCCGCGGGCGTTGGACACTACGTCGCGGTGTCGATCGTTGGCTGTGACGAGCTCCCTAGGAGCGGATACATGCGGGCGAAGGTCGCCCGGGAGAAGCTGATCGCGAGCTGATTCGATCCCAGTGTCGCGCACCAGTATTTGTGCGGGTCAGAGGTAGTTTTTGGACCTCGCTGCGAAGCCCGTGCCAGATACGCGGGTAGCCGGGGTTGCTCCTGGGCGCGCTATCGGCTGCTACCCGAGACATCGAAACACCATTGCGGAGGACATCGTTACGGACGGTCCCGTCACGGTGGGGAGGGCTGGTCTCGCGCCAGGGCGATGGACGAGCAGCTCGACGACGACACCCCGCCCAATCATGCGGTGGCGTGCATTGACATGGGCTAGACAGCGAGAACCTCACGCCCAATCCGCTCAGTAGTTGTTGCAGGTGTTGGCGACCTGCAGGACAAGTCCGGCGTACAGCTGAATGTACTGCTGAGATTGTGGCTTGCTCTGCAGCTCCTGGGCTATCTGCCGGCGCTGATCCGGCGACGAGTCGAGGAATCCACGCAACGCGGCCTGTGCCGACGGCGATGCGTTCAGTTGACTGGCAGCTGCTGGCGTCTGGGCATTCAGCGCCGACACCACCTGCGAGTAATTGCATGTGGTGTTGATGACCGGGCCCAGATCGGGATCTGCAGACGCGACGCTGGCCCCAGCGTTCAACGACAATGCCAGACCAGCAACTGCGGCAGCCAGTCGGGTCAGCGACAGGGTAACCATTTCTGAAAACCTTCCAACCAACGCACCGCCTAAAGCTAGACGGCGCCAACATCAGCGTACCGTTGAAAATTGCCATCAGTGGGTATGGCCCGACCCTTCTCATCACGGTCTTGATCGCTGTTGCTTAACGTTCCTCCGCTGCTTGGGGCTAGCACTTCCGCGATTGCACCGACCTTGTCGAGCGTGCGGCCCGAACGAGCGTGCGGCACGAACAACCGGTGCCCTTGGCCGCGATGTTACGGGGCTGAATTCCCATCTCTACCAGCGCATTTCGTAGCACGCTGTCGTAGAATGGGTTGGGTTCAAGGCGGTAAAGAGGGCGGCAATTCATGGGCATCGACGACGACCGCCACTACGACCGCAGCGAGGTTGTAGACCTGGACGAGCCGGCTTCGTCGGGCGCCTCGGCAAGCACCCGGTAGACGGCCGCACGGCTTACACCAAGCGTGGTCGCAATTGTTCTCTAGGGGTTACTGCGGACCGGTACCCAACAGACCCTCTGACCGAAATAGCGGGTACGGCCTGTCATCTCGACAACCCGTCGGGGTGGCGGGATTCGAACCCACGGCCTCTTCGTCCCGAACGAAGCGCGCTACCAAGCTGCGCCACACCCCGCTTGAAGCCACGACAGCGTATCGCACCGACCCGGCGACTCGCCAAAGTGGATAGCGGCATCGGTGCTGCCCAGATCACATCCGGCTCGGTCCGGGGATTTGCACCACAGATCGGCGTGGAATAACCGGGATGTCGGCGACCTTAAATAGACTAGGTACGCGCAGGTCGGTGCAAGGGAAGCGAGAGAATCATGACGGTGTTAGGCGCCGTGGTGTTCGGCGGATTCCTGGTTCTGGGAGTGCTTTGGCTGCTGGTGACCGCACCGGGCAGCGACGTTGACGAGGCTTGGGCTCAATCCCAGTGGCCCGAGCGTTCGAATTCGGTCAGGGCGGCCGCGGGCGCCGACGTGTCCAGCTCTTGGGTCTTGACCCACTCGTCGCAGAAGTAGGTGTCGGCGTAGCGGTCACCGCTGTCGGCCAGCAGCGTGACCACCGAACCGCTACGGCCATCGGCGATCATTTCAGCGAGCAGGCCGAAAGCTCCCCACAGATTGGTGCCGGTCGAAGCGCCCACACGACGGTTCAGCACCGCGCTGGCATGGCGGGCCGCCGCAATCGACGCGGCGTCGGGAACCGACACCATCCGGTCTACCACCTCGGGCAGAAACGACGGCTCGACACGGGGCCGGCCAATGCCCTCGATCCGGGACGACGCAGCAACGACGATGTCGTACCGGCATTCGGCGTAGGCCGGATAGAACGCGGAGTTCTCCGGATCGACCACGCATAGCCGGGTGGCATGTCGCTGATAGCGGATGTAGCGGCCGATCGTGGCGCTGGTTCCTCCGGTGCCCGCCCCGACCACGATCCAATCCGGAACCGGATGCTGCTCGTCGCGCATTTGGACGAATATCGACTCCGCGATGTTGTTGTTGCCGCGCCAATCGGTGGCTCTTTCGGCGTTGGTGAACTGGTCCAGGTAGTGCCCACCAGTCTCCTTGGCGACGCGTTCGGCCTCGGCGTAGAGGTCGCTCGAGCTCTCGACGAAATGGCAACGGCCACCTTGCGATTCGATCAATGCGACCTTGGACGCGCTGGTCGACGCGGGCATCACCGCGATGAACGGGAGACCCAGTAGTGCGGCGAAGTACGCTTCCGACACGGCCGTCGATCCCGACGACGCCTCGACCACCGTGGTGTCCTCTTCGATCAAGCCGTTGCACAGCGCGTAGAGGAACAGCGAGCGGGCCAACCGATGTTTGAGGCTGCCGGTGATGTGCGTCGTCTCGTCTTTGAGGTAGAGCTCGATACCGGCGTTGTCCGACCAGGCTGACGGCAGCGGGTAGCGCAGCAGGTGCGTATCGGCGCTGCGATGCGCGTCGGCCTCGATCAGTCGGATCGCATTGCTGCTCCAGCCGCGTGGTCGGCCATGAACTGCGACCCGGGCCGGTGGACTCAACGCGCTGAATACGTTGGCTGCGAGCGGCCCCGATCGCGGTATGAATCGCGGCCGCCGATCGGCGCTGCAATCAACGTCAGCAGGGTGGCTTCGGGCCGGCAGCAAAACCGCACCGGCGCATACGGCGAAGTGCCGATCCCGGCGGACACATGCAAGCGCATGCCGGCACCCCACCGCGACGGGCCCTTGGCGCGGGACCGGTCCAGACCCGAGTTGGTCACCAGGGCTCCATAGAACGGCAAGCAGAGCTGCCCGCCGTGGGTGTGGCCGGCCATCACCAGCTGGTAGCCGTCGGCGGCGAAGCGGTCCAGCACTCGGGGCTCCGGCGAATGGGTCAAGCCAAGCCGCAGGTTGGCGGCCGGGCTGGCCGGCCCCGCGATCGCCTCGTAGCGATCCCGCGCAATGTGCGGGTCGTCGACGCCTGTGGCCGCGATGTGCAGTCCCGCCACCTCGAATTCGCGGCGGTTGTGGGTGAGGTCCATCCAGCCGCGCTCAGTGAATGCTGCCCGCAGGTCCTGCCAGGGCAGCGGCTGACCGTGCACCCGATGCCCTGGGGCGGTCAGGTAGTTCAGCGGATTCTTCGGGCGTGGTCCGAAATAGTCGTTGCTGCCGAAGACGAAAATGCCTGGCACCGAGAGCAGCTCGCTCAGGCTCTGAACGACCGCGGGCACCGCCTTGGGGTGTGCCAGGTTGTCGCCGGTGTTGACGACCAGGTCGGGCTCCAAGTTGATGAGTTCGCGTAGCCATGCCTGCTTGCGGCGCTGACCGGGCCGCATGTGAATGTCGCTGATGTGCAGTACCCGCAACGGCGACGAACCCGGTGCCAGTACGGGCATGGTCAGCTCTCGCAGCACGAACGCATTCCGCTCGATGATCGAGGCGTAGCCGACTCCGGCGACGGCCGATCCGAGCGCAATGGCTCCGGTACTTTTCAGAGCAGAAATGGCGGAGGGCATGCACGCCAGGATACTGCCGTACGTCACCCCGCATCCGGTCACACGCTGTGAACCGCCTACGGCGGCGGTGCACCCGGCGGCGGCGCCAGAATTGGGATCGTGATCGGCGGGAGACCCGGGATCTCGATGACCTGGGAGCCCACCGGCGCCGGAGCTCCTGGGCCGCCTTCTGGCGGCGGGGGCGGCGGTGGCGCGATGCCGTTACTGGTTTGAATGGTGATCACCGCACCCGGGATCGTCTGGCCGTTCGGCGAGGTTCCGACCACCTCGCCGTACTTCGCGCTGCTGTTGACCGAGGCGGTTTGTTCGGCGACCTGGAAACCGGCATCTTTCAAGCGTTGGCGCGCGTCGTTGACCTCAAGACCCGCGACGCTCGGGACGTGAGAACCGGCGCCGCCTTGGACGTACTCCGGGTCGGTCGGCGGCATGTGCACGTCGCCGAAAAGGGTGGCGATGGGCTTCATCGCGGTGAACCAGGTGCGGGCCGGCTCGTTACCGCCGTAGAGGTTGCCGTCGCCGCAGCGGCGCAGGGGCGACGAGCACAGGTCGGACGGCGACGTCGAGTCGTCGTAGATGTAGTTGGCCGCGGCGTAATGATTCGTGAAGCCGACGAAGCCCGACGACCGGTGCGCCTCAGTAGTGCCGGTCTTGCCGGACACCGGCAGGCTCCACCCCGCCGCACCGGCGGACCCCGACGCGGTGCCGCCACCCAGCGCGTCCTTGCTCATCGCGTTGGCCAGCGTGTTGGCCAGCCCTTCCGGTACCACCTGGTCGCAGGCCTGGGTATTGACGGCGACTTCGTTGCCGTTCCGGTCGATCAGCTTGTCGATGGGGCTCGGCGGACACCACGTGCCACCCGAGGCCAGTGTCGCCGCGACGTTGGACAGTTCCAGCGCGTTCAGCTCGAAGGGGCCCAGCGTGAACGACCCGATGTTCTGCCGTTTGATGAAGTCGGCCAGGCTCTCGTTGCTGTCGGGGTCGTAATCGCGGGCGCTGCCGGGATCGGCGTAAGACCGCAGTCCGAGCTTGATCGCCATGTCGACCGCGCGTGGCACCCCCACCAGCTGGATCAGCCGGGCGAACGCGGTGTTGGGTGAGGTGGCCAGCGCATCGGTCACATTCATCGACCCGCGATAGTTACCGGCGTTGATGACGCACCAGGTCTCCTTGGGGCAGCCCTTGGCGCCGCCGCTACCCATGCCCTTGGCCTGGAACCTGCCGGGAACCTCGAGTTGGGTGTTGATGCCCATGCCCATCTGCATCGCCGCGGCGGTGGTGAAGATCTTGAAGATCGATCCGGCGCCGTCGCCGACCAGAGAGAAAGGCTGCGCCCGCATCGTCTCGCCGGCCTCGCTGTTCAACCCATACGTACGGTTGCTGGCCATCGCCACCACTTTGTGCGCATTCTTCCCCGGCCTGATCACGCTCATCACGCTGGCGATGCCCTCAAGGGTGGGGCTGGCGTAGGTGTCGATCGCGTGCTTGACCGGCTCCTGCACATCGGGATCCAGCGTGGTGCGGATCAAGTAGCCGCCCCGGGCCACCTGTTCCTTGCTGATGCCGGCACGGGCCAGGTAGGCCTGCACGTAGTCGCAGAAGAACGCCCGATCGCCGGCGGCGATGCAGCCACGCGGTAGCTCTTTGGGCTGCGGCAAGATCCCTAACGGCTCGGCCTTGGCGGCGCGCAGCGCATCGGCCTCATTGGGCAGGTTTTCGACCATCGTGTCCAAGACGAGGTTTCGGCGGGCCAGCGCCCCGTCCGGATTGGTGTAGGGATTCAGCGTGCTGGTCGACTGGACCAGGCCGGCCAGCAGGGCCGCCTGCTGCCAGTTCAGGTCGGACGCGTTGACGCCGAAGTACGTTTGCGCCGCATCCTGCACGCCGAAGGCGTTGTTACCGAAAGACACCAGGTTCAGGTAGCGGGTCAGGATCTCGGGTTTGGTGAAGGTCTTGTCCAGGGTCAGCGCCATCCGGATCTCGCGCAGTTTGCGCGCCGGCGTGGTTTCGATGGCCGCACGCTTCTCGGCGTCGGTCTGAGCGATCACCAGTAATTGATAGTTCTTCACGTACTGTTGCTCGATCGTCGAGCCGCCGCGGGTGTCGACGTCGCCAGATGCGTAGCCGGCCAGCCCAGTCAGGGTGCCTTTCCAGTCGACGCCGTTGTGCTCAGCAAACCGCTTGTCTTCGATCGAGACGATTGCCAGCTTCATGGTGTTGGCAATCTTGTCGGTCGGCACCTCGAACCGCCGCTGCGAGTACAGCCAGGCAATCGTGTTGCCCTTCGCGTCGACCATCGTGGTCACCGCGGGCACTTCGCCCTCGAGCAGTTGCGCCGAGGCGTTGCCGACCACCGCCGAGGCCCGGTTGGATGCCAGCCCGAGGCCGCCGACTACCGGAAACAGCAGGGCCGCGACGACGACGCTCGCCAACAGACAGCACCCGACAAGCTTGGCGATGGTGATCGCAGTCGTGGGGCGCTCCGGCATGGTTACTAGATTAGCGGCGCTGCGACGCAACTTGCCTCGAGAGGTGTGTTGGCGGTATTTTCCCCCGCATAGCCGCTCAGGTTTCTCTCAGTTGCAGCTCAGGGGCATTTCAGCCGTTGGTTCGGCCCATTTCAGGGGCACTTTCATGATCGGATTGCACGGTCGTCCCAAAAAAGGGGGTATGAGACTGTTGCGTAATTGATACCTGACCACGTAGCTTATGCACACAGTGAGATACAGGTAACACCGAGGTGCACAGTGTGGCGCAGATCGCATCGGCCGGTCTGAACAACACGAGCCGCCTCACCGGTGGCAGGAGCGAAGGGGAATCGCTGGTGTCAGGTACACGGACTGCGATGCGCAAGACGAGCGCAGCGCCCACATGCAACATCCTCTACGGGGCGGACGCGGAGTCGAGGATTGCTTGGGTTTCCAAGGCCCTATGTCGGGCGGCTGATCCCGACGAGCTGTTCGTGCGGGGGGCCGCGCAACGCAAGGCTGCGGTGATCTGCAGACACTGCCCGGTGATGCTGGAGTGCGGCGCTGACGCGCTGGACAACCGCGTCGAGTTCGGTGTGTGGGGCGGCATGACCGAACGCCAGCGCCGCGCGCTACTCAAACAGCACCCCGAGGTGGTGTCCTGGGCGGAGTTCTTCTCTGCGCAGCGCAAGCACCGCAGCGTTGGCTAAGTAGCCGCGCGACTAGCCTGCCGCCGTCATCTGGTCGGCGATCGCCCGCAACGCCTCCAGATCGGAGACGTCGAACGGCAGCGACGGCACCCCGACAATCGCCACGTGCGGATTGGCGCCGGTGAACCGCGAGAGCAGCCGGATCTCGCGCTTGGAAGTCGCCGCGCGGTCGGCGTGGATCTGCAGAATCGCCATTGCCAACCCTTTCGTGCCCGGTGCGTCGGTGGCTTCCGGCTCGCCCTCGAGCGTCGTGGCTCCGTCAATGGCCCGCTCAACCGGCAAGGAACACAACATCGGATGGGTTCGGTTCAGGATGAGCCCGGCCAGCGGCATCCGTTCCTCGGAAAGCCGGTCCACGAAGAACGACGCCTCCCTCAGCGCATCCGGCTCGGCGGCCGACACCACCACGAACTGGGTACCGCGGCGCTTCAACAACGCATAGGTGCGGTCCGCCTTCTCCCGGAAGCCGCCGAAGGTGGCATCCAGTGATTGCACGAAACTCGCAGCTTCGGAAAGCATCTGCGAACCGAGGACGGTTGATAGTGCCTTCATCGCTAAGCCGACCGCGCCGGTGACAAGCCGCCCGATCCCACGCCCGGGTCCCAACAGCAGCCGCCATAACCGGCTATCCATGAAGCTGCCCAACCGTTTCGGTGCGTCGAGGAAGTCCAGCGCGTTGCGTGACGGTGGGGTATCCACCACGACCAGATCCCAGCGGTCCTCGTTCAGCAGCTGGCCGAGCTTCTCCATCGCCATGTACTCCTGAGTGCCGGCCAGTGACGTGGCGACCGTCTGGTAGAACTGGTTGTCCAAAATCGCCTGCGCCCGATCGGGTCCCGAATATTGGATCACCATCTCGTCGAACGTCCGGCGCATGTCGAGCATCATCGCGAACAGCTGGCCGGGCACTTCCGGAGCCAGCGGCACGCGCTGGGGGGAATTGCCGAGGTCGCTGATTCCCAACGCCTGCGCAAGCCGCTTAGCCGGGTCGATCGTCAAAACGACTACCATGCGGCCGTATTCGGCTGCGCGCAGCGCCATCGCGGCGGCGGCGGTGGTCTTGCCGACCCCGCCCGCGCCGCAGCACACCACCACGCGATTAGCGGTGTCGCCCAGAATCGACGCGATATCGAGTGTCGGTGGTGTGGTACTCATCGAACCCCCTGCTGTGCAAGGGATTCAGAAAGTTCGTAGAGGCTGCCGAGGTCGACACCGTCGGCAATGGTGGGGAGCTCCAGGCGTGGGACCTTCAGCTCGTCGAGCTGCAAGGCGGTTGCTGCACGCGCGGTCATCCGGGTGGCGTGTTGGATGGTCTCGGTCAGCAAGCCCGCGAAGTCTGCATCGGGGAGCTTGATCCCGGCGGCGGCCAGACCCGCACGCACCGCGTCGGCATCGACATCGCCCTCAGCGGCTTTGGCGAGATCGTCGGGTTTCAGGTAAGCCTCGATATTGCGGTTGACGATCACGCTACCGATGGGTAGGCGCAGCTCCTGCAGCTCGTCGATTGCCTCCATCGTCTCCTGCATCGGCAGCGCCTCCAGAAGGGTCACCAAGTGGATGGCCGTTTGATCCGAGTGCAGGATCTTCACCACACCTTCGGCCTGCGAGTACACCGGGCCGCCCTTGGCGAGATCGGACACCGCCCTGGTGACGTCCAAAAAGCGTGCGATACGGCCGGTCGGGGGCGCGTCGACGACGATTGCGTCATAAACCGGCAGCTTGTCCTTGTCGACGCGGATCACGGATTCCTTGATCTTGCCGGTGAGCAAAACGTCGCGCAGGCCCGGCGCGATCGTCGTGGCGAACTCGATCGCCCCGATGCGCCGCATCGCCCGGCCGGCGATGCCGAGGTTGTAGAACATGTCGAGGTATTCCAGGAACGCGGCTTCGATGTCGATCGCCAGCGCGTTGACCTGGCCGCCGTGCTCGGCAATCGCGATCTTGAGCTCTTTGTAGGGCAGCGGCGGCACATCGAAGAGTTGCGCAATCCCTTGGCGCCCTTCGACTTCGACGAGCAAAACCTTGCGGCCTC
>Ga0209655_10000072_pt1 | contig 36533 bp, 36 predicted proteins | sample BogFormECP03_OM2_FD_188236 | JGI IMG/M metagenome (GOLD analysis project Ga0209655, IMG submission 188236) | Bog forest soil microbial communities from Calvert Island, British Columbia, Canada - ECP03_OM2 (SPAdes) (version 2) | ecosystem: Environmental > Aquatic > Freshwater > Wetlands > Bog ...
CGTAATAAGGCAATTCGTCACGCGGCGCCGAACCAAATGGAGTCGCGCTCATATAGACGGTTTCACACGCACGCCAAAGCTGCGATAATTGCTGCCGTCATTTCGAACAAGGGCGTCCGCCTCAGACGGCCGATGGCGATCACATTTTAGTTTGGACGCTTGGACGCCCCGAGCAACACCGAGGACAGGTTTCGATTCATGGCCAAGGGAAATTTTGGCGAACTGCTGAAGCGCGAACGCGAGATGCGCGAAGTTTCCCTGAATGAAGTCACGAAGGCCACGCGCATCGGCCCGCGGTTCCTCGAAGCGCTGGAAAACGAAGAGTGGGGCAAGCTCCCCGGCGGCGTTTTCAATCGCGGCTTCGTGCGTGCCATCGCGCGCTTTCTCGGCCTCGACGAGGAAAATCTGCTCGCCGAATACGACCTGGCGCATGGCGAGCCAAACTTGCCCACTCCTCAACCCTACGAGAACAAAATCCCACGCGCACCCATTTGGTTTCCACTATTGGCGTTGCTCGCGCTGCTTGGTGCTCTTGCCGGACTCGTCGCCGGCGGCATGTATGGCTGGCGCCGTTTTGCCGCGTATCGAGCGGCAAAGCGTGCTCCAGCATCTTCGCTGGTGCCCGCGCAGCTCCCGGCAGACACGCGAACGCTGGCCTCGTCTTCGGTAACCGATCCTTCTTCTCCTGCGTCTAGCCCCGCGAATGTTCCAGCATCCGTTCCTCTGGACCTTTCCGTCTCGACCTCCGCTGCCACGCACGTGCGCGTCATCGCCGATGGCTCAGTTCTCGTGGACGGCGATCTCCTTGCCGGCCAAAATCACCACTATGCTGCTAACCAGCAGTTTGAAGTGACCGCCGGCGACTCTTCCGCGGTGTTGCTGGAATTGAACGGGCAAGCAATGCCGCCCATCGGGACGCCCGGAGCCTCCGGTACAATAGTGCTGAGCCAAAAAGATTTAAGGCAGGCACCCGGTGGAACCCCTCAGCCCTGAAGTCCTCGAAGACCTTCGCGCAGGCCGCGCTCCCCGCGAGCGCAAAATCGCCGTCTGCGCGGGTGGCGCGCATCTTTCTCCCGCGGACAAAGCCGAGATTCTTGCCGTGCTCGCCGGGGACGCTGATGAGATGGTCTCCGAACGTGCACAGCAAGCCATTCTTTCCCAGCCAGCGGAAACTTTTGTCGAAGCTCTGAAGCGCGAAAAGGCCATTCCCGCGCTTTTTGCCTATGCCGGAAAACATCTCGCGGACAAGCCGGGCGTCTGCGACGCTATGGTGCAGAACAAGAATTGCAGCGCGGAATACCTGGTTCCTGTCGCGCGCCATCTTTCTTCGCTGGGCATCAAGGCGCTCATGGAAGAACTGGAGCGCGTCAGCGAATCGCCTGCTCTTGCGGCCGCGCTCGAGCACTCTTCCTCCATCACCAGCGAGCAGAAAACCCTGCTTCACGAGCTGATGGGTTCCGCGATTGACGAAGCGGCCCTTGCCGAAGCGGCCGCGGAAGCCGAGCCCGACTTTGCCAAGCGCGTGACCCTTCTTCAGCGCCTCGCGAAGATGAATGTATCCGAGCGCGTGCAGTACGCCATCAAGGGCGGGTCCGAAGCCCGGCGCACGCTGATTCGCGATTCGAACAAAGTGGTGCAGCGCGCGGTGCTGCAATCGCCCCGTCTGACGGATCAGGAAGTCGAGGCGTTCGCCTCCATGACCAGCCTGACTGACGAAATTCTTCGGCTCATTGCCGGCAACCGCAAATTTCGAAAAAACTATACGGTCGTGCGCAATCTTCTCAACAACCCGAAGACTCCTCTGGACGTATCACTACACATGCTCCCGATGGTCAATGTCATGGACCTCAAGAAGCTCACCACCAACAAAAACGTGCCGGAAACCCTGCGCACGACCGCCCTCAAATTGCAGCGCACGAGAGCCGAACTCAAGAAATAATCAGCCTTTGCTCGAAAACCGATCCTGCGCTCACTGCGCAAGAATTGCGTCGCCGCGCTTGCGGATTCGATTTACAATCCTGCGTGGAGGCATTCAACTATGAGCATTTCTTCGAGAATTCGTGCGCTCGCGGTGGCGCTCGCTTTTGTGCTGTGCGCCGCGATGCTTCTCGCACCTGAGCTGCGGTCGACACAAAGTGGTGGATCGAATGCAGAAAAGGCCGCCGACCCATGGACGAGCGCGCAAGTTCTCCACGCCGCCGAGTTTGCGGGTGAACTCGGCGGCGCGAAAGGCGCTGATTCTCCAATCATCTTTTACGTGGGCTTTCACACGCTGTTTGAAGGCGGGCACATTCCGGGAGCATCATTTTACGGCACCGCCTCCAAAGAAGAAGGTCTGAGGGATTTGAAAAAATCTGTGGTGGCACTGCCACGCTCCGCAAATCTGGTGATTTATTGCGGCTGCTGCCCCTTCGACAAGTGCCCGAACATCCGTCCCGCTTACAAAGCCCTCAACGAAATGGGCTTCAGTCACGTGCGTGTGTTGGTCCTGCCAACAACTTTTGCCGCGGATTGGGTGGAAAAGGGCTACCCCATGCAAAAAGGCTTTGAGAAAGTGAATGGCACGCTAAAAAAGCCAATGTAACAAGCACCCGGGCGCCGGTAGAAATAATTCGACGAGGCAACGCAAAATTATTGCCGCGCATCTGGAAATTCAGAAATAGGCTGTTCCACGAATTGACGACGGGGGTCCACATGGCGATTGGGTCCAGCATGCGATTTTCTCTCCGGATTCTCAGCAAACATTGGAAACTCACCTCCATCGCCGTTTTTTCCCTGGCGATAGCGATGGCTGCGGGCACGGCTGGCTTCAGCGTTTTCAATGCGCTATTGCTGCGCCCTCCCGCCGTGGCAGCGCCCGAGCGCCTGGCGGCGATTTACACCTCCACGCCAACGGAAGAATTCAACGGCGTCTCCTACGACGATTACAAATATTATCGCGACAACAATCAGGTTTTCTCGGACGTCTACGCCTTCCCGAATTCCATCTCGGTGCGCCCCATCGTGTACGAACATCGCGTCAGGCAAGGGCTTACCAACGCGGCTTCGGATAATTATTTCTCTGTTCTCGGCGTTCAGCCGTTTCTGGGCCGGGTGTTCGCGCGCGGCGAAGACGACAAACCGTCGGCCCTGGCAGTCTTGAGTTATTCCTATTGGAAATGGCTCGGCTCGGATCCGGGTGTTATTGGGAAGACCGTAAGTGTCATCAATACCCCGCTCACTATCGTAGGCGTTATGCCGGAGCGTTTTGTGGGAACCATCTTCAGCGATCTTCCGGATGTTTGGTATCCGCTCTCGATGGACGCAGCCATCACTCACCAGACACAGGACTGGCGCGCCGACCGCACAAATCAGATTCTGGGCCTGGTGGGCCGCTTGAAACCCGGCGTTACGCGCCAGCAGGCACAGGCGGATATGCAGTCGCTCTCGAAACAGCTTGCCGCGGACTTCCCGCAAACCGATAAGGACCGCAAAGCCGTTTTGGCGGAAATGAGCATGCTGCCTCCCGAGTCGGTGTCGTCCGCGAGAATTATCTCGGCCATTATTCTTGCCGTGGTCGCTCTGGTCCTCTTCGCGGCATGTTCCAACGTGGCGAATCTTCTTCTCGCGCTAGCCAACGCGCGACGCCACGAAATACTCGTCCGCGCGGCGATGGGCGCGACGCGCGCGCGCCTGGTTTGCGAACTCACGCTCGACAGCACCCTCATTGCCTTGGGCGGCGGAGCCATTGGTTTCTCGCTCGCGTTTCTCGGACTCCGGCAGTTGACGCAATTCAAGCCCTACATCCCGGGCATCGGCGTGCTTCCCCTCACAATTGATTTTCGTCCGGACCTGACAGTGCTAGCGTTGACTGGGACGCTCGTGATCCTGGCAGGTCTCGCGACGGGTTTCTTGCCCGGACTGTACTCTTCCACACCCAATCTGGCGGGTGCTCTCAGCGGCGAAATTGCAGTCGGCGGCACGCGTAAAGGCCGAATCCGAAATGGCCTGGTCGTTATCCAGGTCGCAGTTTGCACAGTGGTGTTGATCGGTGTAGGGCTGTGTGTCCAAAGTTTGCGCAACCTTCGCAACGTCAATCCCGGATTTTCCGCGCGCAGCGTCGCAATTCTAAGCAGCGATTTGCAAACCCTCGGCTATTCCGAAGCCCAAGGCCGAAACCTCCACGAGCGAATCCGCGAAGCGGCTTCCCAACTTTACGGCGTGGAATCCTTCAGCCTATCCAGCGACATCCCCCTGAACGACACGGGCAGCTCGGAACAAGTTCGCGTCGATGGTTCGCCGACAGTGAACGACCAAGGCGCCGGCGTCACCTATATGACCGTCGACGGAAATTTCTTCTCCACGCTCGAGATCCCCGTATTGGCGGGACGCGTGTTTACTTCAGCAGACACTGCCAAATCCCCCGAAGTCATCCTCATCAATCACCTAATGGCCGAAAAATATTGGCCCGGCCAGGATCCTATCGGAAGGACGGCTCGCCTCGGAGACGGCAATCGTGTTGTGACCGTGGTCGGCGTCGTTGGCGACGGCAAGTACACCGATCTCGACGAAACGCCTCGTTCCTTGATGTATCGCGATGTTGAGCAGCACTATCAATCCACCTTTTATTTGCTCCTGCGCACCAAGGGTGATCCGAAGCAGTGGCTCGTCCCGGCGTCCGAAGCTCTCCAGAAACTGGACCCGCAATTGTCCCTGCAAACCCTCACCATGAACGATTGGATGCAGCTCGCACTATATATCCCTTGGATTACGCTGGTTTGCATCAGCGCCTTCGGTACCCTGGCTTTTATTCTTGCGGCGGCGGGGCTCTACGGCGCGGTCTTCTATTCCGTCAGCGAGCGTAAAAAAGAACTCGGCATCCGCGTGGCGCTTGGCGCGGAACCCTCCGATTTATGGCGGATGATCCTGCGGCAAACGAGCGTTGTAACAATCTTAGGTGTGTGCCTCGGAATCTTGAGCGGAATCGCCGCGGGCACCGTCGTGCGTTCGCTGCTCTACGGAATTCATCCGGTGGAGTGGATTGTGTTCCTGGCCGTCGCACTCACCATGGGGATAATGACCGTGCTTACCGCCTACTCCGCTGCACGGCCCTGGATGCGCGCCGATCCAGTGGAATCCCTTCGCCATGCGTAAGTCAAGCTCACGCAATTTCGTCGGCCGCATCGCCCTAAGCTGGCGAAAAAATCTTCAGACTTTGCGAAGTACGAGGCAGCCCGCGATCATGTCGTGAAGCGCCTGCTTCTTCTCCGTGAACCCCGCCATGATGTAACCAATCGCAAGGGGAATCATTCCGGTGATCATCTTCGCAAAAAACCGTCCGGAGGCTCGTCCAAAGGAGAGTCGCTGCCCCTCCGTGTCCGTCACCTGCAAATTGAGAATCTTTTTCCCGGGCGTTGCTTGCCAGGAAGAACTCTCCGAGAGCGCAAAGTACAGCCAGCTGACCACCAGGATGATTCCAATGACGCCGAAAATGAAACCGAACACGAGAAAAGGTGCCACGTCGTCTCCGATACCTTCACCGGAACCGATTTTGCTGAAGGCTCCCCCAAGCCCGGACAGGACAATGAAGGGAATCAACAGGACTGCGAAAGCAAGGCTGGAGATCACTGCATCAATCAGGTAAGCGACAAATCGCAGCCAAAACCCGGCATATCCTACCCCTCCGTAACTCGGAGGCAAAACGGGAGTCGAGACAACAGGCGCCGGCCAACTCGATGCGCCAGCCACCGGTGGCAGTGCTGCCGGACTGGGAGCCAGAACCGACACGGGTTGTCCGCACCTCGCACAAAACGATGCCGTGCTGGCCAATTCGCTTCCACACTTTGAGCAGTACACAGTTTCTCCTTTTCGCGCGAGCCGCTCGCCGATCCGTCCGCGCGCAAATCCTACTTCTCTTGACCCAACCGGTCAATCAATGGCGCCTAACTGATATACGATATCCAGACTTGAATCGTTCCGTCCCCTGCTGCCCTTCGTTATCAGACTAGTCCTCTGACCAGTCAAAAAAGAGTGAGCCAGCACTCTCAGGGACTCTCTCTTGCCAGAACAAAAAAAGCAGCGTCCGCCGGTATGAATAGAGGGACGCTGCCTTAAGCGCTTTCGAGAGTTTGTTGCGTATTACTTGTCGAACTTCAAGCAGATTTCGAGTTGGCGAATCGCCTCGTCCGTTGCCCGGAGGGCTTCCACCTTGTGACCGCCGAAATCGTGCGCGGCGTGGTCCATATGCTCCCTGGCGCGTCGCAGCGCTGCGAGGGCCTCGTGGATTTCAGGATGCGGTTCTGCAGGAGTTGCCGCCGCAGCGTTGGGTTGTGGAACCGGCACGGCGGCCGCGCTTGTTGTATTCGGCGCGGCCGGAGCCGACGACGTATAAGCAAACGCTGCGACCAGAACTACTAAAGCAAGCACAATCAAGATTCTCGTTTTCATGAACCACTCCTCCTAATCCGATTCCTGGCTCGGACTGCCAATGGCGCCTCGATCCACCGTCTGCGCGTTTGCCGTCGGAACTCGGCTGACCAGGCTGCGGCAAATGAGCAAAGGAGGCTTGTTCGGCTCACGCGAGCCGTTTCCCGCCTTCTTTCTTAAGTCATCTTCCCGGACATTGACAGCAGAATTTTCTAACGAGCGCACAATAAGAAACTACCCCCGGTCCTGCAACCTCCTCCTCACGCTGCCCCACTGCCGCTGTCCCGTCACTTTATCTTCCCAAGCGCGAACGCCACATAAACTCCACCCGACGCTGATTTAGGATCCTTCCCCCCACCCGCCGCAATCACCACGTACTGCCGTCCGTCCACAAGGTACGCCGCCGGAGTCGCGTTCCCGCCAAACGGAAGCGTCGTTTCCCACAGCAACTCGCCAGTAGCCTTATCAAACGCCCGGAATTTTTTGTCAAAATCGCTTGCCCCAATAAAGACCAGACCTCCGGCCGTCACAACCGGCCCGCCATAGTTCTCCGTCCCGGTATTCTTCAAACCCTTCGCCGCAAGCTCCGGATACTCGCCAAGATTTATTTTCCAAACGTATTCCCCGGTATTCAGGTCAATCGCATTCAATGTCCCCCAAGGCGGCGCGATCGCCGGATAACCGTCGGGATCCAAAAATTTGTGATAGCCGGTGAATCGATAGTTCATTGCCGCCGGTGGAGGCTGCGAACTCCCCAACTCCTTGGACTCTCCGCTCATTAGAAAATCCACCAGCGCGGGAATCTGTCCGTCGTCAAAATTCGGAAAAGCCGGCATTCTTCCCTTGCCGTTCTTGATGGTCGCGGCAATCTGCGCGCCCGACAATCGCTCTCCCACGCCAACAAGCGACGGCATTGCCGGAGGCGATCCCGCCATATTCTCGCCATGACAAACGCCGCACTGGCTCAGGTACAGCCCTTTCGGACTGTTTTCTCCGGTGTTCGGCGCCAGCGCTCCCGTCCAGGCCATCTCGTTTGCATTCACATAGAGAATCGCCGTCTGCGGATCCACCGCCGGCCCGCCCCATTCAGCGCCGCCGTCAAACCCAGGGAAAATGACGGTATCCTTCCCCACGCTGAACGGGACAAACTGCCCCGCACTGCGGAACTTTCGAAAGTGCTCCAGAGCCCACTGATGCGCCTCCGGCGTCCGATTCGTCAACATCTCTTCGCCTAAAATTTGCCGCGCAAACGGCGCGGGCTTCGCCGGCAATGGCTGCGCCTCGCTAACCACCTCTCCCGGCACCGTGCTCTGCGGATATTTTCGGTACTCGATGGGAAACAGCGGCTTCCCGCTCGTCCGGTCAAGCAAATAAACAAATCCCTGCTTGGTCGTTTGCGCGACGGCGTCAATTTCCTTACCATCGCGCTTCACCGTTAGCAGCGCCGGATGCGAAGGAAAATCGCGATCCCAAAGATCGTGCCTCACGCCTTGAAAATGCCAAATCCGCTCACCAGTGTCCGCATTCAAGGCAATCAAGCAATTCGCAAACAGATCGTCGCCCACGCGATTCGCCCCATAAAAATCAAACGCCGCCGAACCCGTCGGCACGTAAACGATCCCGCGCCCGGCATCTACTGCCATTCCTGCCCAATTGTTCGCGGCACCGCTGTAAGTCCATGCCTCCGCGGGCCAGGTCTGGTAACCAAACTCCTCCGGATGCGGAATCGTATGAAATGACCATCGCAATTTTCCCGTGCGCACATCGTAGGCACGAACATCTCCCGGAGGCGCGGGCAAAGTCTCCGGATTCCGCCCGCCAACGATGATCACGTCTTTGTAGACAATGCCCGGGCTCGTCAAGACGACAGACTGCGTCGCCGGATTCCTTCCCAGATCCTCGCGCAAATCAATCCGCCCATCTTTCCCAAAACTCGAAATGGGCTTGCCGGAGCCCGCGTCCAGCGCATAGAGAAAGTTCATCACGCCAACCAGAACGCGCCTGTCTTTGCCGTTACCCCAGAAAGCCAGTCCACGATCAGGCTGCGTGCCCCTAATTCCTGAATCAAATTTCCACAAAAGTTTGCCGCTCGCCGCATCCAAAGCAAAAATCTTCTCCGTCGGCGTGATTCCATACAAAACGCCATCAACAATAATGGGACTCGTTTGCAGCCCGCCCGTTTCGCCCGTATCAAAGCTCCAGGCAACCCGCAGTTCTTTCACATTCGACCTGTTAATCTGCGTCAGCGCAGAGTAGTGGGTGTTTTCCGGTCCACCTCCATGCATGGGCCAATCGCGTTTTTCATTGCTCAATTTTCCGGGTGCCTGGGGATCTCTCGCCCGAGCGCTAAGCCATGCCGGCAAAAGTAAAGCCAGAATCGCGAGCACGCCGCAGTTGGTCAGAATTCCTAAGCTTGATTTATTCATCCAGAGTCTCCGCCGCCCTTGCCGCCGTATCTTACTCCGGAACGTTTGCGCAAACTCCCGGAATCCTCGTGGCAACGCCTCGCCGTGCTGCTATAATCCGCCCAATTTTGCGGCCGCATCGGCAATCGCGGCAAAACGCAAAACCAGCTTACGAGGCACAAATGTCCGCAACGATGTCTTCTGTGATCGCTTCCCTGATTCTCCTGGTTCTGGCCGCCGGAAGCAGCCAACCTCCAGCCGCCACGTCCCACGGCTATCTGGTCGTCGCTAATCAAAAGGAGCACACCGCTCTCCTCGTCGACCCGGAATCACGCCAAGAGGTTGCCAAGTTCGTCGTCGGCGTCAACGGCCACGAAGTCATCGTTTCACCTGACGGTCGCTACGCCTACGTCCCCATCTACGGCAATTCCGGCGTCGGCAAACCCGGCACCGACGGCAGCACCATCGACGTCATTGATATTCGAGATCGCAAGCTCACCGCCACCATCGACCTCGGCAAACCCCTTCGCCCGCACTGCGCGAAGTTTGGCCCCGACGGTCTCCTCTACGTCTCAGCGGAACTAGACAAAGCTCTGGATGTAGTCGATCCTGCCTCGCGCAAAGTCATCGCCGAAATTCCCACTGGCGCCATCGAGTCCCACATGTTCGTCATTTCACCCGACGGCAAGCGCGCCTACACCGCCAACGTGGCCGCAGGCAGCGTCAGCGTCCTCGATCTCACCAAGCGCAGCCTCGTCACCGTCATCCCCATCGCAAAAACTGTCCAGCGCATCTCCATCTCGCCCGACGGCAAACAGGTCTTCACTCACGACCAGGACACTCCGCGCATCGCCGTCATTGACACCGCCAAAAACAAAATCGCCAACTGGATCCCCCTACTGGCAACGGTCTACTCCTCCTCGCCAACTCCCGACGGCCACAAGCTGCTCGCCTCATCTCCCTCCGGAAAACTCTTCGTCATTGATCTCGCGAGCTCAAAAGTGGACGCCTCTTTCGATATTCCCAAGGCGGTTGGCGAGCTCTTGATCACTCCCGATGGCAAGTTCGCTTTCGTAAGTTGCCCTCAAGCTGGAACGATCGAAATCTTCGATATCCTCGCCAACAAACTCCTGCAACCTATCACTCTGACGCAAGGCGTGGATGGACTGGCCTGGGCCAGCACCAACTAGCCATCCGCCGCAAGGAGCCGCGCTCATGGACATCGAATGGGTTCGCAATCTCTGTCTTTCCTTCCCTCAAGTCACCGAGGAAGAAGTCTGGACCAACGACCTCACCTTTAAAGTCGCCGGCAAAATGTTTGCTCACACCGTGCTCATTCCCGCCCCAGTGTGGATCTCCTTCAAAGCTTCTCCGGAAGCCTTCGCGGACTTGACCGAGCGCCCCAATATCATTCCCGCCCCCTACCTCGCTCGCGCCAAGTGGGTCGCCCTCGAAACCAAGGACGCGCTTCCACCTGAAGAACTCGCGCAGCTCCTGCGCCAGTCGTACGACATGGTCGTCGCCAAGTTGCCCAGGAAAACGCAGGAGTCTCTTCTGGCTGCCAGATGCTCGACGCCAAAAGCTTCCTCCAAAAAGCGCGCCGCAAAGAAAAGCGCTGCCAAGTCTCGCGCCAAAACGAAAAAGCCCTCTCGCTGAGGAGAGGGCTGAGGAATTCCTTAAGATTTTTTCGCGAATTCTAAGCGGAAACTTTGGTGTCGATCGCACGCCGCAGCGGCCTTGCGCCCGGCAGCGGAAAACTCATGTGCCAGAAATTCGAATCCGCCGAAATAAACTCAACTCCCACGTAGGTCTTGTTTTCCTTGTCGCGCTTTACAGAAACCACTCGGCACTCCACCGTCCGGTCGCTATTTTCATTCACCAAAATCAGCATCTGCCCAACAACCACCGGCTGCTCCAATTGCAGTAGCGCCCCATGCCGGTTCACCGACTGCGACTTCGCCTTGACCCGGAACTTGTCCCCGCTCTCGTCCTGCCCGTGTACGGTTATGGGAACAGTTATGCTCACCCGCAATGTGCGGCGCCGCTCTTTGCATCGAAAGTGAAGTATAGCCATACGGGACACGAACCTCTCGTTCAATATCTGCGGCTCGGGGAACTCAGCCTGCCCATACTGGACTGGCTTGGGTATCGTCACCTTTGCGAACTGGGCGCCGAAGTGAACGGTCTACGCGAGCGAGGAAACCAGCACGAACATCGTTCACATCGTTGGTATCTTGTACTTGAGGACTGTCCCCCGCAATAGCGGGAGGGTACCAAAAATGCGACAATTGTTCCGGTACTCTAGTACGTTACGTGGTACAGTTCAACTCCATTTTGATAAAACATCACTCACAGGTAGTGCCCACGGAGCCCTGAACGTTACACGCCCACCGAAAACTTTCCTACCTAAGCGAACATTGACGCCAGTTATTTCGCTAACCCTTTTATTTTCTGCTACTTATGCGCGTCCTGCGGAAACCCGACTAGCCTTTAACATCCATCTCTATGAACTCCACCCCCCACGGCTTGGCTCGAAGGTCCAGCCTCCCCACCGTCACCGGCAATTGGAATCTCCGCGGGCCAGCACTCCCTGGGTTGACGTATAGCACACCATCCTTCTCAAATTGCAAGGGCTGATGGGTATGTCCGCTCACCACGATAGCAAAGCCTGCAATACCCGGATTTACATAGAGATCCTTCAAGATGTGCAGCATGTAGATGGTCGCCGCACCAGTTTCGACAACCTCGGTAAGCGGCAATGCGTCGGCCCAGGCTCCCGTGTCGACATTTCCGCGTATCGCCGCGACAGGTGCAATTGTTCTTAGCTTCTCCAGGATCTTCGGCCCGCCCACGTCCCCGGCATGGAGAATCAAATCCACTCCCTCCAGCGCGCGCAAAGCCTCTTCGCGCAGTAATCCATGCGTGTCAGAGATCAGCCCAAGAACTTGCGTTTGTTTAGCCAAGAATTTTTACAGAAATTGTGTCCAGGCCGGCCTGCCAGAGCCTTCCGGCAAAGCCGCGAACTATTTGCCGCCTAGCAGCTTCACAATGTCCAAAGCGTTCACGCGCGCGCGCTCCACGGTCAATCCCCAGTGCAAATGAGGCCCAGTCACGCGGCCCGTCGCTCCAACTTTGCCCAAAACCGTGCCCGCCTGCACCGCATCGCCAACTTTCGCGTCAATTTCCGAGAAGTGGCAGTAAAGCGTATAAATCCCCAAGCCATGGTCCAGAATCACCGCGTTCCCGGCGTAAAACAATTCTTCCGCCAGCACCACTCGCCCGCTCTGCGCCGCATGCACCGGCGTACCTGTCGGCGCCGGAAAATCCACGCCCCCATGTGGAGATCCAGGCTTGCCGTTCAGTACGCGCCGCCGCCCGAAGTTGCTGCCTTTGAAATCGCCATCGAGCGGCAAACGAAACTGCCCCGTCCACAACGGCTCCGGCGTCACCCGGTCATAGATTTCGCGCAATCGTTTGGATTCCGCCTCCGCCCGCGCCAGTTGCTCCGGATCCGGCTCTGCAAACTGTTTCTTCACCGTCAGGTTCTCGGTGGCGAAATGTCCTTCGTTCACCTCCACGTTCGCAGTGCAGTTCACTTTTTCACCGCTTTGCGTCTCTGCCGTCACCTTGAACTCGTACTTCCCCGCGGGTTTCTCCAAATCGACTCCAAGCAGCGCGCGGCGCACTTCGCCCCTTGTGTTACCCTTTCCCTTTTCCGAATCCTTCCAGAAGGGCACATCTCGTTCGTTCCATTTGCCGGCGACTTCACCCAACGCCTTCGCGCTTCGCACTTCCGCAAGCAACAAGGTTCCCTGCCCCGCTTCCGGTGCACTCAGCCGCAGTGTCACGCCATTTCCGCAGTCCTCGGCCTGCGCAATCCCCGCAAACAAGAACAGGCAAGCAATCACCGCTGTTGCGGCCATTCTCAAGAAAACTCCTCGCAAGCCGACCTCGCTCCCTCTCATCATTTGGGCCGCGCCGCCAATATCCGGGGCTCCATCTTGGCGTATTGCTCCCGCCCCGCTTTCGAACTGAGTATGGCTTTCTCAACGTTGAGCATCAACTCTGGATTCTTCGTTCTTTCTCTAAGCTCCGGCAAAAAAGACCGCACCTTCGCGAGAATAAAGAACAACTCGCCGGAAAACGAAGGCTGAAGGAACAACTTCTCGTTCAGAATCCCGTTCAGCACAAATGACGCAACAATCCCCCAATAGCTGATCACTTGCCGGTACCAGTTGTTCTCCTGCGATCCCATGACCATCGCGACCTTCATGAATTCATCCGCGTTCGCAGGCCAGAACGTCATCAGCCACCACTGCCGCGCCTTCCGCATCTCCGGCTCGCGCCGCAAGTCGTATAACTCAAGAATCAGGCGCGCATCTTCGATCGTCGGCTTCTTCGCCATTTTCCCTCCGCAATTTCTCGATGCAGATTTTATCGCGTCCTTCGAATGGTTCGGCGATTAAATTCCTTCTGTTTACATGGCTGGCAGGGTCGTGGATGATGCTGGTTCGAAAATGTAGCCGAAGACGTCCTCGGGGGGAGAATTTATGCGCAAAAACTTAGCCGCGTCCTTAGTGTTCTGCGCTCTATCTGGCTGCGCCTTACTTCGCGCGCAGCAACCATCCGCGCCCGCGGCAACCGCTTCCTCCGCGCCAAAGCAAACCGAAACCGACGAGTACACCCGCTACGAACTCCTAGCTCCCGAAACCGCCAGCTTCAAAATCTTCTACGAAGTCACCGCCACCAGCCCCGGGGCAAGATCTTTCTACAATCCCATCCGCAAAGGTAGCGTCGCCAGCGACGAAGCCGTCTTCGACTCCATGACCGGTGATCCGTTGCATTTCGAAGTCGTCAGCGGTGCGGAAGCCCGCAAAGACCCGCTCATGGCGGACGCCGATGCGGACACCAATTTCATAAAAATCACTCTCGCCCGCCCCGTCCCTCCCTATGGCCAGGGCCGCGTCCTTATCCTCAAAACCTACAAAGACCCAAAGAGCTATTTCCGCGAAGGCGATTCCCTCGTCTTCAACCGCCCGCTCGGCATCAAGCGAAACAAAGTGGTCCTCCCCGCAGGCTACGAACTCACCGCGTGTAATGTCCCCTCGCAAGTTTTACCCGAACCCGATGGCCGCATCTCCATCAATTTCATCAACGCTGGCTCAGGCGAAGCCCCGCTGATTCTCCATGCAAAGCAAGGCGCACAAACCGGCGCGTCGGCAGCCCCACATCCCGCAACCAAAGCCCGCAGTTGGGAAGCTCCTTTCGAGGGCGAATCCGAACGCTCCCGCCTCTCCGAACGCGCCCATCAGGATCGCGACATCGTCTATTTCCTTCAGCAACCGGAAACCCACGCCTTCAGCCTCTACCACGACTACACCGAGTCCCGCGAAGGCACGGACAAATACCTCAACGTCGTCCGCGAAGGCAGCACCGTCTCCGATCCCTCCGCCTACATTCTCGACACTGGCGAAAAACTCGCCACCAAGCTGATGACCGGCGCCGATCTCACCGCAGCAAAAATCGACGCCGGCGAACCGGTAAAACCTGAAACGCAAGTCGTGCTGATTCCCTTCCCATCAGTAAAAAAAGGCCAATCCATCCGCTTGCGCATCTCCGAAACCTACACCGCCCCAGCCAGCTATCGCTTCGACGGCGACGAACTCGTCTTCGACCGTAGCCTCGGCCGCCCGCGCAACGCGGTAGTTCTCCCCGCAGGCTGGTATCTCACCGCTAGCGCCATTCCGGCCACAGTCACTCAGCTTCCCGACGGCCGCATCCGCCTCGACTTCTGGAACGGCCGCCCCGATTCCGCCGACGTCCTGATCAAAGCAAAACGCCGCGCCAGTGCTCCCGCGAAGTGAAGTCGAGCACTATTGCAGTTCCTGCGGCGCAGCACTGTCGACCGCTCCGCGAGCGCTCCAGAAATACCAATCTCGCAGTACCCATCATCGAATTCCTGGAGGATCTTCATGCTCTTCGACTTTGCCGAAATCTCCCCGCGCGACCGCTACAAGCTTCTGGTCTCAACCATCACCCCGCGTCCCATCGCCTGGGTCGTCAGCCAGGACGCTACCGGCCGCCTGAACGCTGCTCCGTTCTCCTTTTTCAATGCTTTCGCCGGCGACCCACCGGTAGTGGGCATTGGCATCAGCAGCCACGACCCCGCCCGGCCGAAAGATTCTCGCGTCAACATCCTCGAGACGCGCCAGTTCGTAGTGAATCTCGTTTCGCAAGAAGCCGCCGAAGCGATGATCATAACCGCCATAGAATTTCCGCGCGGCATCGACGAATTGAAAGAGGCTGGACTCGCCACTTGTCCCTCGGTCCGCGTAAAGCCTCCCAGAATTGCGGCAAGTCCTGTCGCCATGGAATGCGAGTTGCTACAAATCATCGACTTGGGCACGGAATCGGGTTTGGTCCTCGGCCGCGTCCTCGCGATGCACATCCGCGACGAATCCGTTCTGGACGCCCACAAGTTTCACATCGATACGCCCAGCCTGAATCTCATCGGCCGCATGCACGGCACCGGCTGGTACGCCCGCACCTCCGACCTCTTCGAGATGCCCCGCATCCCCCTCCAAAATTGGAAGAAAAACTCTTAGCGTTGCGCCGCTGAGGTGAAGCCGCGGTATACTCCGCGCGATGCGCCGCCGCCACTTCCTAACGCTTTCCGCTGCGGGACTCGGCGGTATCCTCATTTATTCGCTCGACCGCAAAGCATCTCGTCTCGCAGCACAAGACAAACCCGTTCGCATCCCGCTCCGTTTTTTCACGGAGGCCGAAGCGCTCATCGTCTCAGCCGCCGTCGCGCGCATTTTTCCTAGCGACGACTCCGGCCCAGGAGCCCGCGAGGCCGGCGTCGCCGTCTACATCGACCGCCAGCTCGCCGGCCCCTACGGCCGGGACCGTTTTCGTTACACGCAGCCGCCGTTCGAAGACGCTCCTCCCGAATTTGGCTATCAAGGTAAAGCCACGCCGCGCGAGGTCTATCGGGAAGGCCTGAAAAATCTGAAAAATTTCCATCTCCTCCCGCCCGCCGACCAGGACGCCGCCCTTCACCAGATCGAAGACTCCTATTTTTTCGCTCTTCTCAAGCGCAACACCATCGAAGGCATGTTCTGCGATCCGATCCACGGCGGAAATGCCGGCATGATCGGCTGGCAGCTCATCGGTTTCCCCGGCCCTCGCATGAGCAACCTCGACGAAATCGAAAAATTCTATGGAGAAGCCTTCCGCCCCAAGCCCATAAGCCTCCACGAAGCCACCGGCAGCAAAATTCGCGCCAGCGAAGACGAGCCATGAAAACTCTCCCTCACACGGACGTCGTGATCGTCGGTGGCGGATGGACCGGCTTGCTCATGGCCAAGGAACTCGGCTCGCGCACTGCCCTCTCCGTCGTGGTTCTCGAACGCGGCGCCCCCCACAAACAGGACGAGTATGCAACCGACATGGACGAGCTCGAATATTCCATTCGCTTTCGTATGATGCAGGATCTCTCGCTCGAAACCGTGACGTTTCGTCACTCGCAAGGCGGCCGCGCTCTTCCCCTGCGCCAGCACGGCTCTTTTCTACCCGGCACTGGAGTCGGCGGCGCCGGCGAACACTGGAGCGCAGTGTTCCCTCGATTCCTTCCCGATGTTTTCGAACTATATTCGCGAACGGTCGAAAAATATGGCAAGGCCCGGCTGCCCGAGGATCATGCAGTCCAGGATTGGGGCATCACTTACGACGAACTGGAGCCCTACTACGCGCGCGCGGAACTCTTACTCGGCATCTCCGGCAAAGCAGGAAATATTCACGGCACAAAAATCGATGGCGGCAACATTTTCGAAGGCTGGCGCAGCACGGAATACCCAACTCCGCCAACCAAAATTCCATATTTATCCGAGCTTTTCCGCAAAGCCGCAATTTCCCTCGGCTATCATCCGTATCCCGTCCCCGCTGCAACCACCAGCCAGCTCTACACCAACCCCGATGGCATCACGCGTCCCGGCTGTACCTATTGCGGCTTCTGCGAGAATTTCGGCTGCATGATCGGAGCCAAGACTCAGCCGTCAAATACTCTTCTTCCCGTCATCGCCAAACGTAAAAACGTTTCGATCCGCACCGGCGCTACGGTCCGCCGCATCGTTCGGGAAGCCGGCCAGAAAAACGGCAAAGCGCGAGGCGTCTCCTACGTCGATTCCACGGGTCAGGAGATCTTTCAGCCAGCCGACTTGGTCTTTCTTGCTTCCTGGACGCTCAATAACACGCGCCTGCTTCTCCTGTCCGAAATCGGTGAGCCCTATGATCCCGTGACGGGCCGTGGCACGGTTGGCCGCAACCTCAGTCACCAGGTTTCCTTTTCCGCCGCCACAGCTTTCTTTGATCAACCCCTCAACCGCTTCATGGGTTCCGGCGCCTCTGGGATCGCCTTCAACGACTTGGACGGCGACTTCATCGACCACAGCCAGCTTCCCTTCTTGCGCGGTGGCCCATTCCTGGCCAGAAGCGCCCGCTCCTTGCCCGTCGGCGAAGCGGATGTTCTTCCAAAGTCTGTAAAGGCAAAGTGGGGTTCCGAATGGAAAAAGGCCATGCTCCACTATTTCGATCGCACTGGCCGCATCAGTTTTCTCGGCGAGCACTTGGCCTACAAAGGCAATTACATGGATCTCGACTCAACCTATAAAGACCACCTAGGCGACCCGCTCCTCCGCCTCACGCTGGACTGGCGAGACAACGAGCGAAACATGGCCGAGTTCGCTACTAAAAAAGGGGTTGAGATTGCCCATGCCATGGGCGCAAAGGAAATCTCCTCGTTTAACGGTCTTAAGCACTACGACACCGTGCGCTACCAATCCAGTCACATTCAAGGCGGCGCCATCATGGGCGCTTCGCCCGAGAGTTCCGTTGTAAATCCCTTCCTGCAGCACTGGCAAACTCCCAATCTCTTCATTCTCGGCGCTTCATCCTTCCCTCAAAACGCCGCCGCAAATCCCACGCCCACCATCCTCGCCCAAACTCTTCGCACCGCCGGCGCGGTCGTCGACCGCTACCTCAAGAATCCCGGCCCGATTGTCTAGCCGCCACCTCCCGTGCGCCCCGACTTGCAAGTGTAGGTGCACGACACATCGTGCCCTCTTCGCTTGCGGCGCAGGGTGTAACGCGACCATCCCCGGCGCCGTTTCTTCCGAGGACTGTACGCGGTTCCGTACCGCACCTAGACTAGAGTCCCAATCCCTTGTCCTTCACTCTCCCGTCGTATCCATTCCCGGGAGCCTCAATTAGCCCCCGGCAAGCCTCCAGACACGCTCCCTCAAGTTCCCGCGAGACCCGCACATCTACTCCCTCGCTCAAAATCATAATGGCGGTTCCGTGAATCAGCGCCACAAGAGACAATGCCAGCCGCGCGTAATTGTCTGGCGCTCCTCCCAAATCTTCTGCCAGCCGGGCTTTCAGGAACTCGTAGGACGGCAATGGTTCCCGCCTGCCCAAACGCTGCGCCCAATCCGAAGCAAGGAGCAAATACTCGTTCCCATGAACTAGCGTGAACTTCAACCCAAGCTCGCAAGCTTCAGCTGCGGATTTGGCAGGCTGCACCGCCTGAAACATCCTGGTTCGCGCCCGCTCGCGCAGAAAAACTACCAGATCGTGCTTATCCTTGAATCTCTCATACAAGGTAGGCGTGGTCGTTTTGGCCGCTCGTGCTACTGCTCGCATGGTTAAAGCGTGCTCTCCCCCTTGCGTCCACAGCTGGTACGCGGCATCAACGATCCGCCCTTCCAGGTTTTTGTCGGCTTTTCGCGGCATGGTTTCCTTGTTTGTTGCTGCTCCCGTATGCTCATAATTATATACTTGACAGCGTTAAAGATACAACGTATAAGTATTCGTCGCCCCACTTTGCGGCCGGCAGATACGCCAATTTCAACTCAATAAGGAGTAGTCAGGTACAAAGTCATGGCAAGATTTGAGTATTCCGTCATCACCAAGGCGAGCCCCACGCTCGCTTGGCTCGTTTTTTCCGATCCCCACCGCTGGAACACGTTCGCCAACGTCTATGGCGATATTCGCTGGCGCGATGGCCACCCTTGGGAGCCCGGGAGCCGCATGCAAATTGAGATCCTTCGGCCCATTAACGCAGTAATCGACCACGTAATTACCACATGCGTGCCGGGAAAGAAAGTCGGGTGGATTGACCATGCCATCGGAGTGGCCATGGCCCAGTGGGTCACCTTTGAAGAATACCCGGGTGTAGGCACCCGCGTTCATACCTGGGGAGAAGTCATCCATGCGGGCATCTCGATCGGCGGCCGCACTGTGGAGGAACTACTCGCCAGCTTTACGCGCACCTGGTACGAGAATTTTCGTGCCGCCTGCAACCAACTGGTTCTTCCTGGTGGCGCTGCTCCGGGCGACGCGTCACTGACAGCCCAGTAGAAAGCCGATAGCCGGGTAAGAAGCCAGGCCCCGCGGCTATGCTCTTGTATTTAACCGTTCGGTTAAATACAAATACAATATAGGATTTGCCGGATTATCCTGGGCCAACACGTGTTTTCAATAATTTAGAGGACGGCCGGTCGATTATCGGCTCAGAAGTGCGATTTTGACGGCCTTTTTACGTTGCGCTTAGCGCGTATTAAGCGATTTTGCGGCTGGCTTGCGGCATCGTCCACTCGCCGACGCTAACGAACAACTCAAGCCCAATCGCGAAGGAATCCGTACCCAAAGGCTGACAGTAAACCACGCGGGCTCTTGATCTTAGGTTCCCCAGGAGCGATCGGACGGTCAGGTGATCGTTGGGCTGCCAGGGCTTGCTGGTCACCACGCGCGCGCCACGGGCGCTCACGTTTTCTGTCACTCCTTGTTGCGCTGCGGTGTGTATGTCCAAGCCCGACAGGTCCACTGTAACATGGACCGGAGCGCGATCTTCCAGTCGCCGCGAATCGCTATCCATAGGACACCGCGTGCTTTCCGGGCTGGTCACTGGGCTTGGACGTTTGGCGGGGTTAAACAACTGTGGAATCATACTCTTCCAACCCCCAAGGCAGTCAAGTAGTTTCACCCCGCCCCGAAACCTTTTTAGCCCGGGTTATCGAAAGCCGGAAGTCTTGGAGCCGAAGGCCTTCCTAGCCTGGAGCCATGGTCGTAATGTGTCCGGCATCGCGACATCGCTATCCCAAGACCGAACATCCGGGCTCGTTCTGGCGATTCCCATTTGACTCCAAGCCCATGTTGTTCTATTAGTTGCAGACGGCACGGAATCGGTTCTTCGATTGCGGGGATTGTTTGTTTCGCGTCTCATGAGTCTTGCGGCATTACATGCACGTGCCGCGGTGGAATCGCAAGGAGGCAGCCATGAAAAAGCACGAACGCATTCGCGAGAAGGTCACTATCCTGCCGACATCCATGTATCTGTCGAAGATGCACGATGCGGGCTGGACTCTGGTGGCCCTCGAATGGGAGCGCGAAATCGAGACCTCCGCCACGCCGGAACCTCCTGAAGAAACAATGGGTTCCGAGGAAATCCCGTTCGGCCTGCGCATCGCCGCGGATGGCCACCATCTCGAAGACGATCCGCTCGAAATGCAAACTCTCAAGTTCCTCGCAGAGCTCATCGTGCAAGATGTCTCCTTTGGCAGCATGGCCGGCGCCCTGAATGTCCGCGACTATCGCACTCGCGACGGCCGCCCTTGGACCTCCGCCAGCATTTTCAGGCTCATTCCCCGGCTGATCGAAGTCACGCCGCGCATCCTCAGCGGGTCGGAATGGCAAGACCGCAAGAAGCAGCTTTCCAAAGTTGCCTGGAATTCTTAGCGGGTTGCTTCGATCGTCTTAAGCTTCATTGTCTAAGAGCAGTTCTGCGATTCAGCGCTTATTCCAGTGGCTAAACTCCTCGCTGTGCTTTGTGTACGCGTGTCGCTTCCCTTCCCGCGTCTTGGCATTTGACTCCTTGCGCGATTTTTGGTGCCATCGTTAGCCGAGTCGTTGCTCCTATGGGTGATCAGGCATGACACGCATCAAAACCTTCGTAAGACTAGTAACCGTATTCTTGCTGGGAGCGAGCCTGTTGCTGGGTCAGGGGCAACAGCCGTTCAAGGTGATGTCCACAGTAGACGAGCCCGCTATCGCCGGGCGCGCCGTGGAGCTTGATGCTCAAGGAAAACTGCTGCCTTGGCCCATGCCGCAGGACACTGGATATTCATACTCGGGATATTTCCTTTCGCAATGGACGATTGTCTGGGATCAATACAATCGGCAGAGGTTGCCTTACTTTTTTTGTTGTTTTGATTTTGACCGCACGACTTACGAAATGATGCCGGAGTGGCATTGGGTAAACTCGACCGGATATTTGCGGGCGATGATGCAGGGATTTATTGAGCGGCTGTATCCGTACACGGGCGATCCGCACACGCTGCAATTCTTGGAAGACTTTGTGGATTATGAGTTGGAGAACGGGCTCACGCCCGAGGACTACGCGTGGGCGCAGGTGCCCTATCCCTCGGCGAATCCCGGCGCGCGGCGATATACCGGATGGAGTAATCATGGCGAGGATTTCGTTGAGCCGCACGTGGTTGGCGAAGATGGCTACGCGTATCTGCGTTTGTATGAAATGACCGGCAACACGAAATATTTGCGCGAGGCGATCCGCTGCGCGGAAGCGCTGGTGAAAAATTTCAAAACCGGCGATGCACAAAATTCTCCGTGGCCGTTTCGCTGCGCCGCGCGCACCGGGAAAGTCGAAGGCGGCAAAGGAATGTCGCCCTATTCGGCCAACGTCGTCGAGCCCATCATGCTGTTTGATGAACTGATTCGCATTGGACAGGGCGACGTCGCTGCCTACAGGACGGTTCGCGAAGGCGCGTGGCAATGGCTGCAAAAATACCCGCTGACCAACAATGTCTGGGTTGGCTATTTCGAGGACGTCGGGCCCGGCATGGGAAATATGAACCAAGTGATTCCGCTGGAATTTGCGCGCTACGTCCTGCTGCATCATGACAAGGACCCGCAGTGGCGCGAGCACTCGAAGCGGCTCATCGAGTGGGTGAAGACCACACCGAAGTGGCCCAAGTACAGCGTCCACGGCGCGACCATCACGACAGAACAGGGCGACGGCAAACAATTCTGCTGCAATTTGCCGAATCAGTGTTGCGACAGTCATACCGCGCGGCTGGCGGCCGTCGAGGCCCTCTACTACGCGTCAACCGGCGATGTTGCTTACAAAGAAGCGGCGTACCGTTCCTACAACTGGGTCAGCTATTTTCAAGGCCTGCCCGGCGGTGCGCACGCTCCGTACACCGAACAGTGGTGGTTCACGGATGAATTTTCCGACGGGCCGCGACGCATGATGGATGCGTTCTGGGCGGTGCCGGAATGGGCGCCCACTGAAGAGTCGCATCTGCTTGGTTCGCTTTCGCCCGTTACGAAAATTTCGTATGGAGCTGGTTCGGTTACGTATTCGACGTTCGACCCGGATTCGGACGACGTGCTACGGCTGGATTTCACGCCGACTTCGGTTGCGGCCGGAGGAAAAACGCTGGCGCGGCGGCAGGACCTCGACCAATCCGGCTACACGTTTGACGACAACACGAAAGTGCTTCGCATCCGTCACACTGATTCGCGCGACATTGATATTCAGGGAGAAGGCGGCAACGCGCATCCATCTTACATCACGTTCGATGATCCGCATCTTGCGGTGGGAACGCCCTTAGTAGGGCAATATCCTTCGGGCGTGATTGACTGGGGCAAAGGCGAATGGCAGATTGGCGCGCCTTACGGAAAGTTCGGAACGTTTACGCTGGCCCTGACCGATCCGAAAGCCCAATCCGCCGAATTCCGTTTTTATTCGCCGCGCATTTTTGTCGGGGTGGATGTTTACAACGGCGGTGATTCCGAGGCCACGATTATCTTCCACTCCCCCGAAGATCGCCAAGTCTCCTTTACCCTAAAGCCAAAAGAACTTCGCCGTCTAAGAACCAACTGGCTTGATCCCAGCTCCGCAGTCGCCCTCGAATTCAAGAGCGGCCAGTTGCTGCGTTTCGACAATCTGGCCTATCTCCACGAGTGATGGGGATTGCCGGAGCAGAAATGTCAGTCTATTTTTTCGCTTGACATACGAATTATTTAGTACTATAAAACGAACTCATGAGGCCCAAGCACACCACGCTCACCCCGCAGGAACTGGAAATCATGAAGCTCGTCTGGCAGCGCGAGAGCGCCACGGTCCGCGATATCTACGAAGCCCTGCTCGCACACCGCAAAATCGCCTATACCACGGTGATGACCATGATGAAAATTCTGGAAACCAAGGGTTATTTGAAAAAGCGCCGCCAGGATCGCGCGTTCGTCTACCGCCCTGCGCATCCGAAGAACCAGGTTATCGGCGGCATGATCCGCGAATTCATCGATCGCGTTTTCAACGGCTCCGCGGAACCGCTCCTAGTCCATCTCGTTAAAGCGCGCCGCATTCGCGAAAAGGATTTGCAGAAAATTGCCCGCATGATCGAGGAAGCAGAATGAAGTTTTTCGGATTGAGTTGAACTGCCGGAGTCGCCGATGAACGCGCCATTGTGGTTTTCCAATCTCATGTTTTGGAGCGCGCAGGTTCTTCTGCTTGTGCTTGCTGCCGGATTTCTTCCGTGGCTTCTCCGAATTCGCCAGCCTCGCGTGCTTCTCGGGTATTGGCGAGCGGTTCTTGCCATCAGCCTGCTGCTCCCGTTTGTCCAGCCTTGGCATCGCATACAAACTATTAGCGCGATTACAATTTCAACAGATTTGGAGGACACCAACGTCCTCCCGTCAACCGGCTCCACTGTCAGTCACTGGCACTTTCCCAGCCTTCCCATCGTCGCTCAGATGATCGGCTTCGTGATTTTCGCCGGAATCGCGGTGCGATTTTTGATCTTCGCGCTCGGCCTTCTGAAACTTCGCCAGCTTCGGCGAGCGTCTTCGCCTATTTCTGACTTTCCAGAGTTCGCCGCCCTTCTCGAAGAAATGGCCGCGGTTGTCAGCGCTCGCGCGGACTTCCGCCTATCCACCAGCGTCGATTCGCCCGTAACATTCGGTTTCGCGGCCCCGGTAATTCTGCTCCCCGAACGATTTCCCTCTATGGACGCAAAATTTCAGTCGGCGATCACCTGTCACGAACTACTGCACGTTCGCCGCCGGGACTGGGCGCACCATCTGAGCGAAGAGATCATCCGCGCCGTATTCTGGTTTCATCCTGCCATTGCTTGGCTTATCGCACGCGTGCGTCTGGCCCGCGAGCAGGTAGTGGACCTCGAAGTCGTCAGCATCACCCAAGCGCGCAAACCTTATCTGGAAGCTCTGATGGAATTTGCGAATGCGCGCGCTTCCGTCGCCGCCATTCCTGCACCGCCTTTTCTCGCCGAGCGTCAGCTCGTCGAACGAGTTTCGTTAATGCTTGAGGAGGTTCGAATGTCTCGAACAAGATTGATTGCGTCATTGATCGCGATGGTCTGCTGTCTTGCGCTGGCCATAACACTCGCCGCGAGGACTTTCCCGCTCAAAGGTGCGACTCTCGCTGTGCAATCTGCTCCAAAGAACGGCGTTGGCCAAGGCGTTTCTGGCGGCGTTTCGACAGGAGCTGGACAAGGAATTTCGGGAGGAGTTAGCGGAGGAGTGGGCGGCGGTGTCTCTGGAGGAGTCAGCGGGAGCGCTTCCGGCGACATACCCACCGTGGGCCGGGACACCATCTGGACGGACACCGTGAAGAGAGGCCCCATGATTCGGCAGGTTCGCGGACTGGGAAAGCTTGTCCGCTCGAAGGATTCCGGCAAACTCCTTGTAAGAGTCACATTGCCCGAAGCCATGCTGAAGGAAGTGCAGCTCAATCAGAGTGTCACCGTGGACACTCGAAAAGACCCGGCGGACGCCCGGAAGGGACTGCCGGTGAAGGGTCATATCAGCGGGTTGAACCGTGAAATCTCGAATGGATCAGGCACCGTGGAGGTTGCGCTCGACGCAGCGCTCCCGCAGGGCGTCGCGGCCGGCCTCGATGTCGAAGCCACGATCGACATCGAAAAGCTCGATAACATTCTTCGCGTTGGGCGCCCGGTGCACGCCGCCGCAAATTCCGCGGTCTCTGTGTTCAAGATTGTGAGTGATGGAACTGAAGCTGTGCGCGTCAACGTAAAGATGGGCCGCTCGTCGGTGAGCACAATCGAAGTCCTGGATGGACTCAAAGAAGGCGACCAGGTGATCCTCTCGGACATGTCCGAATGGGACAACTTTGACCGCATCCACCTGAAGTGAGCAGGCGAGAGGCGCGAAGGCCGAAAATAAGCCTGGAAGCGACGGGCGCTTACAGGCGGCCTTGGAGTATTCGTTCGACGTCTCGGCGCCCCTGCCTAGCGGTAAATTTGTTTTCGACCTCCAATGTGCAGGACCAGAACAACCAGGCGGGCATCTTCGATCTTGCAAATGAGCCTGAAATCGCCCACTCGTTATCTCCAGAATTCTTCGAAGCGCGCGCCCTGGAGGGCTTTGCCGGTGCTGGGCGGATTGTCGAGCTTGGCTACCCGTTCGTGAAGAAATTTCAGAATGCGCGTGCTGTTTTGCTTGTCGAGTTTGCTTAATTCGCGATCCGCGTCGGCTGAGAATTCAATTCTGCAGACCATGACGCTTCAATACGTCTTCCAGAGGAATCGCGAATTCTTCTCCGCTGCGGATACGTTCGAGTCGGTCTTCCGCCAGGTAGATGTCCTCAAGATCTTCAAGATGCTGCAAGATGGCTTCGCGAACGTAGAAGGTCTTGGTGCGCCCGGTGCGCCGGGCGAGTTTTTCAAGGCGTCTTTCGATGGACTGCGGAAGGCGGATGGCCAGCATGACTCCCTCGCTATACAGGTATAGCAGATTGGTGTTTTTGTTCTGCTATTCTATTTGCGGTGGGCGTCCGACAATTCCCCGCGCAAACGAATATGACCGGCCCGAAGGAGCGTTATGCAGTCGCTGCGGTTGAATCCGATTCTCAACACTGACTCGTACAAGCTGACGCATTGGTGGCAGTACCCGCCGGATACGCGGCACATCTATTCGTACGTCGAGTCGCGGGGCGGGATGTTCGATGAGACGATGCTGGCGATGCTCCAGTACATTGTTAAATCGAATTTCGCGGGGCAGGTTTTTACGGCCGAGGATATTGAGGAAGCCCGACGGTTTGCGCACGCGCATTATGGCGGGCACCCCAAGACTTTCAACTATGAAGGATTTAAATCGCTCTATGCGAAGCATGGCGGGCGGCTTCCTTTGCGCATACGCGCGGTCAAGGAAGGCACGGTCGTTAAAAGTCACAACGCGTTGATAACGATCGAGAATACCGACCCGGAGTTTTATTGGCTGACCAACTGGGCGGAGACCGTTCTCCTGCAAGTGTGGTATCCAATTACCGTTGCGACGCTTTCGCGGGCTATCAAGCAAGTCATCGGGAAAGCTCTGGTGCGGACCGGCGATCCGTCGCTTCTGCCGTTCAAGCTGATTGATTTTGGATTTCGCGGCGTTTCCTCGAAAGAATCGGCTGCCATTGGCGGGGCGGCTCATCTGATTAATTTTGTGGGTACGGATACGATTGCAGCTATTCAGCTGCTCAATCAGTTTTATTCGGCCGATCTTACGACGACAGATCCGTTGAACTGCGCAGGTTATGCCATTCCCGCATCGGAGCACTCGACAATCACAGCATGGGGGGAAGCCAACGAGGGGCAGGCTTACGCAAACATGCTGGAGAATTGCCCGGAAGGCGTCGTGGCTTGCGTCAGCGACTCCTATGACATTTACAACGCCGTTCGCAATTTGTGGGGCGGGGCGCTGCGGGACAAAATTCTTCAACGCAAGGGAACACTGATTATCCGCCCGGACTCTGGCGACGCAGTGACGGTGCTCGAAGAGCTTTTCAAAATTGTGGCGGAAGTTTTCGGCTACGAAGTGAATAAGAAGGGGTGGAAGGTCACTGTTCCGTGCGTCCGCTTCCTGCAAGGTGATGGCGTGAATTACTACACCATTCAGAACATCACGGGGCAACTGACGCGCAAAGGGTGGTCGCAGGACATTTGGAGTTACGGGATGGGCGGGGCGCTGCTACAACAGGTGAATCGCGACACGCTGCGGTTCGCGCTGAAGTGTTCGGCGATCGACCGCGGCGGGAAGTGGCACAACGTTTACAAAAATCCGAAGACCGACCCGACAAAGGCCAGCAAGGGCGGGCGGTTCAACTTGATCCGCAGCGGAAAAGAATTTTTCACGGTGGAAGTGGATAACGACTCGCCCAATCCGGATAGTTCGACGCTCGGCGTCAACGCCCTGGAGACGATTCTGGAAGACGGGAAAATTCTTCGAGATATGACCCTTCAAGAAGTGCGAGACATCGCGGTTAAGTACGACACCTACAACGAAGAGGCATGAAAAGAGGTGAATCTAGAGATTCGGCTCTATCGTGCCGGCGCTGTCACTGCGAGCGTTCATTTCTTCACAAATAAAACACAGTAATCGCTCGTCGGCCAATCCTCGACAATTTTTTCGAGTTGGAAGCCGGCTTTGGTCAATTCGTCGATCAGGATTTTCTGCTGGATGCCGTGGTCTTCGCGGTCTTTGGGTACGCCCTTGACTTTTCCGTATTCGGGATGCGGCGGAAAGTCGATGATGGCGAGTTTGCCGCCCGGCTTCAGCGAGCGAAGCATGCTCGCATCAAATTCCGCCGGTTTTGTGATGTGATGGTATACACGGCGAAGAAAAACCACGTCGCAGCAGGCTGCCGGCAGATTCGTTTCTGCTTCGCCGCTTTCTACGGCCGTCACGTTCTGCAAGTTTTGCTTCTTGATCTCTTCTCGAAGCTTCGCGAGCTTTTCTTTGTCGATTTCCGTTGCAAACACTTTCCCCGATGAGCCGACATGCTCCAGAGCAGCAAATGAATATTTTCCGTCTCCCGCGCCGATGTCCGCGACGACGGTTCCTTGTTTCCACTCCATGAGCGCTGCGAGCTTTGCGATTTCCTCGTCGGCAGAAGCATTGGCACGCAATGTGAACAATAGGGCGGCGGCTGAAATACAACTGAGGCCGAGCAGAATCCATTTTTTGTGGCGGAATATAAGAGTCATGCGAATTTCACGTGTTCGCCGGCTGACGGAAGAAGTTCTGCGGAGTGCAAATCACTGTTCGCCGATGTCTTCGTTCCACAAGGCGGGATTTGCGCCGATGAATTTTGCCAGCATCTCGACACACTCTTTAGACGCAAGATCGATGACTTTGATTCCGTTTTCCTGAAGCCAATCGATGCCGCCGCGGAAATTCGCGGACTCACCGACGAGCACCGTTCCGATTCCGAATTGGCGGATCAGGCCGCTGCAATACCAGCAGGGAGCCAATGTGGTGACCATAATTTTGTCGCGGTAACCGCGCTGGCGGCCTGCTTTGCGAAATGCGTCGGTTTCGCCGTGGGCGGAGGGATCGCCGTCCTGCACACGGCGGTTATGTCCGCGGCCGAGAAGTTTTCCGCTGCTGTCGTAGAGAGCGGCGCCAATTGGAATGCCGCCTTCGGCAAGGCCGCGGCGGGCTTCTTCGATGGCGGTTTTCAGATACTCTGTGTATTTTTCTTCAGCCACGGGTCGGTTCCTGTCCCGAGAAATATTACTCGCCCTTGTTTTTCCAAAGCTGCGGAGCAATCGCGTAGTTGAGCTGCAATAGAACGATGAAGCCGATGCTCCAATACGTATTGAAAATGCAGAGCAGCGCCCCCAGCGCGTAGAGCAATTGCGCGATCCAGATGCGGCGGCAAATTGCACGCGGGACTTCTTCCGGAACGTCGCCCTTGATGATGGCAGTTTTCTTCGCGCGGCCCCAACTAATCAACAGCATTGCGCCGAGAATCAGGATGTTGGCCCAGTAGGCGATGAGCGCAGTGCGATAGGCGATGTACTCCGCGAGGAGACGCGTTGAAAACGGCATGAGGGTGACACAAAAAAGAAAGGCGAGATTGATCCAGGTGAAATGACGCTCGGAACGCTCGATGTGATTGAGCTGGGTTTGCTGGCCGACCCAGAAAATGCCGAGCGTGAGGAAGCTCATGAGGTAGACAAGAAGTTGCGGAGCGAGAGCAGTTAGTGCGTGACGAAGGTCGGCTTCGCTGTGGATCAACTCTTTGACCGGGACGTGAAGTTCCAGGAGAAGCAGAGTCATGGCGACGCCGAAGATGCTGTCGCTCAAAGCGGCGAGGCGCTCGACGCTCTGGCCAGCGATTGCGTTGTAGGAAGATTTCATCGTCAGCGTCGCGCGCTTATTTTAGCGAGGCATCGATTTTTTTGCCGTACTCGCGGGCTTTGGCGAGGACGGCTTGTTCGTCGATGGTGAGAAGCTTTTTGTCGCGCATGACGATTTTGCCCCCGATGATGACCGTTTCGATGTCGCTGCTCTTTAGCGCGTATGCGAGTTGCGCATAGACGTCGTACATGGGTACGGCGTTGGGTTCCTCGAGGCTGATCAAAATAATATCGGCTTTTTTCCTCATCTCAAGCGAGCCGATCTCTTTTTCCATGTGCAGAGCTTTGGCACCTTCGATGGTGGCCATTTCGACTACGGCTTGGGCGCCGAGCGCGCGCGGATCCATCTTCGTGATTTTTTGCAGCTTCGCGGCGAGGTCCATTTCTTCCATGAGGTCGAGGTCGTTGTTGCTGCCCGCGGGGCCGTCAGTGCCAAGGCCGACAGCGATGCCTGCGGCGCGCTCTTCGACGACGGGAGCTACGCCGCTGGAGAGCATCATGTTGCTCGATGGATTGTGGACGCAGCCAACCTGGCGATTGGCGAGAGTTTTTCGGTCGTCGGCGTCGACGTAAATGCAATGGGCGGCGAGCACGTCCGGCCCGAGAATGCCGAGTTTTTCGAGATATTGGACTGGCGTGAGGCCGTTTTGCTTCAGGCTGTCGTCCAATTCCTTTTTCATTTCAGCGACGTGAATGAGAATCGGCGCGTGATATTTACGGGCGAGAGCCGCGGAATCTTGAAGTGTTTTTGGTGAGCAAGTGTAAATCGAATGCGGCGCGGCGGCGGCGTGGATGAGGGGATCGTTTTGCCAGCGCTTCAGGAATTTCTCGGCGTATTCCAGCATGGCCGCGTTCGTTTTGTTATCGGGGGCGGGAAAGTCGATGAACGTTTCGCCGAGGACGCCGCGCATTCCGGCGGCTTTAGTTTCTTCGGCAACGGCGTCTTCGAAATAGTACATGTCGGCGAAAGTGGTTACGCCGCCGCGGATCATTTCGGCAGCGCCGAGTCGCGTGCCCCAACGGACGAAATCTTCGGTCACGTTTTTCGCTTCGGCGGGAAAAATATATTTGCGGAGCCAGTCGTCGAGAGTGACGTCATCGTGAAGGCCGCGCAGGAGAGTCATGGCGGCGTGCGTGTGGCCGTTGATGAATCCGGGCAGGACAAGCGCGCCTTTCGCGTCAATGGTTTGCCCCACATTGCGCCCTTTTGGCGCGCCCATGACGAATTCACCGGAAGTTCCCACGAAGGATATTTTGTCGCCACTTACCGCGATGACGCCGTCTTCGATGATGCGGCGCTGCTGGTCCATGGTGACAATCGTGGCGTGTGTGATTACCAGGTCGCTGCCGACGGCGACTTTAGGCGGCGTTTGCGCCGCGGCGGAAGAGCCGACTAGGGCGGCGACGCAGCAGAAACAAAGAATTTTTGTGATTCGGAGCATTTTCGATTGCCTCAGTAACAGCTTCTCGCGGGCGGTTGGCCGCGTCTAGAGATTTGACGAGTCGAACGGCTTTGGAAACAGTTCGCGCATCTGGATGGTCTCGGTCTTGCCTTTTAAATTGGACAGAATCACCGGGACGTCCCCGCAAAATTCCCAGATGATCTGGCGGCATGCGCCGCACGGCGGCGTCAGAGTCTCGGTGTCGGTGACGACAGCGATGCCGTCGAAACCACGCTCGCCTTCGCTGATGGCTTTGAAGATGGCAACACGTTCGGCGCAGACGGTGAGACCGTACGTGGAATTCTCCACGTTGCAACCGCCAAAGATTCGGCCGGAGTTAGCGCGAAGTGCTGCTCCTACGCGGAAGTTAGAGTAGGGCGCGTGGGCGTTCTCGCGGGATTGTTGCGCGGCTTCGATGAGTGCGTCATGTTCTGTCAAGCTAAGTCCTCCAGTAAATCTGTCGCATCAATCCAGCTCCGCGGCGATGCGGGGAATGACAATTTTGAGAAGCGCGATGAACAGGCCGCGGACGCGTTCGCCGGTCTCCATGACTTCTTTGTGGTCGAGCGGTTGATCGAGAATGCCAGCGGCGGCGTTGGTTACGCAGGAGATGCCGAGGACGCGAATGCCACTGTGGCGCGCGGCGATGACTTCGGGGACCGTGGACATGCCCACCAGGTCCGCCCCGATTGAACGCAAGTAACGAATCTCAGCGGGCGTTTCGTAGCTTGGGCCGGGCAAAGCGGCGTAAACGCCTTCGTAAAGGCCAACACCGTTGCGGTTGCCCGCGCCGACGGTCATTTCGCGGAATCTTCTGTCGTAAGCGACGGTCATATCCGGAAAGCGCACACCGAACCGATCGTCGTTGGGACCGGTGAGAGGAGTTACGCCTTGAAGATTGATGTGGTCTTTGATCACCACGAGTTTGCCTTGCACGAATTCGCGTTTGATGCCGCCGGCAGCGTTGGTGAGGATGACGGCTTTCACGCCCATACGTGCAAACACGCGGATGGGGAAGGCAACTTCTTTGGCGGAATAGCCTTCGTAGAGGTGAACGCGGCCCTGCATCCCCGCGACGGGGATGTCGCCGACCATGCCGATCACGAGTTGGCCGGCGTGGCCGATGGCCGTGGAGCGGGGGAAGTTGGGAATTTCGGCGTAGGGGATTTTTGTTGCGGATTCGAATTCGTCGGCGAAGGCGCCGAGGCCGGAACCCAGAACCAGGGCAATTTGCGGACGGAAGTCCGTTTTCGAAAAAATAAATTGTGCGGCGGCTTCGGCGTTTTCGAATTCGCCGGAGGATTTTTGTTTTGGAGAAGACTTGCGTCTTGGGCTCATGCGGATTGGAAAAGAATTTTAGCGCGAGGTGGCCCAAATAAGCTAACTGTAGGAGACAACCAGTAATAGCTGTCCCACCTTCGCATCGCTCGATTTTGCCGGGTAGGGGCGCAGCATGCTGCGCCCCTACAAGCAAGGATTGCGATCACGAAAGGATGCCAACGATGGAGGCGGACATTAGATTTGCCATGGTGCCTGCGAGCATGGCGCGGATGCCGAATTTGGCTAGTTGGCCGCGCTGTTCGGGTGCCAGCGCGCCGATGCCGCCGATCTGGATGCCGATCGAGCTGAAGTTCGCGAAGCCGCAGAGGGCGAATGTGGCGATTGTGAAGGTGCGCGGATCGAGCGCGGCTTTCATCGTGCCGAGATCGCGGAAGGCCACGAATTCGTTGGTGACCATGCGAAGCCCGAGGAGGTCGCCGATATGCGGGGCGTCCTGCCAGGGCACTCCGATGAGCCAGGCGATGGGCGCAAAAATCCAGCCGAGGACTTCTTGCAGATTGTAGGGAAACCACGAAATGTAGATGTGGACCCAGCCCATCATAGCGTTAAGAAGCGCGAGCAGCGCGAGGAAAACGATGAGCATGGCGCCGACGTTGAGTGCGAGATGCAATCCGTCCACAGTGCCGCGTGCGATGGCACCGAGAATATTGGCTTCTTTTTCGCCGGGGGGCATCTCGACACGGCCAGCCGTTAGCGGCACTTCCGTTTCCGGCACAAGCATTTTCGCCATCAGCAGAGTTCCAGGAGCGGTCATGATGACCGCCGTGAGAAGATTCGTTGGATCGGCGCCGCCAACGTGAATGTAGGCGGCCATCATACCGCCGGAGATGTGCGCCATGCCGCTTGTCATGACGGTCATCAATTCGGATTTGGTGAGTTTCGGAAGAAATGGACGGATGGTGAGGGGCGCTTCGGTCTGGCCCATGAAGATGCTGGCCGCGACGTTAAGCGATTCAGCTCCGCTGGCGCCCATGATTTTCGTCATCAGCCAGGCGGCGGCGCGAATGATGAGCTGCATGATGCCGAGGTAATAGAGAACCGCGAAAAATGCGGCGATGAAGATAATCGTGGGCAGAACCTGGAATGCAAAGATCAGGCCCAGGTTGGAGTCGGACTTGCCGAGTTCGCCGAACACAAAGGTCGAGCCCACGTAGGAGAAATCGAGGAGATGTTTGGCGCCGACGCCGAGCGTCTGAAAAATAATCCGGCCGGCCGGGACGCGCAGAACGAAAATACCGAGAGCGATCTGAAGGCCGAGGCCCCAGAGAACGGTTTTGAGCTTGATGGATTTGCGAGAGGTGGAGAAAATAAACGCGAGGCCGAGCATTGTGAGCAGGCCGAGTATGCCGGTGTAGCGTCCCACGCGCTGACCTCTTTCTGTTTGCGATGGCGTGCTGCTTGCGAAATTGTGGCCGTCCGCGCTAGGCCCCAAGAATGCGGCGGATGAGCGGAAGCTTTTCTTTGGGCGCTGTATCGCCGATGTGGTAGCTGCCGGCAATCTGCGCTTTTGCTTCGGCCAACTTTGCGCCTCTATTGTAATGAATTGTGACCAGAGGCTGGTCTTTTTCTATCCGGTCACCGATGCGCTTGTGGAATTCGAGGCCGACGGCGTGGTCGATGGTGTCTTCCTTTTTTTCGCGGCCGCCCCCAAGTGTGGCTAGCGCTGTTCCCAATGCTTCACAGTTGATTGCAGTGATGAAGCCGGCGGCGGAGCTGGTTACATCAACGCGCGAGGCCGCTTTCGGAAGGAGCGCAGGATTGTCCACGACGCGGTCGTCGCCGCCTTGCAGGCGGATGCCCTGCTTGAACTTTTCCTTGGCTTTGCCGCTGGCGATCATTTCTTCTGCTAGCCGGCGGGCTTCGGCGAGGGATTTGGTGCGCTCACCCAAGTAAAACATCCAAGCGGAAAGTTCCAGGCTCAGCTCGCGAAGATCAGCCGGGCCTCGGCCGTTCAAAACGTCAATGCACTCGATGACTTCATTTGCATGACCGGCCATGCGGCCGAGAGGCTGGTTCATATCGGTGATGAGGGCAACCATTTTTTTGCCCATGCGCTCGCCGGTCTCCACCATGATTTCGGCGAGGTGGACCGAGTCTTCTTCACTCTTCATGAAGGCGCCCGAACCCGTTTTAACGTCGAGGACAAGCGCGTCAATACCCTCGGCGAGTTTTTTGCTCATGATGGAAGCACAGATTAGGCCTATATTTTCGACCGTCGAAGTGGCATCGCGAAGAGCATAGATTTTCTTGTCGGCTGGCGCGATTTCCGTGGTTTGACCAATCAAACCCATGCCGCACTTACGAAGCACGTTGAAAAACTCGTCAAGGTCGAGATTTACGTTGAAACCCGGGATGGATTCGAGCTTGTCAAGCGTCCCTCCGGTGTGGCCGAGGCCGCGCCCGCTGATCATCGGCACGGTGAGGCCGCCCGCAGCCACGATGGGAGCGAGGATGAGAGAAGTCTTGTCGCCCACGCCGCCGGTCGAGTGCTTGTCCACTTTCTTACCCGGGATGCGCGAGAGGTTGAGGATCTGGCCGGAATAGAGCATGGCTTCGGTGAGCGCGGCCAGCTCGGAGCGGTTGATGCCGCGAATCCATGCGGCCATGAGCCATGCGGCCATCTGGTAATCGGGGATTTCGCCGTTCGTGTAGCCGGCGATGAGGAAATTTATCTCTTCGCGGGAGAGCTCGGCGGAATCGCGTTTTTTGCGGATTAAATCAACGGCGCGCATGAGGTCTTAGGGGCAGCGCGAGCGTAACATCGGCGCGACAAGGCCGTCAACGCGGGGCGATAGAGGGCCCTTAAATCAGTAAAGGGCCCGCTACGCCCGGAACGGTCCGGAATTGCAGAACGAAAGAGAACTAGTGCTGCAATGAGAAAACGACTTCAATGCTCGTATCGATTTCGATCGGTTCTCCGTTCAGCAGCGTCGGTGTGTAACGCCACTGGCTGACGGCTTCGACCGCGGAACGTGCGAGGTCAGGATCGATCTGGCTGTTGAGGACGTGCAGGGAGAGAAGCCTTCCGTCCTTGCCGACAACTGCGTGCAGGACGACAGTGCCTTGCGCGCCGGCCGATTTGGCGGATTCGGGATAGACCGGCTGGACTCGCGACAATATTTTCGCAGCCTGCACGCTGCCGCCGAGCCTGATCCGCGATGGCTTGCTTTCGGCCGGCTCAGCGGCGGGAGCTGTCGCCGAGCCTGCGGGGACGACTACTACATGCTCGGTAATCTGTCCGACTTCCAGGTTGAACGAACCAGAAAAGTCCCGGCCCGCCTCGAGCGTGACAACCGTCATCCGATAGGCTTTGAAGCCCGGCTTCAAAACCTGCAGCTCGTAATTTCCAGCTGGCAGCGGCTTGAAACTGAAATTGCCGTCGCGGTCAGAAACCGTCATGTCCACGGTGTTGGCTCCGTGATTGGTCATGACAATGGTCGCGTTGGCAACTCCAGTTCCACTGGGATCGTGAATGGAGCCTGAAGTTTTGCCAGCGAGATTCTGAGCGGTAAGGCGCAACGCGGCAAGGGGAAGCAACAGAATCATTGCGAAAAGCGGGACAAGGATTTTCGTTCTCATAGACAGATGACGACGATTGATCGACGGATTCAGCATAGCGGCAAATCTCCTTTCAAGATTTGTTGGACGCGCGATGGCCAGAGCAGTGGACCAGGCGCGGCCCGAGTGTTCGAGTGTCCTTGCGAGATCGAGTAACTGGCTGGCGTAGTGGGAGGGCGCGACGCCTGAGAGCAAGACGGCATCGTCGCAGGCTCGCTCGCTTTCCTGGCGGAGGCGCGCGGCCGCCAGCCAGACAAGCGGATTGAACCAGTAGAAAGCGCCTGCAAACTCGGCGCAGATTTGCAAGAGCCAGTCGTGCCGCGTGATGTGCGCGAGTTCGTGGGAAAGCACGATGCAGCGCCGTTCTGAAGACCATCGGGCGGCGCCGGCGGGCAGCACAATGACAGGACGAAAAACTCCCCAAGTGAGCGGCATTGTGGCAGGGCTTCTGCTCTGCCGGAGGCGGGCGGAGCGCGCAACGCCGAACGACCTGGAGAGTTGTAAGACATTGTTCATCCAATCGTCTTCAATGAGGGGATGCGCGCGCGACGATACCCAAGCCAGGCGCGCCAGACCGGCATAAAGCCGCAGAGAAATCAACGCAAAGCCAAGAAGCCAGACGAGCAAAGCGAAGGGCGCCAGTTTGCCGACGACAGAGGAGTATGGATCGACATAAATCGTTGTAGAGGGAATTGCCGGCGGGGCGGAGTGCAACGCGTGGAAGTGCACGGGTATCCAAAGACCGGCGGCGTGACTGAATGCAGTGAAATGCCACGCGGTAAGCAACAGCGCGAAGAATGGAAGCGCGGCGGCGCAGAGAATCGCAACCGCCCAAACATGATGCCGGAGGGCAGAGGAACGCCCGCGCAGTGCGATGGAGATGGTCCACGCACCCGCCAGGAATACAGTGGCTTTGACAAAGCAAGCCAGAAGAAACTCGAGCGTAACCTCAGGACTTGCGAGCAGGCTCATGGTCAGCTCTCCTTTCGGCCCTTCACAACGAGGCGGGCGAGACGCTCAAATTCCTCCGGGGAGACTCGGGAGACCTCTCCGCCGAGAAGAGCGGCCACAACTTTTTCGGTCGAGCCATCGAAAAAAGTGTCGACGAGATGGCGAAGAGCCGAGCGGCGGGC